>Ga0097621_100001996_pt1 | contig 13917 bp, 13 predicted proteins | sample KBSMisM72_FD_73165 | JGI IMG/M metagenome (GOLD analysis project Ga0097621, IMG submission 73165) | Miscanthus rhizosphere microbial communities from Kellogg Biological Station, Michigan, USA - KBS Miscanthus M7-2 (version 2) (version 2) | ecosystem: Host-associated > Plants > Roots >... | reverse complement strand
CTTGAACTCAGTCCTGCAAAACGGTTCTTACGATACGACAGTAAAGGCTCTGGAACCGTGTCGCACAGATTTCATCCCGCGGGCGCAACTAATCGAGCTCATGGAACAGAGCGAGCCCGGCGCTCGCGCCATATTGAAGATGCTGAGCCGCGAGCTTACCGAACTTACCGATCGCGCCAAGCTGGTACTGTTGCCACAAACAGTCAGCGGCCGCCTGGCCAAACTGCTGCTCGACGGCGCCCTCGACAAGTTCCTGACTCACGAACAGATGGCTCAAATGATTTGCACGTCGCGAGAGACAGTGACACGCCTGCTCACAACTCTCAGCAAACAGCAGGTCATTCGTGTCACGTCCGACAGCATCCTGATTCTCGATCGCCTTGCTTTAGAGCAGATTGGGTGACGGTCGTCACAGTAAAAACGGCCACAAGAACCTAGAATACTTCGCGTCTACGTCGAACTCAGGGTCAGGCAAAGTCAAACGGTCAAACGGAATTCAAGGAAGGCCCTATGCTTAAAATCATCAAAGCATTGCTGATCTGTGTCCTCATAGCTGCGGCGTTTGTCTGGTTTAGCGGCAGCAGCTCGTCGCAGGCTGATCAAACGAGTCAAGCCAAATACAAGCCCGAAGATTACGTGGGCAGCGAGACCTGCAAAGATTGTCACGAAGATCAGTTCAAGGCCTTCTCGCACACCTCTCACGCTCAGCTCGTAAAAATCGGCAGTTGGAAAAACAAGGTAACTGGCTGCGAGTCGTGCCATGGACCAGGCAAGGCACACATCGAAGAAGGCGACCCGAAGAAGATCATTTCCTTCAAGAACAAATCCTCGAAAGAAATCTCGGAAACATGTTTGGGCTGCCACTCCGGCAAGGAGGAGCACAACAACTTTCGCCGCGGCGAACACTGGCGCAACGATATCGGCTGCACTGATTGCCACTCAACCCATTCGCAACCAAGCGGACGCCAATTAGCAGCCTCGAATGTCTTCATTTCAAAAGCGAACGCGCAGAAGCCCGGGATTCCCGATCTGCGATTACTAAAAACCAGCGAACCACAGCTTTGTCTCGGTTGTCATGGAGAGACAAAGCACCAGTTCAATTTGCCGTTCCATCACAAAGTGCTGGAAGGCGCGATGAAGTGCAGCGACTGTCACAATCCGCACGGCGGTTTCGAGCTCAAACAAACGCGACTGGCGACGGGGGCCGATGCAGCCTGTATCAAGTGTCACGCAGACAAACAGGGACCTTTTGTTTACGAACACGCCCCGGTTAAGACTGACGGCTGCATCGCGTGTCACACCCCACACGGTTCGTCTAATCCACGTTTACTGATCACGAGCCGTGTCGCACAGTTGTGCCTGACGTGTCACAGCAACTCGCACGGTGTCGGCGCCGACGAGCCTGCTGGTCCACAACACAACCTGAACGCGCAATATGCGAACTGCACGAACTGCCATATCAAGATCCACGGCTCGCGAACGAGCCCCGTATTTTTCCGTTAATTACCGAATGAGGTTGGGTCATGAGCTCGAAGCAAAAAATCTCTACGCGCCTAATGGGATTGGTGCTCGTCCTTATCGTGACGACGGGAGGAGTGGTAGCGCAGCAATCATCACCATCACCATCACCTTCGACGGAGACGCCTGAACAGGGCGAAGGAGCCGGCGATTTCACCGTTATTTCCAGCGTGGAGTTTGGATATAGAGGTCTGCGAGTCGACGGCGATCTCAACAAGTATCAAAGCGATCTGAATTACAAAGCCGGGCCACGCCTGTTCGACAGTTCATTCCTTCTCCGCTCGAAAGAAGGCAAAGGCGATCTCTTTGAAACGTTTCTCGTGACTTCAACTGGCTGGGGAGCCGATCCGCAGGGCAATCTTCGCGTCAGCGTCGAACAACCTGAGTGGTATCGCTTCGACGGCACTTATCGTCGCTTCAAATACTTCCGTTTCCTCAACACGTTTGCGAACCCGAACTGGGTGTTCAGTCCGGCGAACTTTAGTGTTCCACCGAAGCAGTCGACTGGCGAACACGGCTACGACACGAGAGTAAAACTCGGCGATTTCGATCTCACGCTGCTGCCAAAGAATCGACTCATTCGTTTCAACGTTGGCTACTCGCCTGAGCGCTACAGCGGTCCCGCTTTCACAAACTATCACTCGGGCGGCAATGAATTTATGCTGCTGTCTGAACTCAGATCGCACGCCAACGACTTCCGGGTCGGCGCTGACGGCAGCCTCGGTCCGCTGAACTATTCATTCCTGCAAGGCTTTCGACGCTTTCGCGACGACAGCGTGATCGATCTCGGAGTTACTCCAGGAATAAACCTCAATCCAGCTGCGGCAAGTCTGACCAGTTTCGATCGTAATGAGCCGGCCCGTAGCACGGTTAACTACACCAGGTTCAGCCTGCAAACTCTCGTAGCTAAGAAACTCGACATCACCGGGCGCATCATCTATAGCAAGGCCGAGCAGAACTATTCTTCCATCGAGAGCTTTACTGGTCGCAACTGGAACCCGCGCATCACAGGATTCCCACCGAGTCCGCCTGCTGCAACTCCAAACATTCTCAACCTCGGCCAGTACACGCTCACCGGCAACACCGAACGACCGAATTGGCTCGGCGATGTGGGCCTGACATTTCTCGCAACTGATAAGTTTCGGCTCTCAAATACGTTCAGGGTTGAGACGTTTGAAATAAACGGCGCCGCTCTTTTCGCGGACTTCTTCTCACTCACGCGTGGCACGAGAACGGATACGATCGGTTTCAGCAATCGCGACGTCTCCACAAATACTGACTATCGAAAGTATCAGAACACAATCGAAGGTGATTACCAGTTCAATCGTGACTACTCCGTTCACCTGGGCTATCGTTACGGGAGGCGCCGCATCACCGAAGCAATCAGCGGCTTCAATCTCGGCGCTAACCAACCGACTGCGCTCGTGCCTTCCAACATTACCGAGGAAAATAACACGCACGCCATCCTCGGCGGTTTCAAGGCGCGGCCGCTAAACGACTGGAATATCTATTTCGACGCGGAGCACGGAACAGCGGACAACGTGTTTTCACGCATCGGCAATTACAACTACACCAACATTCGCGCGAAGAGCAGGTATAAACCAACCACGAGGTTTGCTTTGAACCTCGCGTTCATCGCCAAAAACAATTCGAATCCTTCCGAGATCGCTGGAGTATCCTTGGAGGACTTTGGTGTCAACATAAAATCCAGAATCTTCAGCTCGTCAGTAGATTGGACGGCAACATCGAGATTCTCGATCAGCACCGGCTACAACTATCACTGGATCAACAATCACGCGATAGTCGACTACTTCTTCAACAGCGTGCAGCACCCACTGGGCAACAGTCTGTATTTCGTCCGGAACAATTTCTTCTTTGCCGAAACGGTTGCGCGAATCACGCCTCGCGTGTCGCTGTTTGCGGCCTATCGAATCAACAAAGATAACGGTCAGGGAAATCGAGTCGCCGATCCGACGGGAAAACCGGGCACATTGATCGCGTCATATCCGATGAGTTATCAATCGCCGGAAGCACGGCTGGCGATTAAGTTGCACCAACGGCTGGATTGGAATGTGGGCTATCAGTATTACAATTACAACGAAAGCCCGATCGTCGGCCCACGGCCGCAGAATTATCACGCGCATCTACCTTACACGTCGTTGCGCTTGTACTTCGGTCGCAAAGAATAGACAGATTAATCATGTAATCCTGTCAATCCTGAAATCCTGTCAAACATGACAGGATTTGCAGGATTTACATGATGTATTCTTCTCCGCGTGCTTAATTTACTCACACTCCTACTAATCGGTGTGGCGGTGCAATCGCGCACTGCGTACACGGACTTTTCTCATTCAACTCACGTCACAAAAGAAAAGCTCGCGTGTAGTACATGTCACAAGTTTCCAACCAAAAACTGGAAAGAAGTTCGGAAGGGCGACGCGGCCTTTCCTGACGTAACTGAATTTCCCGAACACGCATCATGCCTGAATTGCCACCGGCAGCAGTTCTTCGCGCGTGAGCGACCAGTTCCGAAGATTTGTTCCAATTGCCACGTAAAAGCGACGCCGGTCGACACGTCACGTAAACTTTTTCCTAGTTTAGGCGAAGCGTTCCTCGCGACAGCAAAGCGCTTCGTCTCCGATTTCCGTGTTGCTTTCCCACACGATAAACATTCGGATGCGGAGTGCGCTGATTGCCATCAAACACATCAGCCGCAGGACAAATCCGATGATGAGTTCGTTACCAAACCGCCAAAAGACATCGGCGATGCATTCTGGTTGAAAAAAGGTACTTTTAAGTCGCGACCATTCACTCATGCGACATGCTTCACCTGTCATAATCAGGAGAGCGAATTGGCTCCACTCCCTCAAAACTGCGATAGCTGTCACAAACTATCGCTTCCTGAAAACCGTACCGTAGATTTTGATGAGAAGTTAGCAGCGAAGATCGGTGTCGCAGATTGGTGGACCTTGACCGCATGGCGCAAACGAACCTCAGCCGGCGCTTTCCGACATGAAGTTCATACGGATTTGAAATGCACGCAATGCCACAACGGACCTGAGATGCGAAAGGTGGCGGTGAAATCGTGTGGTGGCGCGGAGGGTTGCCACGTCACTGCGACGTTGGATGATGGCGGGATTCTCAACTACGAGATCGATCAGAGAAACAAGAGCGCGAAGTTTGTTTGCACAAAGTGCCATGTTGAGTTCGGGAACAAAGCGGTGCCTGAGAGTCATCTCAAGGCGATTCCGAAGCCGGCGGTTGCTTTCGCTCACGCCGTGTTCGAACCAACTGACTTCTCGCAGTTCAAACACGACAATCGCAATCACGCCCGGCTTCCCTGTTTGCTTTGCCATCGCCGTGAGAACAACTCGCCGCAACCGACCTTGCCCGGCAAAGCCGCACACGCGCCTTGCACGGGCTGTCACGCACAGCAGTTTGCAAATTCATCCAGCGAGATCTGCACAATCTGTCACACGGACGTTCAGAGCGGAAAGGTTAAGGCGTTTCCGCCATTGCGTAGCTTCGACGCAAGGTTCGATCACTCGAAACACGCGGGTGCTGCGTGTGCTACCTGTCACCGGCGAAACCGTGGCGGTGTGGGGCTGTCGATTCCTGCGCGGCAGAATGCTCACGTCACGTGTTTTAGCTGTCACACGCCTAACGCACAGGCAAACGGGCGCAATATCTCGTCGTGCAGCACCTGTCATCAGCTTGGGCGTTTGGTTCGCACTTCAGAGCAGGCACGGGCTTTTCGAGTTGGGTTTAGTCATGCAAATCACGATGCGTCTGAGAAGCTGAGTTGTGGCGCGTGTCATCAGGTCAGGGGCCAAGTCTCGGCGCCGTTGCCTCTGAATCACCATGCACCGGCGAGGGCCTTCAGTTGCGCGTCTTGCCACAACGGCCAGCGCGCCTTCGGCGGCGACGACTTCTCCGCCTGCAAACGCTGTCACAAAGGAACGACTTGGGCGCAACTGTAGGGGCGGCCCTCCGGGGCCGCCCTTGGTTGAAAATCGTGTTCGCCAACCCGAGGCCGTCGACTCTTGAACGCATTTGCCAACCAAGGGCGGCCACGGAGGGCCGCCCCTACAGTTGCTGTGGAAAGTTCCGCAGGGCGCTGGGCAAAAGATCGCGGCTGCGGAATTTTCCGACCGTTTTCACTTGGAAATCTGCGTGGCATTGACGTTGCACTAACCGGAGGCATGATGAAGCGAGTCAAAAACATAGCGATAACCCTAACCGCCATCTTCCTATTCGGCGTCATCTTCTACAGCCTGGCTTTGGCCCAGGGTGAACCACAACCATCGGACCCGGCTGCCTTTTACAAGGCCAAATGCGTCGCCTGCCACGGGCCAAAGGCCGAGAAGAAGTTCGACGCGACTCTGACTGACGAGCAATACATCGACGCAATACTGAAGGGCAAGAAACCCGAGAAGCCTCCCAACATGCCGGCCTATGGCGAAAAGGGAGTAACAGCGGATCAAGCAAAGGCGCTGTTGGACCATATGAAGCAACTGAGATCGGCTCAGTAAGTTTCGCACACAGCGTCTTCCCCACGGCCCTCCCATGCTGGTTGACCTGCAGCATGGGAGATACCCGTGTTTACAGCAAACTCATTGAGACTCGCGATGAGCGAAGAAAAAAAACGACCTCCAACACTCTTTCGAAACTACATAAGCTTCGCAGGCGCCGTAATCGTACTTGCCGCGCTCGTGAGTATTCTGCTCTTGTTCTTAATCGAACTGACGCAAGCAGCAAGCAACCCGTACCTCGGCATCATGACGTACATAATCCTGCCGGGTTTTCTCGTCTTTGGGCTGCTCGTGGTTCTCACAGGCATGTTGTTAGAAAGACGAAGACGGCGACGTTCGCCTACTTCAGAAATCCCACCGTATCCCAAAATCGATCTGAACGAACCACGACAACGCCATCTCGCCCTCGCGATTTTGGCTTTCTGTTTCGCGTTCGTGAGCGCGAGCGCCTTCGGAAGTTATCGAGCTTATGAATACACGGAGTCGGTAGAGTTTTGCGGAAAGGCCTGCCACTCCGTTATGAAGCCGGAGTTTGTAGCGTTCAATGCGACTTCACACGCCAAAATTCGCTGCGTTGATTGTCACGTAGGCCATGGCGCAGAGTCGTATGCACGTTCCAAGCTGTCGGGTGCGCGTCAACTTTTTTCTCTGATGGCCGGCAGCTATTCAAAGCCGATCGAAACTCCAGTTCATAACATGCGCCCTGCTAATCAGACGTGTGAACAATGTCACTGGCCCTCGAAGTTTCACGGCGCGGAGCTCAAGACCTTCAATCACTACGCTTATGACGAGCAAAACTCGCTGCGACAAACTCGTATGTTGATTAACGTGGGTGGTGGTGATCCGTCGACTGGCCCAGTGGCGGGAATTCACTGGCACATGAATCTGGGTAATGAAATCACTTTTATAGCCGCCGACAAGCAGAGACAGGTGATTCCGTGGATTCGCGTCAAGGATCGCAACGGAAACGTGACCGAGTATTACGATCGCACGCGACCGCTCAGCGCAGAACAAATTGCCTCGTCTGAAAAACGACACATGGATTGTATCGACTGTCACAACAGGCCCGCGCATACGTACTTGCCACCGGACGTAGCTCTCGATCAGTCGTTTGCTGCCGGGCGTCTTGATCCCAGCTTGCCCTACCTCAAGAGACAGGCAGCGGAAGTGCTGAACAAATCCTACACGACGGAGCAAGAGGCCCTCAGCACGATCGCGTCAGGGCTCGATGGATTTTATCGGACCAACTACAGCCAGTTGTACACTCAAAAAACGGACGCGGTCAAAACCGCCATTAGCGAGACCCAACGAGTTTTCAAGACCTACTTCTTTCCCGAGATGAGAACCAATTGGGCGACTCATCCAAACAATATTGGTCATCTCTATTCGTCCGGATGTTTTCGTTGTCACGATGGCGAGCACGTCAGTAACACTGGCAAGGTGATTCGGAACGACTGCAACATCTGCCATACGGTACTTTCGGACTCAGCCAGACCGTCGTCAATCATCAAGACGATCGATGTTCAGCATCCGGTTGATCTCGGCGGCCTGGCCAATCGAAAGTGCGAGACGTGTCACAAGGGAAACGAACCCTTTAAGCACCCGGTCAATTTGGGAGATATTTCGATGTTTCAGTGCGTCGAGTGTCACACAAAGCAGTAGATTGCTGACACTTGTCTCCGACTTGCTTCAACCTCGAGCTAACGCATCGACGGTTTCATTAGTAAATCTGCATTAATTAACTGGCACCTCGCTTGCCGATGGTCCAAACGTTTTCCCGACTAAACCTCAGGAGCGTTTCGATGGACCAACAATTCAAACTACTTACTTGCACTGCCATCTTGCTCGCACTCAGTTTCTGCGCGTCGAATACGATGGCCCAGGACAAACCCCAGGACACTACGCCGCGATACGAAGTAGGAGTCCACATCTCGACCTTGTCCGTGGCGGAGAGGGGTGACCACGACACCAGCCTTGGGGGGCGGTTCACCTACAACCTGAATAAGTATTTATCACTGGAAGCTGAAGGAAATAGATTTCTCGAAAACCGTGAAGGCGGCGGCGTCAATGAAGACCAGGGTTTGTTCGGTCTAAAAGCGGGCATTCGAAAGGGGAAGTTTGGTGTGTTCGGAAAAGTGCGCCCCGGATACACGCGCTTCGGTCTGCTTGGTACTCCCGGCCCAAACACATTCGGGCAGCAACATACGCGATTCACAGTCGACGCCGGCGGCGTAGTTGAATATTACGTCCATCGTAATTTTGCCTTCCGTGTTGACGTAGGCGACACGATGATCAATTTCAAGAACGGCGATTTCTTCTACACACGATTAGACGAGCCGAGGTTCGTCCGCAGCGGCCTCAGCCACAATCTACAAGTCAACATCGGCGTCGCCTTCCGCTTCTGATTCCCTATCCACAGATTACGCAGATTTTTATTAATGAATCTGTGTAATCTGCGGATTGGCAAAACAAGATCTGAGTATCGACAGTCCTTCAGGAATTTGAGCGGTTGGGATGGCACCGTAGCCAAACAGCAGCCCCGCGCGTGGTGGACCATCGACGACGAACTTTGCCAATCGCTGAATCTCAACGCCGCGTGCTGACGCACGGTGTACGACGTCGGTGATCTCTTCTACTGATGCGGTGCGTGCCAATGCGGTTACGTGAAGTCCGGCCACTGACGGCACGACTTCAAGATGCTCCGGGAAATCTTTGTTCAGGATTCGTGTAACTGTCTCGTGTCGAGCCGTGTAGACGCGTCTCACCTTGCGAATGTGCCGCGCAAATCCACCATTGTCGATGAACTGCGCGAGGGCGACTTGCAGGACCATCGACGTATGCCAGTCCGCCACATACTTCGCTTTGTGCGCCGCGAGCGTGCAACTCGCCGGTGTCGCGACAAATCCGAGGCGTAGTGTCGGCAACAGTGTCTTCGAGAACGAACCGACGTAGATAACGCGACCTGACGCATCGAGCGTGTGCAGTGGTTCAACCGGCCGGCCTTCGAAACGAAACTCGCTGTCGTAGTCGTCTTCGATGAGCGCGGCATTGTTGCGGTCGGCCCAATCCAACAACGCGAGCCGTCGCGACAACGACATCATCACTCCCAACGGGTACTGGTGCGACGGCGTCACATAGACCAGGCGCGTATTGCGCGGCAACTTATCCACGACTATGCCCTCACTGTCGACAGGAACACCACGAACCTCTGCGCCGAGCGATTCGAACAGAAACCGCGGCGGATGATACCCAGGATCTTCAACTGCGACTCGATCGCCAGGCGACAGAAGTGCGCGCGCAACGAGATCGAGCGATTGCTGTGCGCCGTTCGTGATCGTGATGTCGCTACCCGAAACCTGCACGCCGCGAGAGATGCCAATATGGCGCGCGATGGCTTCGCGCAAACCGCGATAACCTCCAGGCTCACCATATACTCCGCCGGCTACAGCTTCAGAACGAAGCGCACGCACGACCAAGCGTCGCCATATCTCATGAGGAAAAAGCGATGCGTCGGGAAGGCCACTCCGGAAGTCGAACTGCGCAGGCTTTTCGAAAGCTCTCGTCAGAGTGATCGAATTCCATATCGCTCGCGGCTGCAGCGAACCATCAACGCGACGAGTCGTCTCGTCTCCTCGTATTCGAACAACCTCGTTGTTGACGTAGGTGCCCGCGCCAACCCGCGAGATAAGGTAACCCTCGCCGGCGAGCCGATCGTAGGCAACAGTCACGGTTGTGCGAGAGACCTTGAGCGAGTGGGCCAGATCGCGACTCGCCGGCAGACAGTCGCCGGGCCGGAGACGACCATCGCCAATCGCGTTCCGTATCTGGCGGTAGATTTCGCCGCTCAGGTTTTTTCGGCCGCTCAGGTTGACCTGAAAATCCATCAAATGCAGTGTAGCGCGCCTGAATTGGACTGGTCAAAATTATCAGAATTGGTTATTGCGCCAGTCCGATCTCACGGTGTAACTTGCGCAGGATGGAACAGATCTCAGAAGCGAATCGAACACAGGCTTTCGTCTACGTGTTAATCGGCGGACTCGTCGCGGGGACGTTGGATATCACTTACGCGTGCGTGTTCTGGGCGCTGAAGGCCGGCGTGCCACCGCAACGGATTTTCCAGTCTGTTGCCAAAGGTGTACTAGGTGCGGCTGCGTTTACGAGCGGCGCAGCATCGGCGGCGTTGGGTCTGTTCCTTCACTACTTCATCGCGACGATGATGTCGATCGCGTATTACCTGGTCGCCCGCCGCTGGCCCATCCTCGTCGAACGGCCGCTGCTGTTCGGCGCCGCATACGGGATCGTGCTTTGGGGTGTGATGAACTACATCGTCGTTCCGCTCTCGGCAGCGCGCGGCGGTAGTTTAGGACCAACACTGTGGGTCACGCTCAGCATCATCGTGCATGCGCTATTGATCGGAGTTCCTATCGCACTGTTTTCCCGAAAGGCGATCTAAAAATACGCTCCAGCACGACTCGCGATCGCCAACACAATGTGACAAAGCAGGTGAGCGATCATTGCCGACTCCAGGCCGCGCTTCCAATACAGATATCCCGCAACAATACCAAACGCAGAGTTAGCAATGATCACGAAGAGAACTACTGCAAGCGTGATTTGCGGCAGCACCACGAAGGCAATCGGTATATGGCCCAGTCCAAATACGATGGACGAAACGAGGATCACTGCGACGAAGCACACGCTTGTCGGTTTGGCCAGTCGCTTTTGAAACAGACGCCAGGCGATCCAAACAAGGAGCGTCATCACGCCCCAACGGATCAACACCTCTTCGGTCAGGCCACCGTACAGGAGTCGCATTGGAAGGGGAAGAAGGCTTCCGAATCTCGTAATGCGTGCGAGCGTTTCCGTAGTTAGCAGCGGTTTGAAAACTGCGTGTGTAAGAACAATCGCAAGCGATCCGATTACGCCTCCCAAAACGCCGGGGATGAGTTGAGGCTTCAACGCCGGCATGACCCGATCGCCTGCAGCAAACGACTCCGCGGCAGGCGCGGACAATCCGACCTTTGGCGCTAAGACGATGCCAATCAGCACTGCGAGTGCAACCAAACCTGCCGGCTGTATCAAACTGAGTACCTTGATCGCTGGTGTGATGGGAGGAGCATCAGCAGCAGCTGGAATAAGCGCGGCTAAGGCTGACAGATCGATCAGCAGAATTGACAGGACTCCGGCGAAGCCAACACAGAATAAGATCAGGAATAGTCGTTTCTTCACAACTTGGCGCACTTCCTATTAGGCCAGTAGATCTCGAGAACTCTTGCATGGAATATGCGTTCCCGAATTATCTGATCATCCGACTTTGCCTCTTCCCTTTTCCGTGATTCTGCAACTCCTGCTTCGTCCACCGGAAAATCCAAACCAATCGTGCTTTTGTCCAGTTTCGATAAGTCAGGTTGGCCGATTGAAGAGACGAAGACGAACCGCACATAGTCGTAACCGAAATGCGTCCAGACAACACCGCCTCCGCTGTCAGACATACCAAACCCATCACGCCTGCGACCGCGCGTATTGAGTGGAAACGACGCGTTGATAAACGTCAAGACGGCACTTGCGTTCAGGTAAGGATCGAGGAAGTTGGTATTTTCAGAAATAGCCCTCGGGTAGACTCGCATCATGCACACCTGTCCGTTTTCGCTAAACGACGGGGTCATCCAAAGCGCCTCTCCGATTAAATAGACATCCGCTTGTTTACGATATGTCCTTTCGATTTCCTGTGAATCCTGGGCGTTAACCGCGACGCAGCTCAGCGCGACGAGGGCGATGATTTGAGTGATTCTGATCTTCATGATCTTAGAGTCTGATAAATAAGTGTGTGTGTCGGAACCTCAATTCCGGATTCCGTTGCCATCCGAACTACTGCGCCGTTCTGCGACTCGAGCTCGGACGGTTTGCCGGCGGCAATGTCGCGTTGCATCGAACTCGTTGCGTCATCAGGTAAGCCGTCGACAGCGGCCATGACCCTGTCGACCGAATCTGGCGGAAGTTTGACTCCGCGCGCGTGAGCCAGTGCATAGATTTCTTTCATCGCACTCAGCATTTGTGCGCGCCATGCCGGATCTGAGCGAACAACTCCAGCGGGCGCGTTAGCGAGCGCGCCGACGCCACTGAACGATGCTATGAAAAGAAACTTTGTCCACAGTGCGACTTGAATATCCGCGGCGATCGTTGTGTCCAGGCCGGCGTGATTGAACACCTCTTCGATCTTCACGATGCGTTCGGTTCGGCTGTTGTCGAGCTCCCCGATGATGATTGTAGGCGCGAACCCGGCGTGTCGAATGTGACCAGGTTCGACGACGAAGCTGACAATCCTGCAGAGTCCCCCGACGACGTTCTTAGGACCCAACTCATTGACGAGCTGCGGCACAGCATCGACACCATTTTGCAGAGGAAGCACCGTCGTATTTGATCCGGCGAGCGGCTTTATCGCGCGCGCAGCCTCAGGCACTTGCCACGCTTTGACTCCGAGAATCACGAGATCCGTCTCGCCAAGTTCGTCGACGTCATCGGTGGCTTTTGCTGGATTGATTAGGAAGTCGCCCTCTGGGCTATCGACCTTGAGTCCATTCGCTTTGATCGCACGCAAGTGTTCGCCACGAGCGATAAAGGTAACATCCTCTCCAGCCCGTGCCAGCCGGCCTCCGAAGAATCCCCCCACACCGCCTGTTCCAAAGATAACTATTCGCATCGATCTTGATGTAATAACCAGAATCGCCACTATGCGCAACTCACGTATAGAGAGAATTGTACTTCACAATCAGAACTTTAGTTGGATACAGTCAGAACCACCATGCGGTAGCGGGTGGGTACGCCGTAGGCTCCAATCGAATAAGGCTTCGCACCCACCCGCTACCGCGAGGTGGTTCTGACTGTATCCAAGCACGTTGCTTGATGTCTGGCACTAAACACATGGCCCAAGTGATCGTAGCTGAATCTAGAATTCACGGGTTGGGTGTTTTTGCGACTCGCAGCTTTACGCAAGGTGAAATCATACTCGCGATCGACGACCTCGCACGTCGTTGATGATGAGCATCCGTTGCGCGCCGAGCTGGGAGAGTATAGTTATCACTGTGATTACCTAGCGGGTAGCAAAACGGTGCTCATGCGGTCGCCGGAACGACATATCAATTCGTGTTGCGATCCAAACACCTTTGTAAAAACGATCGATGGTGTTCGATATGTCGTCGCGCTAAGACCGATCGAGTCTGGCGAGGAAATCACGTACGACTACATTATTGACTGTCACGGCGGAATCGTTTGGCAGTGCAGTTGTGATGGCGTGCGCTGTCGCGGGACGATAGTCTCGAGCTTCTTCGAGTTGCCCGTGGAGTTGCAATTAGAATACCTGCCGTTATTGAATGAATGGTTTATCGACGAGCATCGTTCGAAAGTCGAAGCTCTTCGTAGGTGAAATGTAGAATGAATCCAGCTCCAGTTAAACCTGTGGTCCCATTCTCCACATTGGACTCCGTCGACATCCGCATCGGAACGATCACAGCCGTCGAGGAAGTACCGCAATCATCAAAGCTAATGCGGCTCGTTGTGTCTTTCGGTGATCACACTCGCTCGATACTTGCCGGCATCAAGAAGGAACGTCCGAATCCACAGGAACTCCAGGGCCGCCAGGCGCTCTTCGTCGTCAACCTTGAACCGAGACGTATGGCCGGCGAAGTCTCGGAAGGTATGCTCTTCGACATCGGTTATGCCGACGGGATCAATCCGGTTCTCGCCATTCCCGAGTCCGCAGTGCCAGACGGAACTCGTGCCGGGTAATCAGAGGAAAGCAAATGAGAATCTTAAAGAAGCTCGCAGTCTTTTTGATCGCCGGCCTGATCACTTTTGGATTAGGTATGACGGT
>Ga0097621_100001992_pt1 | contig 13928 bp, 10 predicted proteins | sample KBSMisM72_FD_73165 | JGI IMG/M metagenome (GOLD analysis project Ga0097621, IMG submission 73165) | Miscanthus rhizosphere microbial communities from Kellogg Biological Station, Michigan, USA - KBS Miscanthus M7-2 (version 2) (version 2) | ecosystem: Host-associated > Plants > Roots >... | reverse complement strand
CTCCTGCATCGCGTCGAGGGACACGAAATTGCTGTACCCGCCGAACGCGTTTGCCTGGATGCCGGATCCTGTTCCCAGAGAACTCTGCGCGCCGCTCGGGCTGATGCCGACGTTCGCGCTCACGCCGTCGACCATGAAGTAGTTGGCGTCCGCGCGCTGTCCGTTGACGCTGAACTGTCCCTGCGCCGCGGCGTTCGACGACGTGATGACGACGCCAGGCGTGAGCGAGATGAGCGACTGGAAGCTGCGGCCGTTGAGCGGCATGTTCGCGACGAAGGCACGATCGACGACGGTGCCCACCGAGCCGGAGGTCGTGTTGATGAGCGGCCGCGTGGCTGCGACGGTGACGCGCTCGCTGACGGAGCCGATTTGAAGCCGCACGTTCAGCGACGCTTCGTCCTGCACGTGAAGGTCGATGTCGGCGCGTTCGACGCCCTTGAATCCGTCCTTCTCGACGTGCGCCCTGTAGCGTCCAGGCGGCAGACTCGCCACGCGATACAGGCCGGTATCGTTTGACACGGCGACGTATGCGACGTTGGTCGCAACGCTCGTGACCGTCACGACGGCGCCGGCGACTCGGCCGCCCGATGCGTCCGTAATTGTGCCAATGAGCGCAGCGTTCGAGTCGGCGGCGGCGAAACCCGCGATTGCCAGCAGCCAGGACGTGATGGGCAACACTCTTTTCGTCAGTATTGGAATCATCATCAATGGTTCCCGAGCCTGCTCGCGCTCCGTACGCTCGTGGCGACGAACTGAGCAGCGTCAAATTGTGGGCGGCGGAGGTAGACTTTTGTCGTTGGAAACGCGCGACACCCGCGCCGCCGACCGACGGCGGTTTTTGGAACGAGGTCGAAACCGTGACACGGAATTTCTCGAAACATCTTCAACTCGCAGTAACGTTTGCGCTTTTTGTCGCCTCTGTGGCGAGTTCTCAAACGGCAAACGACGTGCCCGAACGGCTGCTGCCTAGCGCATGTACAGCGTTGCAGGGCCTGTCGATCCCTGCGTCGGCGCTCGGCCTGCCGACGTCCGGAGCCGTCGTTCAGACCGCCGTTTCGGTTGGCGCTTCCGATCAGGGCAACGTCAACGGCGACTTCTGCAAGGTCACCGGCGTCGTCAAGCCGCAGCACGCCGGATCGTCGAACCTCGAGTTCGAAGTGAACCTGCCGCTCTCGTGGAATCGCCGTGCGCTGCAGATCGGCGGCGGCGGCTATGACGGCACGCTCGTGACTGGGCTTGCGCCGTTCACCATGCAGCCGCCGAACGCCGACACACCCATCAAACAGGGCTACGTCACGCTCGGCAGCGACGGCGGACACAAAGCCGCAGGCCCGGGATTCGACGGCAGCTTCGCGGTCGACGAGGAAGCGCTCGTCAACTACGGCAAGGAGTCGGTGAAGAAGACGCACGACGCTGCCGTCGCCGTGATCAAGAAGGCCTATGGCCGCGCGCCGGAACGCTTCTATTTCATCGGCGGCTCACAAGGCGGACACGAAGCGCTCGACGCGGCCGCGCGCTATCCGCAGGACTACGACGGCGTCGTCGCCAACTTTCCGGCTTACGACGTGACGATGCTCCATCTCGGATCGTTGAACGTGGGGAAGGCGCTCTATGCAGACGGCGGAGCGGCGTGGATCAACCAGAAGAAGACGAAACTCATAGGCGATGCGGTCTACGCGAAGTGCGACGATCTCGACGGCGTCAAGGACGGCATCATCAGCAACGTCGCAGGGTGCAACGCCGCGTTCGACGTGAAGACGCTGCGCTGTCCGAACGGCGCCGACGCCGGCGACGCCTGCCTGTCCGACGCGCAGCTCAAGGCCGTCGCGACGATCACGGCCGAATACAAACCGGGGTTCGCGATTGCCGGAGCCGACACCTTCGGAAAATGGGCGCTGCTCGAGGGCGCCACGTTCCAGGGTCCGTCGAATTTCGGGACCGTGCCGCAGCCATCGAACCCGATTTCAGGAAAAGAGGCGCTGCTCTACATGGCGGGCGACCAGACGGCCAAGTTCATCATCACGCGCGATCCGCATCTCGAGACGATGAAGTTCGAGCCGAAACAGTTTCAGGCTCAGACGGTGAAGGCGGGAACGATCATGGACGTGACCGACGTCAGCCTCGACAAGTTCCGCGCGAAGGGCGGCAAGATCATCATGACGCATGGAACCGCCGACGACTTCATCACGCCGCACAACTCGATCCTGTACTACAAGCGGCAGGTCGCGCAGTTCGGCCAGTCGCGCCTCGACAGCTTCATGCGCTTCTACCTGATCCCTGGTTTCGGACACGGCTTCGGCGTTTTCAACGCGAAGGTCGATAGCCTCGGCGTGCTGCGCGACTGGGTGGAGAAGGGCAAGGCGCCCGCAGGTCTGACGGCGATGGACGGCAACCCGAACGCCACTCGCACCCGGCCGCTCTGCGAGTACCCGAAGTGGCCGAAGTTCACCGGCGCTCCTGGCAGCGAGAACTCCGCCGCGAGTTTCAGCTGCGTGCAGTAGTCGGACTACCTCTTGTACAACGCGAAGTCCTGCGCGATCTGCTGCAGGAGCGCGGGAGTGACGACGCCGACTTCGGGGCGTTCGGGATCTTTGTCGGCGAACACCTCGAACTTGACCGTCCCGCAAGACGAGCTGAAGGCGTTCGGCTCGAACACGTACAGACCCTCGTACGCCGCTTCCGTGTCGGATATCCGGTGCTCGAGCGTGAACGGATGGATGGGCGCGACTTCTTTGTCGCCGCAGTACGCGCGCATCCGCGCGAAGCCCGCTTTGGCACGCGTGATTGGGGGCAACGCGACGCCTTGGCTGTAGGCCGCTCCTCGTGCGACTTTTGCCCAGAGTCCTTCGATCCGTCTGGGCGTGACGCGGACCATGAGCACCGGGGGAAAGTCGACGACGTACTCCGACCAGTTGCCGAAGTCCATCACGGGCCGCACGAGGATGGGCTCGAGTTCGATCGTTCGCGAGTCTTTGCCTGTGCGCGTCCGACGGCTCATCTGCTCGGACTGGTACTGCACACCGTAGGTCATGATCGGCGTGATGAACGCGACGTCGAAGGTCGTGGTCGCCATCTGGTAGGGGTTCAGGTTGCCTGCGCGACGCATCGCCGCGTTCTTGAACGCGTCGAGCGGGAGCGGCCAGTCCGGTTCGAACGGCAGGTGCGACGCGGACGGCGGCGACGCCGCAGCGATCTTCTTTTCCGCCGAGGCCACTACTTCGCACACGTCGGCGGTCGTGACGACACGCGAGCTTCCGCGCCGCTCGTCGTCGTTCTTGACGCCCAGAGAGGTCAGGCCGACGAACGTGCCGTCTGCAGTGAACACGGGACCGCCTTCGTTGCCGCGAATGAGCCGCAGATCGGCGACGGTTCCTGACGTCATGTCCGTCGCCTGCCGGAAGGGAATCCCGATGGCGAAAATTTCCTGCTGATCGCCGAGCGACGACTTCGGCTGCGCGCACCCGAGCGGGATCGGCTTGGCGGTCGTGACGACGCCGGGATTCACCCAAAGGACTGCGACGTCGCGCGACGAATCCGCCGCGACCAGGCGTGCGGCGACTTTGACCGAATCGCCGAACTGCACTTCGACCGACGTCGCGGTGCCGATCGCCTTCTGATTGGTTGCGATCAGCCCCTGGGCGTCGACGACAAATCCCGAAACGCGCGTCGTGGGCGTCCAGACGGCGACGACGCTGTCCTGCCAGCGCGGCAGCAGCAGAGATGGCTCCGTCTCGACTGACGCGGCGCCTATCACCGCTGTGGCCCCGGCGTTTTCCGCATTCTTCGCTGTCAGTTCCAAAACAGTGTCGCGTCCCGCGGCGACGTCCAGCGTCTGTGTCCACTGAAATGCCTTGCCGTGGAGCGAGACCGGGCGATCGGACTCGACGGTGTAATTCCCAGGCTTGAGCTTCACGTCGACGGTGCCATCCACTCCCGTCGTGACGGTGCGCGGCGCGGCGGTCGTGGGGTTGTCGCTGATCAAAAGCGTGTGGCGCGGCACCGGCACCACCGTGCCGTCCGCTTCAGTGAGCGCCACCTTGATGTGAAGCGTGCTGACGGGCTGCGCGACGACTACCCGAGGGGCGATCGCAAGAAGCACACCGAGCAGCGTCGCACGAACCATGAGCCCATCGTGCGACGGTGCCGTCGGGATGTCAAACGCGCCGGAGACGTCGCGCCAGCGGCAACAGGCACGTTCCCAGCAGTAGCAGGGACGTGGGCTCAGGAATGGGCGAGGCGGCAGGGGCGCTGCCCGCCACCCGTCCGTCTGCGCTCGTGAGCACGATCGCGGAATCGAGAGGTGTCAACGTCACGGTAAACGTGTGAGAGGCGTCGAAGGTCCCTGCCCCTTCCATCTCCATAGCGATCCTCTGTTGATCGTCAATCAGAGGTGCGTTTTCGCCGCCGTTTGACGAACACGGACAGTGGACGATGCGAATGAAGTTCACGAACAGGTGGAGGTTGCCATCTTGATCGAACGTCATCGTGACAGGGACCGAATCGCCGTTGAACGTCGCGCCTGCTTCAACCGGCGTCGAGTCCGCGCTGGCGTCGAGTCGAAAGACGTCGCTGCCAATCGTATATATCGCTGTCAATTGGAGCTCGCCCACGCCTCTCGCGATGTTCCCTTTGAGGACGGCATCGAAGCCGATGGACGCGGCGATTGCAGGTGCCACCGCGGCACCGCACCCACTCGTGCACGACCAGTCATCCACGTGCGATGCGCGCGTGGTGAGCGAGCTCACGCTGTTGTCGGAGATGAGGATGGCGCCCATGGCCCCGTTCACCGGAATGACGAACGAACCGGCCAGGTTCTCGCCCGACTGGATAAGACTGCTCGTCGTGCCGATGTCTTGCGTGAACAGCGGGTAACCGAGGCTCGATTCCGAGAAAGACGTCGCCCACGCAAACGGCGCGTGAATGGCAAGGACCAGCAGCGAGAGGAACACGCGTTTCATGACGGAAACTCCTTTGATCACTCATGCGAAAAACAGCGTCCGTTTCCCTCACGAACTCTTTAGCCGCGTCTTTTCAATTGTTTGACAGCCGGCTCGCGGCGCGCCTATCGTGCTCGCTCACGCGATTCTTATGACTCTCGACCGCGAAAGCCCCGTGACGAATCTTCTGGTTCGCTGGCGTCACGGCGACGCGCAAGCGCTCGAGGCGCTGATTCCCCTCGTGTACACGGAGCTTCGGGCGCTCGCACACCATTACTTGCGGCAGGAACGGTCGAACCACACGCTGCAAAGCACCGCGCTCGTTCATGAGGCGTACGTCCGCCTCGTGGGCCAGCAGCCGCCGGCGCTCCAGAACCGCTCGCATTTTTTCGGCGTCGCCGCGCGGCTGATGCGCGAGATCCTTGTCGAGCACGCCCGCTCGCGGCAGGCGGCGAAGCGTGGCGGCGGGGCCGATCTGCTTGCCATCGACGAGGCGGCAGACGTGGCACATTCGATCAGCGTCGACGTCCTGCGCCTCGACGACGCGCTTCGGCAGCTCGCGCGCATCGACGAGCGTCAGAGCCGGATCGTCGAGCTTCGCTTTTTCACGGGACTGTCGATCGAAGAAACCGCCGAAGTGCTGGGCATTTCGCCCGCGACCGTGTCGAGAGAATGGATGACGGCACGCGCGTGGCTCTATCGCGAGCTCGCGCAGAACTGACGATGACACCCGAACGCTGGCAGCAAGTGAAGGAAATCCTCAACGTCGCCGTCTCGCTGACGGGCGAGGCGCGCACGTCGTACGTGACGACGGCGTGCGGTGGCGACGACGACCTGCGCCGCGAAGTGCAATCGCTGCTCGTGTCACATGACTTGGCGACGGAGAGCTTCCTTCAGGCGCCGGTGATCGAGCTCGCGGGTCTCGCGACGGGCGTGGATGACCGCCGCACTCGCGTCGGACGTCGCATCGGCGCCTACGAGGTGGTCGAGGAAATCGGCAGCGGCGGCATGGGCGATGTCTATCGCGCGGTCCGCGCCGACGGGCACTTCGTCAAAGAGGTGGCGCTCAAGATCGTACGGACTGGCTTCGACACGGCCTTCGTCGTCGAGCGGTTCCGGCACGAGCGGCAGATTCTCGCGAGCCTCGACCACCCGAACATCGCGCGGCTGCTCGACGGCGGGACGACCGACGACGGCCTGCCGTACCTGGTCATGGAACTGGTCGACGGCCAGGCGATCGACGCGTATTGCCAGACGCACGGATTGAATGTCGCGGAGCGGTTGCGTCTCTTCGCGCAGGTATGTGCGGCAGTTCAGTACGCGCACCAGCGGCTCGTGGTTCATCGCGACCTCAAGCCGTCGAACATCCTCGTCATGAAGGACGGCGTGCCGAAACTGCTCGATTTCGGCATTGCGAAGATCGTCGACGCGTCGGCGGCGGCGGACGTGACGCTCGCACGCCCCATGACGCCGGAATACGCGAGCCCAGAACAGGTACTCGGCAAGCCAATCACGACGTCGAGCGACGTGTATGCGCTCGGCGTGGTGCTCTATCGTCTGCTCACCGGGCAGTCTCCCTATCCCGTCGACTCGCGCAGCGCACACGAATTGGCGAGGGCGATCTGCGAGCGGGAGCCGGGCCGTCCCGGCACAATACGGCGTCTGCCGGCAGATCTCGACGACATCGTGCTCATGGCGCTCCGCAAGGATCCCGAGAGCCGTTACGCGTCGGTCGAACAGCTCGCGCAGGACATCGGTCGCCATCTGGACGGATTGCCAGTCGTGGCGAGGCGCGGTTCGTGGAAGTACCGCGCGACGAAGTTCGTGCGCCGCCATCGCGTCGGTGTCGCGGCGACGTCGGCGGTCGTCGTGGCACTTGTTGGCGGCCTCGTCGCGACCGTACGGGAGGCCCGCATCGCGCGTCGGGAGGCCGGACTCGCGACGCTGCAGAAAGCCCGGGCGGAGAAAAGATTCGACGACGTGCGCAAGTTTTCCGACTCCCTTATCTTCGACGTCCACGACGCGATCCAGAGCCTTCCCGGCGCGACGCCTGCACGCAAGCTGCTGCTCGATCGCGCGGTCGCCTATCTCGACAGCGCGGCGAAGGACGCCGCCGGCGATCCCGATCTCGAGCGCGAGCTGGCGTGGGGATATCAGCGTCTGGCCGTCGTGCAGGGGAGTCCGACGGAGTCGAATCTTGGGGACGTGGACGCCGCCGTGGCAAGCGATCGGAAAGCGCTGGCGCTCTTCGAAGACGTCGCCAAGGCGCACCCGAGCGACACGATCGATCAGCTCAACGTCGCGATGATTCATCGGATTCTGGCGTTTTCGATGCTTGCCGACCCGCGAGGCCGGAGCGAATTGGACGCGGCGATGGCGATTACCGACAGGCTCTTGAAGGAAGGGACGTCCGATCCGAGAGTTCGCAGCGAGCGGTCGATCGAGTACCAGAACCTCGCGCTTCTTTATGACGGCGCCGGCGATCGTGTTCGCGCGCTCGACGCCTACAGCAACAATCGCGCGCTCAAGCTCGACATCCTGCGGACGAATCCCGACTATCGATTCATCAGACGAGGGCTGGGAATGGCCTCGGTGCTGCTCGGCAGCGCGCTCGCGCGTGAGGGCCGGAGAGACGAGGCCCTGAAATCGCTGGACGAAGGCATCGCGTTCTACGAATCGGTCCCCGGTGGCGCGGACGAAGTGAACACCGTGCGCGAATTGGCGATCAGCCGTCAGAAGCGAGGCGACGTCCTGTTGATGAACGGCGACGTCGAGGCGGCGCTTCGCGTGTACCGTCAGGCGGCCGACACGCTGACGCCGATGGCTGCCGCGGATCCGCAGAACACAATGCTGCAATTGGATGTCGCGAGTATGGATTTCCACGAGGGGCGAGCGTTGGCGGTTCAAAAGCAGTATCGCGCCGCCAGCACGAAGTTCGAGCGGGCCGCGACAGTTTTCGAGAAGCTTCACCTCACGAGGTCACTCGACGACTCCCCGCGCGGCCTCGGCGCGATCGACATCTGGCTCGGCGACATGAGCGCCGCCCAAGCCGACTGGCCAGCCGCGCTTCAGAAGTACCAACAGGCCGTGGCCGTGCAGACGGCGTCCGGCGTGACGGACGACGACGGCCAATGCGAGCTGGCGGTCAGCTACACGAAAACTGCACGCGCACTCGCCGCCCTCGGACGAACGAACGAAGCCTCTTCGATGTACCGGCGAGCTCTCGACATCGTCGAGCGGCACGCGACAGCTCAGAGCGAGGATGTGCCCGCGCTCTACGTCGCGGCGGACGCGTACGCCGCCTTGGGTGACGTCGAGAAAAGCCGGAGCGTGTGGAAGCGCATTCCGAACCCCGCGGGAATGTCACCGCTCGGCTACTTGTCGATCAGTCACAACTGATCGAGAGTGGCGGCAATGGTCGCCCTGCCGAGGGCTGCCAAGGGCTCGTCCTCTCGAGCATTGGCCAGGTACGCCACGCCAAGCGCGAGCGCCCAGCCGCGCGCACGAAGCCACGTGTCGTTATCGATCGGATCGGACTGCGGACGTGCGGACGCGCGAAAGCGGCCACGGTGAGCGGCCGGCAACAACATCCATGCAACGGACAAGTCAGTGGCCGGATCGCCGGATGTCAGGTCGCCGAAATCGACGACGGCAGACAGGCGTCCGTTTTCGATCAGCAGATTACCGGGATGGAGGTCGCCGTGAATCCACAACGGCGGGCCGCTCCATGCCTCGGCCGCGAGCACTCGATCCCACAACGCCAAAACCGCCTCGCGGTCGACGACGCTCCCCAGCCGTTCGACATCGCGATGCAAAAGCGTGGTTCGCTCGCGCAGGGGTACGCCTCGCCATGGGTTGCGCGGAGCGTCCGGCGGCGCCGGGCGATGCAGCGCCAGGAGAAACGCTCCGAGCGCGTCCACGAACGCGTCCATGTCGAGTGCTGCGACGTCGAACGTTGAATCTCCTGACAGCCACGGCACGACCGACCACGGCCATTGAAAACGAGGGCCGGGATGACCGACGCGGATCGGCGTGGGCGTCCGCAAGGGAAGGTGTCGCGACAACGCCGGCAGCCAGCGCTGCTCGTTCTGAACCAACGCCGCTGATGTCGCTCGGCGTGGCAGACGAACAGCGAGTGCTTCGCCTAATTGGAAGACCTTGTTGTCCCAACCGCTGAGGTTCTCGCGCAACGGCAGTTCGCTCAGGTCCTTGTGTTGTTCACGCAGAAGCTCCCGGACGAGATCGACATCGATCCGCGGCTCGGCGCGCGCCAGGATCCGCGAGACGGCGGCGCTCTTGGCAGTGGCGTAGTCGTCCACGGACTGCCATTCCCGCTGCGCGAGGTCCCGTTTCAGGTCTTCGTACGTCTTGCGATCGTCCCGATTGTGCCGCAGCCAATCGCGAAACGCCAGCATGCGATCGATCTCCGGACAGCCTGCGGAGAACACGTGCAGGTTGATCGGCGTGCGCGGCCCGTTGAACATCCGATGCTCGTACCACTCCGGCTCGCGAACGCACAGGAGATATCCGGCCGCCTCGAGCTGGGGCACATACGACGGTTCGTTGGAGGCATCGGCGACGACGAGAAGGATGTCGACGACCGGCTTTGCTCCGAGCCCTGGTACGGACGTGGAGCCCACATGATCGATGGAGAACGCGCGAGCGCCGAGAACGTCGCGAACAGCCGCCGCTTCGCGTTCGAACTGCGCCGGCCACGTCGCATCGTAGTCGGCGATGACGATGCGGCGGCCGGACACTACTTGCGAATGGTTCCGGTGACGCCCTCGGGCGAGCAGTTGAAGGGCTCGATCTTCAAATCCGACGGCGCGTATTCCATCGTCGCTCGTGGGAACGGCTGCGAGAAGAACTCAGGGTCGGTCAGGTCGATCTCGACGACGAGCCGCTGACGCGCGGAGTCGATGTGCAGACGCTCAGTCGTCGTGAGCGCCGCAGAATGGAGCAGGCCCTTGGTCGGCTGGCCGGGCTGCTCGACATATTGATTGAGCACGCCGGCGGAGTAGTTCGCGGTGTCGATGACGAGCGTGTCGCCGTCGAAGCGGCCGATGGAGTAGCCGAGCGAACTGCGCGTTCCGTTTTTCGGAGGCTCCTTCGTGTTCATGTGCACCACGCGGCGGACGTCCATCCATTCGTGGTGCAGGACGACATCCGATCCCTGGCGCACGACTTCGAGCGGCGTCGCCGGCGCGCCCCACACGCGGCGGATGGCCACAGGATCGCAGCGGAAGGTCGGATCGTCTTTGAACGGATCGTACGCGGCGACGGCTTTCATGCCGGCGGGCGTCAGCAGCTGCATCATCGGCTGCGGACCGCTGGTGCTGCGGCCCGGCGCCGGTGCGAGCAGCCACGTGCCGAAGATGTCGCCGCGTTTCGGCAGCTCGGGCCGTGCGCCCGCGGGGCTGTTGACGTTGATGATGCGGCCGTCCGCGAACTCGACGTGATCGAAGAAGCACATGTACGCGCTGTGCCGCGAGAGCGAACCGGTGACGCGGATCTTCGTGCCCGCCTTCAGCGTCGCGGGCGTGAGCCCCGTGCGCGAGAGCTGCGTCACGCCGTGCGATTCGCAGACGTACTCGCGCGTCTTGCCGTTTTCGTCGACGGCGGAAATGTGCAGGTAACTGTGGGGGTTGCGTGCTTCGAATTCCGTGACCGTCCCGGAAATGCTGACCGGCTTGCTGGCGTCGAAGTGCGGGGCGAAGCTGTGATGCGCGAACGCCGGGCGGCCGACGAGCGCCGCGCCGAGTGCGATCGTGAGGCATGCGACGGCTCTCGAAGTCATGCGTCTCCTCCGTGCGAGTGCCGAGAGTATACGCGCTTCCGGCGGGGACGCATGTCCCGCAGCGTGGCCGCGAGGAAGGCGCGCGCGGCCCACACGGAGAGCTCCTCGCCTTCGGGGGCGCTCAGTCCGCAGACGTCGCGCTGCACGATGAGGGCTTCCCATCCGACGACCATCGCAAGCGCGGCGATCAAGCGGCGCCAGCGCGCAGGGCCGATGCGCGTCCGCCACGGCGCCACCGCGGACTCGATCCATTCCATTCGGCGATAGCCGCGCCGCGGCATCTCCGTGCCGGACGGGTGCGCGCCGTGTTCGACCGTCAACCGGATCAACTGGCGCCCGAGCCGCTCGACCTCGGGCGGCACGTCGTGGAGGGCGCGAACCATCCGCTCGACGCGCGTCTCTACGTCGTCTTCGTTGGGCACCGAGGCCACTGCGCGGTCGACAGACGACTGCGACAGCGCGCCGACCGTCGCGTCCAGAAGCAGCTGTTCGAACGTCGGGAAGTAGAGATACACCGTGCGCCGTGAGACGTCGGCCGCCGCGGCGACGTCGGCGACAGAGGGCGTCTTGCCCTGCGCGATCAACGCCACGGCCGCATCGACGATGGCTTTTCGCGTGCGCCGGCGCTGAGCGGGACGTGGACTGGCCGCCGCGGTGCGGCGAGGGGACAGCGTGCGTTTGACAGCCATGACCGCCAGAGTATACCGTAGTGTCGTAATTACACTTGAGTGCAATTAGTCGAGGAGGCGACTCATGACACAGTCAGCGACGACCACGCCGGACGCGTATGTGCTGCATCGGGAAGACGGGCAGGCGATTTGGTTTCTCGCGAACCGCATGACGGTCAAAGCGACGGCCGACAGTACCGGAGGCGCGTACGGACTCGTCGAGTCGCTGATCGCGCCCGGCTTCTCGCCGCCGCTGCACGTGCATCACCGCGAGGACGAGGCGTTCTGGGTACTCGAAGGCGAAGTGACGATGCGGTGCGGAGACAAGACGTTCCGCGCCGGTCCCGGCGCGTTCGTGTTCCTGCCGCGGCACGTCCCTCACTCCTTCGTCGTGGAAGGCGACGCGCCTGTCAGGATGCTCACGCTGCTCACGCCTGGCGGCGGAGAAGGCGTCTTCATCGACGGCGGCCGTCCGGCCGAGCGCGACGGCTTGCCGCCGCCCGCGCCGCCGGACATCGCCGCGTTGAAGCGGGTCGGCGAGAGATACGGCGTTGAGATCGTGGGTCCGCCGATGAGGCCGACGCGAGCCTAAACGTCGATCACAGTTCCAGGGACCGGCGAATCGTGGCGCACCAGCTGCTGCTTCCGCCGGAGCCCGACGATGAGTGCGACGGCGCCGGTCCACGTGGGCAGCATGTCGGTGACCGGCAGGAACTCGAGGGCAAACGTCGGGAGCAGCAGGACGTGGAACCCGATGGCGCGCGAGATCGCGAGCATGGCGAAGACGTCGAGTATTTCGTCGAAGAACGCCCATCCGAACGGGCCAAGGACGAACTGCAGCACGTCGGTGGCGATTGCCACGCCGTACGCCATCGACACGCGGCCGCGCGTGAGAACAGGGGCGTCGAAGAACCTCGACAGCAGGCGGTGCATGTCATAGCGATCTTGCGCCACGAGCCGCGAGACTGCAAGCGGGACGGCGCTTCGCGTGCTCGGCTTCGACGGTAGAATGACCCCTTCCGATGATCGGCCGGACGATTTCCCACTATCGGATCGTGCGCGAGCTCGGCGCCGGCGGCATGGGCGTCGTGTACGCGGCCGAAGACGTGCGGCTGGGACGGCAGGTCGCGATCAAGTTCGTGCCCGACGGCATGGTCGACGACCGGCAGATGTTCGAGCGGCTCCGGTCGGAGGCTCGCACGGCCTCGGCGCTGAATCATCCGAACATCTGCACGCTCTACGATGTCGGCGATCACGACGGCCGCCCGTTCATCGTGATGGAACTGCTGCAGGGCCGGACGCTGCGCGACCGGCTGATCGACGGGCAGTTGAAGGTCGACGAGACGCTCGAGATTGGCATCCAGGTCGCCGACGCGCTGGACGTCGCGCATCGCCAGCACATCATTCACCGCGACATCAAGCCGGCGAATCTGTTTCTCAACGAGCGCGGTCCGGTCAAGATTCTGGACTTCGGTCTGGCGAAGGTCGTCTCGCACCAGCCGTCGACGCTGACCGCGGCGCCGACGGACCTTACGGGCGTGGGCATGACGCTCGGCACGGTCTCGTACATGTCGCCGGAGCAGGTGACGGCCGACCCGCTCGACGGCCGCTCCGACATCTTCTCGTTCGGCGTCGTCCTGTACGAATGCGCCACAGGGCATCAGCCGTTCAAGGGAAAAACCTCCGGCCTGATCCTGTCCGAGATTCTCAATCGCACGCCGCCGCCGCCGCTCCAGTTCAACCCCGACCTGCCGCTGAGGCTTCAGGAGATCATCACCAACTGCCTCGAGAAAGACCGCGAGCTTCGCTATCAGGACGCCGGGGCGTTGAGGACCGATCTGAAACGGCTGAAACGCGATTTGGAATCGGGGCCGCGGGCCGCGTCGCGGCTCAGCATTCCCATCGAGGGTGCATCGTCCGCCGCGCAGCCCATCACCGTCACGCTGCCGTCAGCGGCCGTGCCGCCCTCGCGGCGGAGTCGCGGATTGCTCGCCGTGGCGATCGCTGCCGTCGTCGTCGCCTCGACAGCAGCGGCGTTTTTCGTGTTCCGAGCGTCGATGGCGCAGCCCAAGGAAGCCGCTGTGAAGGCGGTCGACGCCGTTCAGCCGCCGCCCCCGACCTTGCCGCCTGCACCTGCACCATCGGTTGTGGAGAGCAAGCAGGAGCCGGTGCGATCGCCGCAGCCCGTTCCCACGCCGCGGCCGGCTGCACCGGCGGCGCACACCGTTGTGGAGACACCCGCCCCGGCGGCGGCGACCACTTCGCCAGCACCAGTATCGACGGCCGCCTCCACTCCACCGCCGTCCGCGAGCGCCGCGGCGCCTGCGCCTCCGCCTCCTCCGGAATTGCCAAAGTCCGCGCCGGCACTTCCGCCGGCAGTCGCTGCGGCACCACTCACGTCAAATCCGGCCGCGCCGGTGGAAGACGATGAGGCGGTGATGCGGCGTGTGGTGGCTGCGTACGCGCGTGCGATTGAAGCGAAAGATCTCGACGCGTTCAAAACGGTGAAGCCGAATCTGTCGGCCG
>Ga0097621_100001990_pt1 | contig 13932 bp, 5 predicted proteins | sample KBSMisM72_FD_73165 | JGI IMG/M metagenome (GOLD analysis project Ga0097621, IMG submission 73165) | Miscanthus rhizosphere microbial communities from Kellogg Biological Station, Michigan, USA - KBS Miscanthus M7-2 (version 2) (version 2) | ecosystem: Host-associated > Plants > Roots >... | reverse complement strand
GCCTTGGCCGCGTCGAGCACCTGGTAGAACACGACACCATCGACGCGCACGACCGCGTTGTCCTTCGTGATCACGTCCTGCGACGGCACGTCGACGACCTGCTCCATCATGTTCATCTTGTGTCCGACCGCGTGATAGATCGGCACGAGAATGTGCAGGCCCGGCTCCATCGTGGCGGTGTAGCGGCCGAACGTTTCCTTGGTCCATTCGTAGCCCTGCGGCACGACGCGCACGGTCTTGAGGACGAAGAAGACGGCGACGACCACGAGCACGAACGCGAACAGCCCACCCATTTCATTCTCCCCGAACAGTCTGCGGCGACACATTATAGGCACACGCCGCCAGGGCCAGCGGCAGATGATGCCCGCCGAGCCGGAACCGGCCGGCGTTCGGACAAGCCGCCATCCGGCGCAATTGCCGTGCGCGCGCACGATGGCCAATGGCACAGAATTGCGTTAAGGATCGGCGAGCGGACAATGCCATGCGTCAAGAGTCTGAAAACCCCGGCTTTCCAGCGCAGGCGCCGGGTGTCCCCGCGGCAGCGCGCGGGCTGGCATGCAGTTAATTCGGTGTTAATATCCGGCGCAATGGTTCGTTCAGAACCGTGCGACTGTGACGGGAGACAGGCGATATGAAAAGCAAATTGTCGATCGCGATCTGCATTGGCCTGGCGGGGCTGAGCCAGAGTGCGTCGGCTGTCACCGACAGCGACGTCAACAGCGTCATTCCGTTCAACCTGGCCAATCCGGGCGCGCGCAGCATCGGCATGGGGGGCGCATTCCTTGGCCTTTCGGACGACGCCACGGCGGCGTATACCAATCCGGCCGGCCTGACCCAGTTGTCCGAAGCCGAAGTCTCGATCGAAGGCCGCCACACGAAGTACAGCGTGCCGTTCGTCAACGGCGGTTCCACGCCGATCGATCCGTTCGATACCGAGACGCTGCACGCGGCGAGCGCGAGCAACTCGATCAACAACATGTCTTTCCTGTCCGTCGTGATCCCCCGCGATCGCTGGGCGTTCGCTCTTTTTCGCGATGAGGTGATCAACTACAAGAACACGTTTGAAGGGAGCCTCGAACCCGAAACGATCGATTTCGGCTCCCTGGGCACATTCGACGTCTTTCCGATTGCCGGAAATCAGTCAGTCAAGGTCGTCGACTATGGATTGAGCGTGGCGCTGAAGGTCAATGATGGCGTATCGCTCGGCGCAGGACTCAATTACTACCGCTTCGACATCGACTCGATCGTCGGTCGTTTCAGCGATACGCAGTTTTTCACCAATCCCGGCGAAGTGCTGAATCTGCAGCAGCAGACGGGTAGCGACGAGGACTACGGCCTCAATCTCGGCGCGCGTTTTGCGTTGACCGAGCAGTGGAGCGTAGGCCTGGCATATCGCATGGGGCCAAGGTTCAATTATCAGGCCGTTTCGGCCATCGTCGCCCAGCCGGTCGTGAACGACCAGGGCACGTTCACGGCGACGCCGGTAACGCCGCCTTCGATACAGGCCAACCTGAGCAAGGTCGGATTCAAGATTCCCGACGTGTATGCCATTGGGTTGAGCTGGCGTCCGAATGATTCATGGCGCGTGAATTTCGATTTCGACGAAGTCGTGTACTCGCAGGTGACCCACAACATGCAGTCGCTGTTCGGCTACGGTCCGGAGACCGTGGGACGCCTGGTTATTCCAAACGGCGAGGAATTCCATCTCGGCGCCGAATATACGTTTGCACAAATGTCCCACCCCATCAGCGTTCGCGCAGGCGTCTGGCACGACCCGCGTCACTCGATCGAGTATCGGGGACAGCCGATCACCGATCCGTCCCTGAGTTCCAATCCGGCAGTCGCGGCCGTCGCCGTCATTTTTGGCGTCAGCAAGGGATCTCAGAACCATGGCGCGATCGGCGCGGGCATGGCGTTCAAGCAGTTCCAGATCGACTTCGGTGCGGACTTCTCCGATCTCTCCGACACGTATTCGCTGTCGGCGGTGTGGAGATTCTGAGCGAACAGCCGTCGCCGGAACGGCGACGGCTATTCGAGCGACTAGGAACTAGGGTAAGAGCAGGGAACAGCCTGCACTCACTGGCCGCTGGCCCCTAATTGCACTGCCTCCCGACGAGTCCGAATACCGGCACCAAATCGCGCTGGCCGGAACCGTAACCGGCGAGCGGTGAATTCCAGGCGACGTGCGCGTGCAATGAATCGGTGAACGTGAACGTTGCCGTTCCCCACGCGGGCAGATAATTCAGCTTGGTGTGATCGAACAGCGGTGGAAATTGCGCGCCGGGACCGCTGATCAAGTACAGCGTGGTCTCGACCGTGTTGCCGCTGCCGATCGTTCCGGTGCCGGCCAGCCATATCGGCTTGCCGGTCGGATCGAAGGCAAACCAGTCCGCCACGAGCAGGCGCGAGGCGCCCTGCGTCGTGATGTTCAGCTCGAAGCCGTGGCCGACCTCGCCGGGGCTGTACCAGTTGCCGGCATAGCACGCCCGTACCTTCGCGCCGGCCGGGTCGGCGGTCGGCAGATCCGTATATGCGAAATGACTCAATTGCATCGAACCGGAATTGAACCCGGGAAAGGTGCTGGTCCAGAACATCGCGCCAGTATTGTTGCTGGCGAATTTCAGCGTGATCGTCCCCCAGGTCTGGAACGTGCGGGCCGGTTCGCCGAGCGGGAATGATTTGCCCTGCGCGATCGCGACCTGCGGAAAATTGACGACCAGGAACCCGGCATCCGGACCGGTGCCGGCTTGCGGAGGCGAGCTGATGCCCTGCACCCAGGTCGACTTGGTGCCCTGAAACGCAAACCATGTCAGCACCAGATTGCGCGGAACGCCGCTGCCGTCCGTGATCACGTCCAGGACCAGTCCGTGCCCCGGCCCGCTGGGTACCTGGGTCGGATCATCCCACTGGCCGCTGTAGCTGCCATCCAGTGTCAGCGTCGGCGTGGTCTGCGCGAATACGTTGGTGTTCGTCGAATTGCTGTTCGGCTGCGACTGATTGCTGTCGAAACCGAGCGCGGTGCCGTCACACGACGCGCTCGGGTTCGTGTTGCTTACCGCGCCGGCGTTGCCTGCGGCCTTCACCTGGGAACTGTCCGGCGCGTAGACGAACATGCCTTGCTGGCCGACGACGGCGCCGGGCAGGTTCGTCGCGCTCGACTGGAACACGACGGTCGATCCGTCGCAGGTAACGGCCGGGCTCTGCGACGGCCCATTCAGCGCAGGCGCGCCGCTCGGCTGCGCTCGCGTCGTCGTGCGCGCCTGCCCGTCGCTGCCGTTGCCGGCGATGGAGGCGAACACCTGCCCGCCGGCAGCGACGGCGCCGCGATTGTCGAGGTTGGTTGCCTTCGATACGAACGCGATCGTGCTGCTGTTCAGGCTGACCGCGGGTTGCGTGCTGTCGGCATTCGCGCCCTGGGTGGTGCTGCCCGCAGCTGCCGAAATCAACTCCAGCTTCCCACTGGCGAGGTTCTTGCGCACGACCTGGCGCGCGGCGGTGCCAAACAGGTTGGGCGCCGATGTCGAAAACACGACCGTGCTGCCGTCCACGGAGATCTTTGCCTCGCAACTGTCGCCCGGCAACTGCGCTCCGGTGCTGTCGACGCTGACGCGTTGCGTTGCCTGTGCCGCGTTCAACGGGTCGACGAGGAACACGTCCTGCGCATTGTTCGTGTCGCCGGCGACGAGGTTCGAGGCCGATGAGCAGAACACGGCTTTGTGGCCGTCGGCGGAAACGCTGGCGCCGCCACTCGTGCCATTCGGCGCAGCACCGCCAATTCCAGTGTCGAGCTGGTGCTTCGGCTGCGCGGGCGGGCCGCCCATCATGATGCCGACCTGATCGCTCGCGCCGCTCGGCGCGTGCGTGCTTTGTGTCGACGCACCGGGCACCGACGCAGGCGATGCGGCGGGTATCGACGCGGAGTACTGGAACACGACCGCCTGGCCGTTCGCCGAAAACGCCGGCAGGCTCGAGGTGCCGACCATCTGCTTGCCGGTCGCGTCGAAGTTCTCGCGCACGATGTGGCCGCTCGCCACGCGAAAGATGTCCTGGCCGTTCGGGTTGATGTTGTTGCCGACCAGGTCCGTTTGCCGCGATTCGAACAGCGCGGACTTGCCGTTCCCGGACAGCGCCGTATTCGTCGAATTCTTCGTCGTCGGCACATCGATCAGTGCGTCGGGCGGCACATAGGTCTGCAAGACCAGACTTGCCGTGTTGTTGCTCAGGGCCGGATCGGTCTGCGCACCGCTCACGCTCGCCGAGATCGCGATCGGGGCGGCGACCGAAGCCACGTTGCCCGTTATCGTGCAGTTCTGCGGCGTGCCCTTGACCAGATTTGCCACGTTCCAGTCGAAGGTCGTCGCGGTAGCGCCGATCGATCCGCACGACGCCTTGAGGTTGTTCAGCAGACCCTGGGCCGGAAGAAGGAAACTGGCCACGACGCCGGTCGGCGCCTGACCGGTGCTGAGCAGCGACACCGACAGCGTCAGCGACACAGGGTCGTTTGCCGCATAAGTCTGTTGATTGCCGTTTGCGCTCAGCGCGATCGCCAGGTCCGCCTGCACGGCTGGGGTGATCGTCAGCGGCACGCCGGATGAATTGTTGATCGTGTTCGGATCGGACAGATCGGAAAAGATCGTCGCCACGACGGTTACCGGCTGCGAGGTGGCGTTGACGGCCACTATCTGCAGGTCGCACGCCGCCGAGGCGGCGGGAGCGAACGTGCCGAGCAGCCATCTCGTCTGCCCGTTGAGGTTCGTGAGGTTGCACGTCGCCGAGCCCAGTTGCACCTGTGGCGGGAAATCGAAGGCGACGACCGTGTTCGGCGCCGGCAGGGAGCCGGCGTTGTCGGCAGCCACGCGCAACGTCGTCGACTGGCCCTGGCTCAGGGTCGTGGGAGTTGCGCTGGCGGCGACGGTCAGGTCCGTGCCCGTAGGCGCCGAAGCGATATTGAACTGATAGCTTGCGCTGCCGGGATTTGGATCGAACGTGGTTTTCGTTATGGTCGCGGTCGCGGAAACTGGGGTTGTCGGCAGGCTCTTCAGCGTCAGAAGGATATTGCAGTCGACCGACGCGTTAGGCGCTAGCTGAAGATCACTGTTGTCCGGAATGTAGTTCCAGTCGAAGTAAAACAGGTCGCCGTCCGGGCCGATCACCGTGGAACTGCTGCACCCGGTCTCGCCGTTGTACTGGAATACGGACGGGATGGCGACCTGCGCGTCGCCATTTCCGGCAACCGGACCGGCGTTGGTCACCCTCAGCGTCAGCGTCACCTGGTCGCCGACGGAGATACCCGCACCGTCGTCCGCCGACAGCGATGCGTTGAACGTGTACGTTTGCGCCATCGCCAGGACCGGAAAGAAAACGCAAGATGCAAGAAACACTCCCCGGAACATTCGCGTGAAAACCTTTGCACGATTCATGGCAAACCTCAGATGACGTCACACGTTCACTCGAATCCGCTGCCGAAAATCTCTTCACTGGCCACAATGAGACGTAACTGCTGCGGCGCTGCGGCAATGGTACTGCTGTTTCCCGCCTGTGAGGCCCGCACGCCGCACAAACCGTAGGCGCTGATGGTGACCTTGTTGCCAGTGACGGTGCATATCGCAGGCGTCCAGGTGTCGAACGTCGGGGATAAGGCGCTCGTTGCCGTTGCGCTGAGAGTCAGCGTGCCGACACCGGCGCTGGACGGCGGCGCGAACGCGATACTCTGGCCCGCGAGCACGCCCACAGGCGCCGGCCGCGTCGTTGTCGAGTTGTCTCCGACCTGGCCAGCGTTGTTGTTGCCCCAGCACGTGATTGCGCCGGCCGCTGTCAACGCGCAAGTATGAAGCCCGCCGGCTGCAACCGCGGCGACGCCGCTGCCAAGGCCGTTTACCGGGACCGGCACGAGACTTGGTCCGACGATCGAATTGATGCCCAGTTGCCCTTTGCTGTCGTCGCCCCAGCATTGCAGCGCTCCGCCGGTCGTTATCGCGCAGGTGTGATACTGGCCGCCGCTTATCCTCACCACACCGCTAGCCAACCCCGATACCGGGACTGGCGCCGGCCTCGTCGTCTTCGAATTGTCGCCAAGTTGGCCGTCGTTGTTGTAGCCCCAGCACTTCGCCGCGCCGGCGACTACTGCGCAAGCATGAAACACTCCGGCAGCGATCGAGGACACGGCGCTACCCAGGCTCGAGACCGCGACGGGAATCAGGCTCTGGCCGCCGATCGAGCCCATGCCGAGTTGGCCACTCGAATTGTCGCCCCAGCACTTCATCGCATCGCCGAACAACGCGCAGCTGAAGTAACCACCGCTCGCGAGCGCCGTTGCGCCGGTGATCGGCGTGTTCGTGGCATCGACCACGCTGACCGCGGTATATTTTTTTGCAAGCCCATTGTCGTTGTTGCCGAGCTGGCCCTTGCTGTTGTCGCCCCAGCACAAGACCCGTCCGGCAGAGGTTAGCGCGCAACTGTGGAGCGCACCGGCCGTGACTGCTGCGATGCCTGCAAGCGGCACATTGCCGGCATCGACCACAACGGCCGGCGTAGACTTCTTCGTGCCGCTGCTGTCATTGTTGCCTAGCTGGCCGTTGCTGTTGGCGCCCCAGCAGCCAACGCTTCCGCCCGGCATCAGCGCGCAAGCGTGTGCCGCGCCCGCGGACGCGTGCGTCAAGCCAAGAACCGCCTGGTTGCCGGCGTCCACGACGGACACCGGTGTCGGTTTGTTCGCGCCGGTGTTGTCGTTGTTGCCGAGTTGGCCGTAGACGTTGGAGCCCCAGCACTTGACGTAGCCGGCGGGGGTGCCAGCGCACGTGTACGAGTCGCCGGTCGTTATCGATGAAGCGCTGCCGCTCAGGCCGACGACGGCGGTCGGCGTGTAGCTGAAAAAACCGCGTCCGAGCTGACCGATGCTGTTACTGCCCCAGCACTCGATGGCGCCCGCGTTGGTGCGCACGCACGTGTGATAGGCCCCTGCCGCGAGCGCACCGGGGCCAGTCGTCAAACCTGCGATCGGCGCGGCGCCCGCGTCGACAACCGGGATCGCCACGTTGCTGCTGTCGACCGACGAATTGCCGAGTTCACCCCAGCCGTTGAATCCCCAGCACTTCGCTCCACCACCGGCGGTGAGCCCGCACGCGTGATAAATGCCGGCTGAAATCGCTGCTATGCCGGTAAGCGGCGTTGAACTGGCGTCGATGACGACATTCGTTGCCGCATAGCTATTGGCGAACGTGCCGTTGCCGAGTTCGGAGTCGCCGTTGAACCCCCAGCATTTCACTCCGCCAGCAATCGTCCTTGCACAGGCGAACGCGGATCCGGCGGCAACCGATGCCACACCGCTGATCGGCGCATTGCCCCCATCGACGACCGCTACTGGAGTCAGGCTCAAGCTGACTCCCGCGTTGTTGTTGCCGAGCTCTCCAAAATTGTTGCTGCCCCAGCATACGGCTCCGCCGCCACCAGTCACCGCACAGGTATGCTGATCGCCCGCAGCAATGGCTGTGACGCCCGTGATCGGTACGTTGCTGCTGTCGACGACGTTCACTGCGGCTGGCTGGCTGGCGAGCGTGTTGTCGTTGTTGCCAAGCTGGCCGGTGCCGTTGACGCCCCAGCACTTCACCGTGCCGCCCGGCGCGAGCGCACAGGTGTGACTCGCACCAGCAGCGATCGCAGTGATGCCGGATATTGGTGCGTTGCCGTTGTCGACGACTGTGACCGGCGTGCTCGAATTGGAGAAGAGCGTGTTGCTGCCCAGCGCAAGGCCACTGCCCCAGCATTTCACGCCGCCTGCGTTGGTCAATGCGCATGCGTGGTACCCGCCCACGGCGATCGCGGTGACTCCGCTGCTCAAACCCGTTACCGGAACCGGCGCATTCGTGGTCTGCTGCGAGTTGTTGCCAAGCTGACCGCTGAGATTGTTCCCCCAGCACTCGACGCCACCTGCGTTCGTGAGCGCGCAGCTTTGATAGATACCCGCGGCGACCTTTGCCATTCCACTACCGAGTCCGACCACAACCTGAGGTATTGCGTCGCCGGCGCCGTTGCCGACGTTGCCGTAGCGGTTCAGACCCCAGCATTTCAGACCCCCAAGCCGCGTCTGCGCGCACGTGTGATGAGCACCCGCCGCAACAGCCACGATCCCACTGATCGGCAAACTGTTGCTATCGACGACCGGAATCGCCGTGGACACGTTGCCAAACGCCTCATTGCCCAGTTCGCCGTTGTAATTTGCGCCCCAGCACTGGACAGCGCCACCGGTCATCACTGCACAGCCGTGGAACGTCCCAGCCGCGATCGCCGCTACGCCGCTGAGCGGGATGTTGCTGCTGTCGACGACCGCCACCGGTATTGCACTACCGGCATGCGTTGCATCGTTATTGCCGAGTTGGTCGGCGCCGTTGCCGCCCCAGCAGCGCACGCCCCCGGCTGTCGTGCGCGCGCAGGTGTGGATGTAACCAGCCGAGACTCCCGTCGCCCCGGCTATCTGGGCGCGGTAGGGCGAGTATGAGTTCAGCGTGTTGCCGCCTGCCTCGCCGTTGCCCAACTGTCCGTCGCTGTTGTAACCCCAGCACTCCACGTCGCCCGAGGTCGTCACAGCACAGGTGTGATACGAACCCGCGGCTATGGCAACGACTCCGGCAATTGGAATGTAATTTTCGATCTGGTCGCTGAACGCCGCAACAGTAACCGGTGTGATGCTGTACCCCATGACGTTCGGCGGACCGAGCTCGCCGTCGTAGTTGTAGCCCCAGCACTGCACCCCTGCGAGGATGTTGACGACGCAGGTATGCGCATAACCCGCGGTGATGGCCACGACATAGCCGATTGGCGTGTTGCTGTCGTCGACAACGGTGACCGGAATCGGACTGTCAAACAGGGCATCGTCGTTGTTGCCGAGCTGACCGTATGTGTTCCGGCCCCAGCACTTGACGCCTCCCATCGTCGTCACGGCGCAGGTGTGTGCGTCGCCGGTCGCAACCGAAACGATACCGCTGGTCAGCCCGGCCACGGTAACCGGAGCGGAGCGCGACGTCGTTGATCCGTCGCCGAGCTGCCCGTAAGTGTTGTCGCCCCAGCACTTGACCCCGCCCGCCGTCGTCACGACGCACGAGTGGCGTCCACCGGACGCCGCTTGCGTGACCACGGGTTCAAGCAAACTCTGCGCCCGTACTGGAGCCGCAACCATCGACACCGTCAATACCGCGGCTAGAGTCGCGGGCAGCGCAAACCAAAAATTCGCGTCCGTCCCCTCTTTCATCGCTCGCCCCTGTTCGCCGCGACACCTTGAGGTATACCACGAAATTCCTCACGAAAAATGAATTTCGCGAACCGTGATCGCGTCGCCGCCTGTCCGCGTCGCCTCACAACATTCCACGCCTGCCGCGAAGCGCCAGTGCGCGTCGAGGCGACGGTTCGTCCCGGAGTCTGCAGCTATCGGTGCTCCAGCAGAGCGCCCTGTCTCAGCGTAGGCGAGGCGATTCGAGCGTTTTTCGCGCGCGCGCGAGACCTTGTGGTTCAGCAACGCGCCCTGCTTGCCGATGCCGGATTTACGGAGCCGTCATTGACTGGAAGACCGAGTTCTTCAGTGGCTTTCCTGAAAGAATGTCCTGAAGCGCGGTGAAAACAGCGCGGCGTCGGGCGTTGCGCGGCCATCGAGTGCGCGCGCGGCGCGCGCGTCGGCGCGCGCGCCGTCGAGTTCAGCGTTGTCGCTGCTGATTTGAGCAAGCGTGAAACGCGCAGCGGCTCTGATCAGGTAGGCATGAAAGCGCGCGCGTGTGTCGGTGATCGCCTCGGGATTCAGGCGCACGACCTTGGCGTAGCGACCGGCCAGGTAATTCTCGAACGCCTCCTCGAGCGGCGCCGGAGGCGTGTTGGCGGTCGGCGCCGGTTTCGTCACCGGAGGCGTCACGACGGGCGGCGCCGGTTTCGCGACGGCGACATCGACGCGCTTGGCCGGCGGCGCAGCCGGTTCCGGTGCGCTGTCGACCGGCTTTGGTGCGGAAGGCTGCGCCGGGACGGGCTGAGTCGGCGTCGCCTTGGCCGGGGGATTTTCGGCAATGGTCGTCTTGGCCGGCGGCGTTTCGGGAGCGGCCGGTTGCGGCTTTGGCTTGTCCTCGACCTTCGCAACGACCTTCTGTTCGCACGCCGCCGCATCGCGCTGCTGCGCGCTGTTGATTTCGGCAACCTGCGCGACAACCTGCTTGTTCGCGGGCGCGTTCCATTGGGTCAGCGCCGTCGCGCAATCGCCTTGCTTGAACGCAACCATGCCCAGGTAGTACTGCGGCACGTATGCTTCCCAGCGCTGGCCGTACAGGCGGACGCGCGCCGCCGGCTCGGCATGTTCGGCGAACGCCTGTTGCATGAGCTCGCGCGCCTTCGCGTAGTCGCCGTCGTTATAGGCCTTGAGTCCGAGTGCGTAGTTGTCCTTGTAGTCGGCGTGCGCGAGCGTCGCCGCGCACAGCGCGCCGAGCGCCAGCCATGCGCGTGACTTACCAACCGGCACGCGAAAAGTACTCCTGCGCCGAAATCGTCGTGAACGCGGCGTTGGCCGTGCTGCGCTTCTGCGCTTCGACCTTGGCGATGACCTGTGCCGGCTTCGCCGCATCCGGATGGCGGAATGTGATCACGTAGCTGCCGGCAGGCAGCGTCAGCGTGAACGGCGTCGTCGCGTCCGCCGGCAACGCCACCGGCTGGCGGTTCGCGTCGAGCACGGATTCGACCTTGCCCCAGGGGTATGCGTTGAGCACGAGTTCGCCGCGCTGCGCTTCGAGTTTCGCCTGCTCTGCCGCGGCCACTTTCGCGCGCAGCGTGGGCAGCGATTGCACGACTTTGTCGAATGCCGGCTCCGCACCGAGATTTTTTTTCTGCTCCGCCAGCAGCGTGGCCAGTGCATCGAACTGGGCCGCAGAGTCGACGGCCTGCAATTCTGCGTCGACCACATCGATCCAGCGCTTGCGCAGCTGCAGCGCTTCCTTGTCGTTCGCGTCGGATGCGAGCAACGCGGCGATGGCATCGCTGGCCGCGCGCAACTGCTGCGCGGCGGGCGCCTGGCCCGACAGCGTTTTTGCGATGCCGTCGCGTTCGGACTGCCTCTGCCTGGCCAGGCGCTCGTCCGCCAGTTTCGCCTTGAGCGTCTGCGCCAGTGTTCCGAGCGCGGGATCCTGCGGGAATACGCGTTGACCGGCTTCGACGATGGCAATCGCCGCCGCGACATCGGTACGCGCGTTCTCGTTTGCCGCGTCGGCGATTCGCTTGGGCAGCTCGGCGAGCAGTTGCGCGGCCTCGGCGTTGCTCGGGTCGAACTTCAGCGTCGCCGTCAGCGCCGTGTGCGCGTCGTTCTGCGCCGGCGGCACGAAGCGTTTTTCGGCGATCGCCTGGCGCGCCGCGCCGAGCATCTGCGCCAGCTGCGCGCCGCGTGCGCCAAGGCGTTTTTCAATCTGGTCCTTGAGCTTCTGCGCATCGGCCAGATCGGGCGCCACCTTGAGCGCGAGGCCGACGCGATCGAGCGCGCGTTGCGCCTGATCGGAGCCGTCGAGCCGGCGCGCGTCGGCAAGCAACGCCTTGGCCAGCGCGCCGCGCAGATCGGCGGTACGCTTGTCATCCGCGGCGGATTTCTCCAGGGCGCCGAGCGTTTCGTAGGCGTTGTCGCCGCCTGGATCGACGAGATGGCCGGCGCGCAGCTGGCCGTCGGCGCGCGCGAATTCCGCGGCGATCTGCTTCTCCGCTTCCTGTTTCTTCAGCGCCGCATCGACTTCGCCGCGCAGAGCCACGTAGGCTTTCTCTGCGGCCAGGTTCGGCTGAAGCTTGTCGAGCGCCGCCGCTGCCGCGGCCGCCTGGCCGGAATCGAGTTCCTTGCGCGGCGCGGCAAGTTCCTCGCTGACGAGTTCCTGGATGCGCTGCTGCGGCGCCGGATCGTCGCCGGCCAGCGCGCGCGCCTGACCGAGCAACGCATAGGCTCCGCCCTCGCCGAACACGCGGCCGGCCTTGCGCGCCGCATCGGCTTGCGCGATCAGCTGGCCGATGCGCTGTTTCGACTGCGTTGCCTGCTGAAGCTGCTTGATGCGCGCCGCGAATGCACGCAACTCCGGGTTGTCCGGACGCACGAGCAATGCCTGATTGTTGAGGTCCGTGGCCTCGTCGAATTTTCCCGCAGCCGCGGCTTGTTGCGCCTCGTCGCTCAGCGTCTTGGTGATGCCGTCGAGCAAGGCCTGCGCCTTGGCGTTCTCCGGGTCCTTCTGCAGCGCCTTCTGCACGTATTCGTACGCGCTGTCTTCGGCCGGCGTGACGAGCTTCTTCTCGGCGACGCGTTGCTCGCCGCGCTCGAGCCAGAACGTGACGAGGTCCGCTTCATCCTTGTTGAGCCGATGGCCGGTGCGCAACGTGAAGTAACCGACGGCAACGACGACCAGCAGGATCGCCGCAACCGCTGCCAGCAGCCATTTTCTCCGGATCCAGATGCTGTCCCCGGACGGCGTCTCGCCGACCGGCTTGCCCGGCTGCGGCGTCGCGCCGCGCACCAGGTTCGGTGCCGGCCTCGCGCCGGGCGGCGTGGGCCGGTTCGGCAACGACCGCAGGATGTTTTCGCCGGTCGGCGTGCTGGTGAAAAACCCCAGCGCGCGCAGCTGCTCGGACGAGGTCTGGTTCGGATCGATCTGCAGGCGCGTCAACAGCGTGTCGCTGTCGGTCACGCGCGACTTCAGGTCGGTGCTGAACTCCGTCAGATTCGCATAGCGCGCGTCCCTGTCCTTTGCCAGCAAGCGGTCGAAAACGTCCTGGAATGCGTGCAGCTCGTCGGGCAGCGGTGGCGGCTGCTGGGTCAGGTGCATCATCAGCACCGCGATCGGCGTGTCGCCGCGGAACGGCGGCGATCCGGTCAGCAGTTCATAGAAAAGTATACCGAGGCTGTACTGGTCAGAACGTCCATCGACTTCCTGGCCGTTGATCTGCTCCGGACTCATGTAGGTCGGCGTGCCGACCAGCATGCCGGTCTGCGTGAGCCTCGTCGCCTGTCTGTCCTGATAGCGGGCGATACCGAAGTCGGTGAGGATCGGCGTGCCGTTTTCGCGAAACATGATATTCGCGGGCTTCAAGTCGCGATGCACGACGCCATGGCCGTGGGCGAACTCGAGCGCGCCGGCGATCTGCACGATCACCGATACCGCGTCGGCCAGCGCGATGCCGGAACGCATGCGGTCGGACAACGCGCCGCCGCCCAGGTACTCCATCGCGATGTAGGCGATCGAGTCGTTGCTGACGATGTCGTACACCGCGACGATGTTGCGGTGCGACAGCTTTGCCATCATGCGGCCTTCGAGCAGGAAGCGCCGTTCCATCTGCCGCGCATCGTCCGACGCGCTGTCGTGCATGCGCCGCATGATCTTCAACGCCACCTTGCGGTCGAGCGAGCGCTGCACCGCAAGATAAACGGTCGACATGCCCCCGCTGCCGAGCAGGCGCAGTATCTCGTACCCGGGTACCTGGATCGTGTCCGAAGCCATCAACGGCAACTCCCTGCGCATTGAATCATAGCATCGTGCGCAGGCACGAAAATGACCCGGTGGCCGGACCTCTAGGCGTCGGCGCGGCGTGCGGGCAGCGACAGCACCACACTCAAACCGCCGCCTTCGCGGTTGGCGAGGGCAACGCGGCCGCCGTGCGCCTCGACGATCTCGCGCGCGAGCGCCAGACCGAGGCCGCTGCCGGAACGCTTGGTCGAATAGAACGGCAGCAACGCGCTGGCCAGAACGGTCTCGCTCATGCCGGCGCCGCGATCGCGCACCTCGATGCGCTGGTCGCTGCCGCGCAGGCCGACTTCGATCTCGACTGCCGCCGGCGCGCCGCCGGACTCGTGCGCATTCTTCAGAAGGTTGATCAGGACCTGTTCGAGCTGGACGCGATCGAACCAGCCCGGTTGCGCCGGCGCAGGCGCGGCGAGCACGAAGGAAA
>Ga0097621_100001989_pt1 | contig 13935 bp, 11 predicted proteins | sample KBSMisM72_FD_73165 | JGI IMG/M metagenome (GOLD analysis project Ga0097621, IMG submission 73165) | Miscanthus rhizosphere microbial communities from Kellogg Biological Station, Michigan, USA - KBS Miscanthus M7-2 (version 2) (version 2) | ecosystem: Host-associated > Plants > Roots >... | reverse complement strand
CTCGCTCGATCGTCACCCTGCTTACGACCAAACAAATAAAAAGCACCCGAAATCGCTCCGAGACCATAAACTGATCCGACATGACTGACGATGCGGCTCGCTTTCAGTTGACGATCAGACTCGGCTATTTCGTCGCCAGTTATTCGATCTGTAGTAACCAAAGCCATGAAACCGATGCTGCTCGGAATCACCCACTTCGCATCCTGTCGCTCAAGATGCATCGGCGCCGTCCAAATCGCTTTTTGATCGTTCAGAATATTTTTGAAGAAGTCACGTTCGAGTGATCGTGGACTTGTCTGCGCGCAGGTCGCCGTAGCAATGGCAAGAATGAAAAATATGGACCTAATCATTTAATACTCCCCTTGTCGAATCAGTAACAGGTTGCCGGCGCAACACCGCGTAAACCGTCGGCGTCACGATGAGCGACAACCCAAGCGCCATCGTCAATCCGCCGATCACTGCGATTGCGAGTGGCTGTAAGAGCTCTGCTCCGGCTCCGAGCGCGAGTGCGAGGGGCAACATGCCGAGCATTGCCGCGAGCGACGTCATCAATACGGGCCTGAAGCGCCGCCGTCCCGATCTTACGAGTGCCTGTCTCAGAGTATCGCCCGCAGCGAGATGATCTTCAACGGCATCGAGCATCAATATCCCGTTCTTTGCGACAATACCCACGATCATGATCATACCCATCAACGAGACGACGTTAAGCGTCGAGCCGGTGATGAACAAGGCGAGCAAGACACCGCTGAGTGCAAGCACAGCACCAGTTACGATCGCGATCGGATGTGCATACGAACGAAACTCGATGAGCAGAGTAATGAACACAAGCAGCACGGCAAGTACGAGCGCCGTCGCCAGCTCGCGAAAACTGGATTGCTGTTCCCGATAAAGTCCGCCGTATTCAACCGTCATTCCCGGGGGAAACTTCACGTCCTTAACCAGTTGATCCTGAATCTGACGAATCGCCGTGCCGAGATCATTTTTTTCGAGACGTCCTGTCACAGCAATCATCTGTCGCAGGTTCTCGCGTTCGATTTCTGCCTGGCCTTTATCAATCTCAATATCTGCCACCTGATCGAGGCGGAATAGTTGGCCCGTTGAAGAACGAACTTGCAAAGCCTTCACTTTGTCGAGCGACGTGCGCACGTCGGGCGGAAAAATCACACGCACCTTGATCAGGCGATCCTGTTGCAGGATCGACGAAGCAGCGTTACCCGACATAGCGATCGTGATTGTCGATGCGATGTCATTGGCCGTCACGCCGAACTGCGAGGCTCGCCCCGGATCGATATTGAAAGTGACGGCCGGTCCGCTGATGACGACACCATTCAACGTGTCGACAACACCGTCAACCTTCTGGATCGCGGCCTCGACTTCGTCAGCCTTCTCTTGCAAGGCGGCTGCGTCTTCACTGAAAAGCTTGACCTCGATCGGTTCGGGATTGCCTTGCAAGTCGCCGATCACGTCCGGCACGATGCCGACGAACTCAATGTCGAGCGCGGGCTGTGACTCCTTGATCTGATCACGAAGCTCGGAGATCACTTCTTCCGTACTGCGTTTGTGGTTCGGCTTCAGCTTAACAGCGAAGTCGCCGGTGTTCGGCTCGGTCACGAACAGACCCATCTCGAGTCCGGTGCGTCGCGAATAGCTCTCGACCTCCGGTGTCTTGAGTAACAATTCTTCGACGCCCTGCAACATGCGATTTGTCTCGGCAAGTGATGAACCTGCGGGCGCGATGTAGTCGAGAACGAAAGCACTCTCATCGAATTCCGGCAGAAACTCGGAACCGAGCGTTCGATACAGCAGATACGAACCTGCAAGCACGACCACGATGGTGAGGCCGACAATCCATTTTTGATCGAGTGCCACACTGAGAATTGATTCGTAGCGCCGGATGATTGCGCCGAGAACTCTGCCGTGCGTTTCTTCTTCATCCGGGCCGAGGCTATCTTCCGGTCTTGCTCTGACGAAGCGTTCCGCAAGCACTGGAGTGAATGCGAGTGCGAGCACCAGTGAAGTCAGTAACGCAACCGACATCGTCAAAGCGAGTGAGCGAAAGAAAACTCCTGTGACGCCGGTCAACAACGTCAACGGAAGAAACACGACGACCGGCGTGATCGTCGAGCCGATAATGGGAACAGTGATCTCCGAAACAGCGCTTTGCACCGCCTCGCGACGCGACTGGCCACGCGAGATATGGGTGTAAATATTTTCGACAACTACGATCGCGTCATCGATCACGAGCCCAATCGCCGCGGCCACGCCGCCCAGCGTCATCAGATCGAAACTGAGCCGGGCCAGCCACATCGCCAGGAAAGTAACGAGCACTGTTACAGGAATCACGAGGATGGCTACGAACGTCGTTCCCCAATTGCGTAGAAACACGTACAGGATCACGACCGACAGCAATAGACCGACCAGAATCGAATCGCGAACGGATTTGATCGACTCGCGCACGAGCAGCGATTGGTCGTAATAAGCAGCGACGCGAACGTCCTTCGGAATCTGCCCGCGCATGGCAGTCAACGCGGCTTTTACTTCGTCGACAACGGCGACAGTGTTCGCATCCGGCTGGCGATTAATGTTCACGAGTGCCGCGGGATGACCGTCGGCGGTGACGACCGTGTATTGCGGTTCAACTCCTGCTGCCACCGTGGCCACATCGGCCACACGCACCGGCGCGTTGTTGACTGTCGCGACGACGATGCCGTTGAGCTCGTCGGCTCTTTTTGCCTGACCGCTGATCAGCGCCAGCTCGAGTTGATGGTTCTCTTCGATCAACCCCGGCGAGACAATGATGTTTGAGTTCTTGATTGCCTCCGCGACTTGTTGCGCGGAAACGTTGTGTGCAGCGAGCTTCTCAGGATCGATCGTCACGTGGAACTCGCGCGTCTTGCCGCCCGCCACGCCGACAATCGCGACGCCGGGCAAGCGCGCCAGTTGCGGTCGTACGATGTAGGTGGCGAGATCGGTGAGTGTGGCTTCGTCGCGTTTGTCAGAGGTCAGGCTGTATCCGGTTACAGGAAAGACCGCGAATGTCAGACGCTCGATGTTGCGAATCTCTGCGGTGGGCGGGAGTGTCGATAACAGTTGCGACATCCGCGCCTGGACCAGTTGCAATTCGTCGTTGATGTTGCCACCCCAGTTGAAGTCGAGATTGATCTCGACAGATCCTCGCGCAGTTTTTGATTTGATACGCGCAATTCCCGGAATGCCATTCATCGCCTCTTCAATCGGACGCGTGACGGAGACGAGTGTTTGCGATGCCGGCGCTTCGCCGTTGTCGACGATAATGACGATGCGCGGAAAATCAGTTTGCGGGAAGACTGCGACTGGAAGTTGCCATGCCGCGTAGATTCCGGCAGCGCAGAGCAGCGCTACGATGACCACGATAGCGCGAGACTGGTATGAAACTAATCTGGCAAGCTTCATTCTTTATCCGCGTTTTTATCCGCGCCCGTCTGTGGCTCAACCTTTGTCTTATCGGGTAACGCGTAGTTACCCTCAACGACCACGGTCTCCCCGCCCTGAAGGCCTTCGACGATCTCGACTTTCTCAGGTGTGCGAATGCCGATTTTTACTTTCGTCTCGTGGGCCACGTTTTGCCCGTCGACAACCATCACCGTGCCTTCGCTTGCATCACTTGTTTCGAGTGTTACGGCCGATGTTGGGACAACGATGGCGTCGTCTTTCGAGTTTGCAAACACTGTTACCTGCGCGGCGCCATTTGCTCTCAGCTTTCCATCCTGGTTTCCGAGAGTCACCCACACTTCAACCGTGCGGTTCGTTGGGTCACTCGAGCGCCCGAGCAACGTGACCTGCCCGTGCATTTCTTCCGCCGACGCGTCAGTCGGTAAAACTGTTACCGTGTCGCCGGTCTTGAGTTCCGCAACCGCCGTATCAGCAAACGGTGCTTTCACGATGACGGAGCTCGTATCGGCGATGGTCACGAGTTTCCCACCGGCAGAAGCAAATTCGCCTTCGTACTGAAATTGATCGGTAACGATTCCGGTGATGGGCGAACGAATCGTGGCGTAGCTCAACTGCGCATCAAGCGTGGCGACTCGTTGTTGGGCCTGCGCGGTTTTTGCTGCTGCCAGCGCGCGATCGTTTGGGTTCAGCGAGTGCGTTCGCAGCGCGACGGTCTGTTCTTCCAAACGCAGTTCGTCTTCAGCGGTTGTCAGTTCGAGCTGAGAGGCTTCGAGATCTTTCTTCGAGATTCCGCCGCGTTCAAAGAGCTGCCGGCGTCGTTCGTATGTTGCTCGCGCATTGTTGACTTTCGCGCGCGCGTCGAGGAGTGCTTTCTGATCTTCGGCGTTTGTCTTTGGAATGGTGCCGGTAATGAGACTGCGTTCGTTCGCGCGCGCTTCGTTGAGTGCGGCGACTGCTTCTGCACGCTGAGTTTCCAGATCTCGCGACTCGAGGACCGCGATCACGTCGCCCGCGCGGACCACTTTGTTTTTCAGCTGCGCCATCTTCTTTATTTGCGCGCTGATCTTTGCTGCAACGTCGGCTTTCTCACGGGGCCAAATCGTGCCGACTGCCGAGACTGGCGCCGCGATCTGTTCCTTCTCGACCTTAACGACTTTGACGCTGACGACTGGTGTGACGTCGGTTTCTTTTTCAGCCGCGGATCTCTTCAACCGCCAGACGACGAGCGCAACGAGCAGCACTACGACCAAGCCGCTGCCGACGATTAAGATAAGGTTTCGCTGGCGCACGATTCGCGCTCGTCTCTGTTCTGCTAAAAGATGATCGTCACTCATAATATGCGGGACGTACTGTAGGGGCGGCCCTCCGTGGCCGCCCGGCGTGGAACTCGATCTTTTGCAACACAATCGATCGGGTCATTTGGCAAAGAGATCGATTCGACGCCGGGCGGCCACGGAGGGCCGCCCCTACAGTACGTTCGACATCGACCCCGTGCCTCATCACTGACCGGTTGCTTGTCGCAGACGCGCGAGGGCGGTTTGGTAATCGAAGATCGCCTGATACAGCGCGCTGCGTTGCTCGACAAGCGTTGTTTGGGCGTCTGTTACTTCCACGATTTGCGCTTCACCTGCTCGGTAACGTGCTATCGACGCGGCAAGATTGTCCTGTGCCTTCGTCACACCTTCACGCGCGATACCGATCCGCGCCGCGGCATTATCTACTTGCGCGCGTGCGGCGTAGAACTGTTGTGTGAATCCACGCAAAGCTACGGTCCGTTCGTTTTCGGCAATCTCGACGCGCAGTCGTGCCTGTTGTTCGCGGCTGCGGCTCGCGCCCCAATCAAAGATCGGAATCGAAAAGCTGATCGCCGCCGACACGCCGGTGTGCTCTTTCAAACGCGGCGCCTTCAACGAGTCAGTATCAAATCCCCCATTGACTGAATACCCGAGCGAAGGCAAGCGATCCGCGCGAGCGATCTTGATCTCCTGTCTGGCGGCACGCAGTTGCTGCTCGAGTTGCGTGAACTCCGGGCGACGAGAAACATCTTCCGCTTTGAACTGTTGGTATTCAGAACCGACCGGCAGTGCGAGAGCGAGATCAGTCGTGGCGATAGGTCTCGAGAACTCATAACCGACGAACACACGAAGAGATCCTGCGGCGACAGCTTCACTGCTACGTGCCTTTTGAAGTTCATCGCGACGCGTGAGCGTTTGCAATTCGGCGCGCGTCAGATCGACGGCGGCCACTTCACCACCGCTAAGCAGCAACGACGTGGTGTGCTCAAACTCTTCCGCCGCGGCCAGGTTTTGTTCCGCTGCACGAAGCTGTGCGTTCGCGAGTGCGAGCCCGTAATAAGCCTCAACGACGGCCTGGGCCAACTCGCGTCGCGCGACTTCTGCGCCCGCATGAGCAGCGGCGAGCAGTGCCCGGTTCTTCGCCAGCGTAGCGCGTAATCGTCCCGCGATGTCGAAGTCTCCCGAAACATTCACCAGCGCATCGTAGACGCCGATTCCGTCACTCGTGACGAAGCTTGGTCCACGTGGCTCACCCGGCGGCAATCCGAGAGCGGGCGACGTGTAGATGTAACTCAGTGGCGTGCTGACTTTCGGCAGGAACGCTGCCCGCGCCTGTCGCAGGTCTTCGGCGGCAACGCGTTCGTTTAAGAGCGCTGTTTGAAACGTCGAGGCTTGTGCATTTGCGAGTCGTAAAGCTTCGTCGACCGTCAGCACTGGTGAAGGGGAGGGAGTTTGCGCGTGCGCGGATAAGCAGACTACGGCCAACAGCACCGCAAGGGGGATTACCTTCGGTCTCGCTCGCTTTGTCATATCCTCGGTTTCGTATCGGAGGAACCGAGTATAAGCAGTCGAACCTTAATAGAAGATTAATAGACCATCGCAAATCAATGGCGAGACTCGAGGATGTAGCCTTCGCCGCGACGAGTATGAAGAAGTTTGTGGGCGTGGCGGCCGTCGATCTTTTTTCGCAGGCGGTTGATGTAGACCTCGATCGCATTAGAGAAGGGATCGAAGGTGTCGTCCCAGACGTGGGCGGCGATGTCGGCGCGTGAGACGAGCTCGCCCGCACGTCGCGCGAGATACTCGAGCAGTGCATACTCCTTCGCGGTGAGTTGCACATCACGATTAGCCCGCGACACGCGATGGCTTGCCGCATCGACAACGAGGTCTCCGATCTCCAGAACGTCGGGGCGGAGTTGTGAATCACGTCGCAGGAGCGCGCGCATCCGGGCCAGCAGTTCCCGAAACGAAAAGGGTTTAGTCAGGTAATCGTCGGCGCCGGCGTCGAAGCCAGCTAGCCGATCGTCGATCGCTGCTCGCGCTGTCAGCATCAGGACGGGCGTGGTGTTTCCGCGCTTGCGCAACTCGCGGCAGACTTCGTATCCGTCGCGTTGTGGCAGCAGCACGTCCAGGACAATCACGTCGTAATCATTGATCTCAGCCTGATATAGACCAGCATCACCATCCTGGGCCACATCCACGGCATAGCTCTGCTCTCGCAAACCCTTTGCGATCACGTTCGCCATACGCGGCTCATCTTCAACCAGCAGGATTCGCATTCCACTCTTACCTAAAAAGGGAATTGATCGTGCTGTAAGGCTCAGCATCGTCAGCAAAACGAAACGTGCCGTGCGTCAGCATCTCACGCGCACCACGGAGCAGTGCGGTCAGCGCACAACGAGCAAGCGCGCTGCCGACGCTAATGCGCTTTACTCCGATCGCAGACAGTTCCGCGAGGCTCAATTCCACGCCTTTCAAAGCCATCAACACGTTTACCGGCCGATCCACAGAGCTCACCAGAGTCGCAATGTCTTCCTTAGTTGTAAGGCCCGGTGCATAGAGCACATCAGCGCCTGCTTCCTGGTACAGCTGCAAACGCTCGATCGTGTCTTTCAAGTCAGGCCGGCCGACGAGATAGTTCTCGCAACGCGCAGTCAGCACAAACGGAAACGGAAGATCGCGAGCCGCTTTAGCCGCAGCTCGAATACGCGCGACGGCAAGTGAGCGTTCATAAATCGGATCGTCGGAGCGCTGCGTCGCATCTTCGATTGAACCGCCGGCGGCTCCCGTGGCGGCAGCCAGACGAATCGTCTCGGCGACGACTCCTGGAGCATCTCCAAAGCCGTTCTCCAGATCGATGCTGACAGGCAAATCGGTTGCAGCAGCGACGGAGGCGGCGTGCTCGAGCATCGCATCGCGACCCACCGCATTGTCGGGCTTTCCGATGGAGAAAGCGTAGCCCGCGCTACTCGTGGCCAGCGCTTCGAAGCCCAGTTGTGTCAGAAGCCGAGCGCTGCCGACATCCCACGGGTTGGGAATGATGAATGTCCCGGCGCGCTTATGAAGTTCTACAAAAGCTCGGCACTTTTCAGCTTGAGTTAACATGATCACTCCTGGATAAATCTGCGTAATCTGTGGATAACATGTATAATCCTCTCCCCGCAATCTCAGAACAAGTGAATCACTCATGAACACAGATCCGATTCGTGATTTCTACACCAGTCATCCGTTTCCTCCGCCTGTCGCCAACCTGGATCGTGCGCGTGAAATGTGGCGGGACGAGAATATTCATCGCGCCGAACATCATCTGTTGTGGCCTGAAACGGCATACCGTGCCGATCTGGACGTGCTCATCGCCGGATGCGGAACGTGGCAAGCAGCAAAGTACGCCATCTGCCATCCCGCAGCACATGTAGTGGGCATCGACGTCAGCTCGACAAGTCTCGAACACACCGAAAGACTGAAACAAAACTACGACCTGGCGAATCTCGAGGCGCGGCAGTTGGCGGTCGAGAACGTCGCAGAGTTGGACCGTGGCTTCGATCTTATTATCTGTACTGGCGTACTGCATCATCTGGTTGATCCTGACACGGGTTTGCGCGCACTGCGTTCGGTGTTGAAACCCGACGGCGCGATGAACCTGATGGTCTATGCGCCTTACGGCCGCGACGGCGTTTACATGATGCAGGAATACTGCCGCCGGCTGGGTGTCGGAACCTCTCAGGAAGAGATACGCGACCTCATGACGGTGCTCAGATCTCTACCCGAACATCATCCATTGCTGGCGACGCAAGGTGGCTCAAGGGAGTTTCCGAACGCGGATGCTCTGGCCGACGCAGTGTTGAATCCGCGCGATCGCTCGTACTCCGTTTCGCAACTGTACGACTTCGTTGAAAGCAACGGCCTGAAACTTTCTCGCTGGTACTGGCAGGCGGCTTATTTACCTCAATGTGGTGCTATGTCCGGGACACCTCATGCGAGTAAACTGGCCGCACTTCCGGAACGCGAGCAGTACATTGAGATGGAGTTGTGGCGCGGCCGGATGGCGAATCACAGCTTCGTGGCCCATCGAGACGATCGGAAAAGCGATGGCGCTAAAATCGGCTTTAACGACAAACGTTATTTGCAGTACGTGACCGTTCGTCTACCCTGGACCATGTGCGTTACGGAAGGTTTGCCTCCAGGCGCCGCTGGTGCACTTGTGAATCAGACACACACCTTTGACGATCTGTATGTGCTCGTCAACAAACAAGAGAAGCAATTGTTTGAAGCGATCGACGGGCGTCGCAGTGTTTCGGAAATTGTTGAGACGTTGCCGGCCTCAGCACTCCTGGCGCGTGAGTTTTTTGAGAAGCTCTGGTGGTGCGACCAGGTCGTGTTTGATGCGTCGAAAGCGGTTTAGCCATGGATTTCACGGAGGTTGATTCGTTTATGAGACATGTACTTCTGCTCCTTTTTATTGTTGCGCTTGCTATATCGGCACGGGCGCAGACGCCGATACGCACGATCGCCGTCACGATCGACGACCTCCCTTATGTCAGGATGAGCGACGCCCCATATCTCCCGAGTGCGCGAACCGCAACTGCAAAAATTCTCAGCACGCTCAAGAAACACAAGGTGCCTGCGATCGGTTTTGTAAACGAGGCCCAGTTGGACTATGGAAACGATCGTGAAGCGCGTATTGGCTTGTTACGCGACTGGGTTAACAGCGGGATGATGCTCGGAAATCATACCTACTCGCATCCCGATTTTAACCAGCTCACTGTGGCTCAGTTTGAGGAGCAGATTGTGAAAGGTGAAGTTGTGACGCGGCAATTGATGCAGTCGCGGCGTCCGTATCAGCTCTATTTTCGACACCCGATGACGCACACGGGAGACACGCTCGAGAAGAAAGAAGCCATCGAAAAGTTTCTCGCTGCGCGTGGGTACAAAATTACACCGCACACGATCGAGAATTCCGACTTCATCTTCAATGTCGGTTATGCGCAGGCCGTGCAAAAGGGAGATACGGAGCTGGCGAAACGTCTGCGTGATTCCTATCTTGAATTGACCATCACTGCGACCGAGTTTGCAGAGAAAATCTCGCCGCAACTATTTAATCGCGAGATTCCGCAGATATTGCTCATCCACTCCAACGATCTCAATGCCGACTGTCTCGACGAGCTGTTGCAGAAATTTGAGGAGCGAGGCTACAAGTTCGTGACCCTCGACAAAGTGATGTCCGATCCTGCTTATGAAACGAAGGACACGTACGTCAATAAATACGGCCCGACATGGTTCTTCCGCTGGTCGAAGAGCAGAGGCCTGAGCCTCGGTTTCTCGGGAGATCAAGATCCGCCGAAGTGGGTGATGGACATATACAACAGCAGGTGATCAAGTCTTGAGATAAACCCACTTCGCGAAGAATTCTTTGAGACTCTTTCCATTGGCTTCTTCCATCGCGGCGACGAAATCGCTGGTCACGACAGATTTGCCGAAGTGTCGTCGTGTAAAGAGTCGAAGGCCGTTCCAGAAGGCGCGTTCTCCCATCTCCTCGCGCAGCAGGTGTAAGACGTAGGAGCCTTTGTCGTAAACGAGTGTGCGATCCTCAGCGGTTGGGTGGTCCCAATCCGGAAAGACGAGTGACTTGTCCTTGCTTGCGGATCGGACCTTCTCGTAATTCGCGCGGTTGGATTCGATCTCGCGCATGTAAGCCGCGCGTCCGAAGCGGTGTTCGAGGTACGCCGCGGCCATGAAAGTTGCGATGCCTTCGTTGAGCCAGAAATGTCTCCAATCGACGCAGGTCACGAGGTTGCCCCACCACTGATGTGCAAATTCGTGCGCGCCCAGCCACTGCGCTTGTTCGTTGTCCAGTACCTCTTTGCCGTACGTTTCGCTGAGCGCCGCGAAACTACTCATCTCCTGTGCGACGTTGCCGGCTGCCAGAACCTGTGTGTACGTCTTGTCTGAATACTTTACGCCTGCGCGGTCTTCGAAGAAGTTGAGCATGTCGGGTGTGTCGCGAAAGATGCGACGGACATCGGTTTCGCTGAAGTTCGTTGCGAAGTACTGGAACTCAACATTGCCGCGTTTATCTTTGACGACGTGAAAAGGGCCGGCTGTGAAACCGATGATGTAGGTTGGGATTGGAGTTTTCTGTACCCACTCGGACTCGCGTTTATTGTTCGGGAGCGTAATTTCCGAAACGAGTTGGCCGTTGGCTATGGGTGTTAGGTTCTCAGGTAGGATCAGTTTGAACGTCAACGTTGCTTTGTCCGAAGGGTCGTCGACGCACACCATCCACTGGCTGGTTGAAAAGATCGTGTAGACCTGTTGTCGATCCGGAAAGAAGCGAATGCCGTATTTGGGTATGCCGTGAAAGTCGATGTCGACTTCCTGCGGGCGTGTGGTGCGTGATGGGAGAGAGATGCTGAGACGATGGTCGTGTACGGAGAACTTGAGCGGTGTTTTTGCAAGCCGTACTGCATCGATCGAAAGATTGCCGCAGTTGAACTCTGCCTGCTGCGAATCGGTTGAGAATCGAATGCGAACCGATCCTTTGACTGATTTCGTCGCGATATCGGGCTCGAGCGTCGCGGTGTAATGAAGCACATCCTGCGTGGCGTGCGTGCTCCGGCCCGCGATCATGATCATCACAAGACACAGCCAAAGGTTTTTTGACATACTGAACGTACTGTAGGGGCGGCCCTCCGTGGCCGCCCGTGGTTTTGAATCGTGTTCACCAAACTCGAGCTGTCGCTACTCGAACCGCCTTAGCTTAAGCCACGGGCGGCCACGGAGGGCCGCCCCTACAGTTCAACCCGAGTGGACCATTCTATGATAGTTCTCGAAACTGAACGATTAATTTTGCGTGGGATGGACGTGGCTGACGCGCCGTTTATCCTCAAGCTTCTAAACGAGCCGTCGTTTCTGCGCTTCATCGGCGACAAGAAGGTGAGGACGGTGCAGGATGCCGAGCAGTACATTCTCAACGGCCCGGTTGCCAGTTACAACCGCAACGGCTTTGGCCTGTGCCTCGTTGAACTCAAAGAAACACACACCTCGATCGGAATGTGTGGTCTGCTCAAGCGAGACGAACTACCGCACGCAGACATCGGTTTCGCCTTCATACCTGACTTCTGGAACCAAGGATTTGCGTACGAAGCCGCTGCGGCAGTGATGAACGACGCCCGCGAACGACTAAAGCTGGAACGTATCCTCGCGATTACAAATCAGGACAACGAATCCTCAATCAAGCTCCTGCAGAAACTCGGCTTGAAGTTCGAACGAGTCATCAAAATGTCGACGGACTCAGCCGAACTATTTCTCCTCTCAACCTAGCCCGCTACTGGAATCCGGATTTTATCCGCGTTTACGTGAGGCTAAAAATCAGGAAACGAATAAACCTAGTTCTTTTGAGATTTCCCATTTGCCATTTACCTTTTTGAGCAGAACATATCCACCGCCGCCACATAAACCACCGCAAGCTTGAGTCATATATACAAAAGCCTGGTCATGTTGGTTGTTGAATCCTACATTGGAAAAGGTAATTAGTATGGAGGGGGTTGGAAATTTTTCATAGCAGCTGGCCCAAAAGTGGTCGTCCGGAAGATCGCTCTCGGTTACCAAGGCATAATTGACACCAGGATTCCAGATTTTCAGTTGTTCAGGACTCGTATTCCGTAATAAATAGTTGTCGAGTGTTTGGGCGTCGGCTTCAGGCATTCCTTCCTTCACCATGTTGTGAAACGCCTCAGGGTGTTTCCATTCTGGCTGAGAGTCATCGACAAGCATATTGTAAGTTGTCGTCTCGGCCCACAAGACGATGAACTTAAGCTCTTCCCTGGATTTGAGTTGATCTTGAATAAGTAAACGATAGATTTCGTTTGAGTCTGTAGCGGAGTCAAAATTTAGACTAATTGGGCGTAGATCATGATCAGTGACTACGCCGTAGAAGCGATCGACGAGAGCAGTCTCCAGGCGCTGAACCAGTCTTAAAGGCCAGAAGATAGCTATACCAATCGAGAAGGTCAGAATGGCAACAGCCACTCGGATACCGTGACGCAGCATTTTAGAATTCCCTCCATTTATCAGAATAGACGCTCCCGACCGCGGTTTGTTCCCTTAAACTCTGCGAACTGAATGATACGCAGGCTCGTTTTGAAAAGTTATGGAGATTCTCGAGAAGAAAACAAACAGCGAACACGAAAAGGTATTCATTGGACACGAACCGGTAATCGGTTATCGAGGCATCATCGCGATTCACAGCACCGCGCGTGGCCCGGCAGTTGGTGGTACACGCCTTTGGAATTACGCCACTGAGGACGAAGCACTCACAGACGCCTTACGACTTTCGCGCGGAATGACCTACAAAAACGCCCTTGCCGCCCTGCCATTGGGAGGCGGAAAGGCCGTGGTCATTGGCGATAATAAGTCACTGGACCGCGAAGCGATCTTCACCGCGCACGGGCGTTTTGTCGAAGCTCTCGGTGGAGATTTCGTCACTGCGGAAGACGTAGGAACGAGTCCGTCAGACATGGAGATCATGCGGCGTGAGACGAGTCACGTCGCAGGTCTACTAAGCGGCACAGGCGATCCTTCTCCTTACACTGCACGCGGAGTCTTTCGTGCAATTCAGGCGGCGGCAAAGCATGTCTGGAATAGTGAAGTGCTTTCGGGAGCCACCGTTGCGCTTCAGGGTTGCGGCAATGTTGGTTACAACCTCGCGAAAAATCTTCACGCCGCGGGCGCGAAGCTGATCGTCAGCGATATCGATACCCGAAAGATTCGCCCGCTAGTTGAAGAGTTCGACGCGGTGGTTGTTGAAACTGAAGAGATTATCGGTGTGGGTGCAGACATCTTCGCGCCGTGTGCACTTGGCGGCGTAATCAACGATCGATCAATTCCGCAACTTCGTGCACAAATCGTGGCAGGCGCGGCCAACAATCAACTACTCGAAGATCGACACGGCGAGATACTCAAGGAGCGAGGCATTCTTTACGTTCCCGACTATGCGGCAAATTCAGGTGGGGTTTTCAGCGGCTGTGTTGAGTTACTGGGTTGGAAGGCTGAGTATGTTTCCAAAAAAGTGGATGAAATCTACAACACTGTATTGAGTATTCTCGAGCTCGCGGCTGCCGAAAACATATCAACCAGCAAGGCTGCCGACCGGATCGCGGAGAGTCGCCTTCGTTGACGTTCTTATCCACAGATTACGCAGATTGTTTTT
>Ga0097621_100001987_pt1 | contig 13937 bp, 10 predicted proteins | sample KBSMisM72_FD_73165 | JGI IMG/M metagenome (GOLD analysis project Ga0097621, IMG submission 73165) | Miscanthus rhizosphere microbial communities from Kellogg Biological Station, Michigan, USA - KBS Miscanthus M7-2 (version 2) (version 2) | ecosystem: Host-associated > Plants > Roots >... | reverse complement strand
CGTTGGACTTGTTCCGGCGCTTGCCGGCTGGGAGCCGAAACGAATCAATGAACGCGTACGCGAGCTGTTGAGTTTGGTCGGACTGGATCCGGATCGTTTTGCGGAGCGTTATCCGCGCGAGTTGTCAGGTGGGCAACGGCAGCGCGTGGGAGTGGCGCGCGCCCTCGCCGCGGACCCGCCATTGTTATTACTCGACGAACCGTTTGGCGCGCTCGATCCACTCACGCGCGCCAGTTTGCAACGGGAATTTGCTGATTTGACGACGCGCTTAGGTAAGACTGCGATCCTCGTCACTCACGACGTGCGCGAGGCTTTAATACTCGCGAGTCGCATCGGGCTCATGCACAAAGGACGGCTGTTGTTGCTCGAAACGCCCGAGCAGTTTCTCGCTTCCGATCACAGCCAGGTTCGCGCCTATCTCGAAACACTCGAGCTAAAGGGAGGCGACCAGTGAGCTTCTGGCAGTTCTTACGGCTTAACTGGTCGGAGCTGTTGTCGTTGGTGCAACAGCACGTCGTGCTCGTGTTCATCGCGATTCTCATTGCGGTTGTGATCGGCGTGCCAACGGGAGTTTTGTTGACGCGTTACCGATCCCTGCGTGGGCCAATACTGGGACTGGCCAACGTGATGCAAACGATTCCGAGTTTGGCGCTGTTTGGATTCCTGATTCCGCTTCCGTTTATCGGCGGCATTGGAACACGCACGGCCCTTGTCGCGCTCGTGCTCTATTCGCTTCTGCCGATCATCCGCAACACGGTGACGGGAATACTCGGCGTCGATCCAAATGTGCGCGAAGCCGCCGTGGCGATGGGCATGACGGGTAGCCAGGTGCTGCGCCAGGTGGAGTTGCCGCTTGCGATGGGCGTGATCGTCACCGGCATTCGCGTGGCAACGGTCATCGCAGTGGGAGTGACGACGATTGCAGCCGCGGTCGGCGCCGGTGGCTTGGGCGTCTACATTTTTCGAGGGCTGCGGCAGTACGACAACAACTTGTTACTCGCCGGCGCCGTGTCGTCTGCACTGCTCGCGTTGGCTGCGGATTTCTTTTTGGGGTTGGTCCAGAGTCAATTCAGTTTTGAAGAAAAGCAGAGTGTTGCCGGTTCCACGGTACGGAAGCTGGTCCTCGCGGCGGGCGTCTTGGTTTTAGTGGTTGGTGGTCTTGCGTTGTGGCGCGGTGGGGCTTCAAGAACAGGGGGCCAGGCGCGTGTGAGTGTCGGGTCGAAAGACTTCACGGAATCGGCGTTGCTGGCTGAAATCGTGGCCCAGCTGCTCGAAGCCAGAGGTGTGTCTGTCGAGCGACGTTTCGAGCTCGGCGGAAACCTGCCGCACGAAGCGATGGTAGCAGGTACTCTGGATCTCTATCCCGAGTACACGGGCACGTCTTACACCGCCATACTTCATCACACTCCGATCAGCGATCCCCGCGCAGTTTATGACCAGGTCAAACAGGAGTATGCGTCGAAATTCAACGTCGAGGTCAGCGAGCCGCTCGGATTTGAAAACACGTTCGCTATGCTCGTTCGCGGCGACGATGCCAGGCGATTATCACTCAGAACGATTTCGGACGCTGTACCGCACGCGCCGCAGTGGCGAGCCGGGTTTGGGCAGGACTTCATGTCGCGCGCCGATGGTTATCCGGGTTTCTCGAAGGCGTACGGGTTGAAGTTCGCCGAAGTGCGTGAGATGGATCTGTCACTGACGTACATCGCGCTCTCGTCACGACAAGTCGATCTCGTGGCCGGCAACTCAACTGAAGGCCGCATTGCCACGCTCGATCTATTTCAGCTTGCAGACGACCGTCATTACTTTCCGCCGTACGAAGCGGTTTACCTCGTGCGGCAGGATTCGTTAACGAGAGTTCCTGCGTTGCGGGAGGTTCTGGCGAGACTGGCGAACGGGATCAGGACGGACGAAATGCGCCGGCTGAATTACGAGATTGATGGCAATAAGAGAGATCTAAAGGAAGTCGTGAAAGAATGGATTGCTAAGCGTGGTTTGTAATCCACAGATTACACAGATTGGTTTCCGTGTAATCTGTGGAAGTATTCAGTTGTAAGGACAAAGACCCTGGGAAGCCTTTGCGAGTGAGGTTATTGCACCACAGTGCCACCTCCATCGTTTACGGGCTTTTCACCTGCTACTGCTGCATCTGCATCCGGCGGATCTGGTTGCGGAGCGTTACCACCACCGTCGTTTACGGGTTTTTCACCAGGATTGGGTGTTTCGTCTGACATAGTCTGATCTCCTTGCGATGTTTGGGAGTTGAGCCAAGTGGATCAACTTGTGTTAATGGGAATACACCTGAATATCAGGTCGTGCAGCGTATTGTTGGAAGACGTGAGAACCCCATTGTTGTTCCAGCTTGGAGCGGACCTCCAGAGCGTTCTTTGACATTTCTTCCGCTCTGTTTTTATCGCCTAGTTGCTGGCTGGCGCGTGAGGCGATGGTCCAGGCACGCCATTCAGATTCCAGTTGCTGACCCGCTGCAAATCTACCTTGCGCCTGAGTCGCCAGGGCAAGCGCAGTTGCCGCGTCATTTCCTCTTAGAGCGGCCTCCGCACAACGCAGCAGCGCAACTGAGTATAAGCGAGAGTTGCCGGAATTTGTCGATATATTGATAACGTCATCACATAATTGCTTTGCCTCTTGTTTACCGCCGGAGCTTCCCTTTACCAAAGCGAGAAAAATTTTACTCTCCGTCAGAGTATCGGATTTGGGCTCTGCCTTTTTGACAGCTTCAGTTGCTGACGCAGTCGCCTGGGCCATGTTCCCCTCACTGAAAGCGAGCTCGGCCTTAATCAGTTCAAGCTCGGGCAGCAATTGCAAATAGCCACCTTTTAGCTCGTCGGTTTTTTTAAAAAGTTCTTCGAGCAAACTTTTTCCTTCGTCAAAACGCCCCAGGCGCACGAGGATCTTTGCGCGGTTCGTGTTTGTAAACATCAGCCCGAACGTGTCTTTTCCAGCCTCGTAAGCCGCCACCGCACTCTCGGATTTTTCGAGTGCCGTAGGGTATTTCTCCTCATCGAGTCGCAGGAGGCTAAACTCGTAGTCAACATCAGCAACGGCTTGCGGGTTATTGTTCTTTTGGGCGATCTCGAGTTTCTGGTTCAGTGCTTGTTCCGCAGCCGTGAAATCGGCCTTGCGGCGATAGCCTCTGGCGATTTGAGTCAAACAGATGCTGACACTGCGGGGGTAATTCGCTTGCTTAAAATACTCCAGCGCCTGCTGCACCAACTTCAAACCTTCATCGACTCGTGAGGTTTGAATATACAAGCCACCCAGATTCAATTGCCCCCGCGCTTCACGCACGCGGCCTTTGTTAGCGCGTGCAAACTCGATCACGCGACTAAAGTAGTACTCTGCCTTTTCCACATTGCCCTTGGACGAATACGAGTTGCCGAGTTCGAGTAATCCGGCGGTCGCGAGGTTTTCGAGTTGGCGCTGTTGGGCAAACTGCACGGCTTGAGTTGCATAGTTTTCCGCTTCTGTGAACATGCCGCGCTGTGAATGGAGATAACTCAAGTCGATCAACGCGGTGATCTGTTGTGCTTCCTGGCCGATAGTCCGTGATGCATCGAACGCCTGCTGAAACTGCGCCTTTGCCTGGTCAAATTTGCCTTCTTCGCGGTAGAGAATTCCACGCTGCCGGAGCACCTCGATGGCGCCCTCTTCGTTACTACCTGCACGGTACAGTTTCTCCGCTTGATCAAACATTTCATTAGCTTTGTCTGATTCGTCTTTGCGGTGATAAATGATGCCGGCGCGCAGATAACCAGTGGCATATTGCTGTTTATTCAGATCAATTGCCTTCAAATAGTTTTCGAGTGCCTTATCAAGATTGTTGTCGACCTCGTAGGCATAACCCAAGTCGACATAAACCGAGCTGTCGTCCGGTGTCAGCTTGGCGATATCACTGTAGGCCTTGATGGCGTCACCAAAGCGCCGGGTTACAGTTGCCAGAACGGCGTCGAGATACAAGGCATCTCGTGGCTCGAGAGAAGAACGAGTTGTAAGGCCATTAATTTCGAGCAGCTGATCTTTCGCGCGATCCGTATAGTCAAGCTCGGTCCATGCCTGAGCGAGGCGGGCACGTGCGAGAGCGTAGTTCCCGTCGATCTCAACCGCTTGGGTGAGGGCTTTGCTTGCCTGATAGTAAGCACCGTTGCGAAGACTGTCGGCGCCTTCTTCGTACCAATGCACGGCTGCTGCTGAAGGTTTGTAATAACTGCGGGGCCAGAAATAATAAGTAGCCCATCCCAAAAGACCGATTGCGACGAAGGCGGGAATTATTGACGCGAGTGAGAAGCGTTGGCGGCGCAGTTGCATCGTGAGCGTCGCGAAGGCGTTGGTGCCGCGCTTGAAACCTTCGGTCGCTTTGTTCCCTCTGCTCGCCACCGGCACACCGTTGGTTCCCAACGATTCCGCCGCCGCTTTCAACTCTTTCAGAAAGTCAGCCGCGGTCTGGTAACGGGCATCGACTTTCTTTTCCAACGCCTTCATCGTGACGCGATCCAGCGCCGGTGGCACTGCCGGATTAAGCTTCGACGGCGGGTCAGGCGTGACGTGAATTATCTGCGCGCCGATCTCGAGCACGCTCCCGCCGGAAAATGCTGACTGACCGGTCAGGCATTCGTACAGCAATGCGCCGAGCGCGAACAGGTCGCTGCGGCCATCGACGTTCTTGCCGGTCGCCTGTTCGGGTGAGAGATAGAGCGGAGTTCCGACGATCACGTCGCTGCGAGTCTGGGTGGAAAAAATCGTGCGCGCGTCGAGGTCCACACCGCTAGCCGGCTGCTCGCCGAAATGTTTCACCAAACCAAAGTCGAGCACCTTGACGTTACCGCGTTCGTTTACGAGTACGTTGGACGGCTTGACGTCGCGGTGTACGATTCCCTGCTGGTGTGCTTCGCCGAGTGCTTCGGCGATGGACGCAACAATCTCGACCGAGCGACGAAGAGTCAGTCCTTCATCGAGCAGGTCGCTGAGTGACTTGCCTTTCACATACTCCATCACGATGAACGGCTGATTGTCAGTCGTGGTCTCGCCGTAGTCGTGAACTATCGCGATGTTTGGGTGGCTGAGTGCCGAAACCGCACGCGCCTCACGAATGAAGCGGGCGCGATAGTGACGATCTGTGGACGTGAGAAACTTGACGGCAACGCGTCGCCCAAGGTGAAGGTCCTCGGCCAGATAGACCGCGCCCATACCACCTTCGCCTAGTTTTTCAAGGATTCGGTAATGGGAAACTGTCTGGCCGATCATGCTCGCCGGGGTCCTTACGAATGCGAGAGAAGGAGATGTGCTCTGGAGCGAGTCCTACATTGCGGGCATTGTGCGCCAAGGAGCGCGTAAATTCAAGAAAATTGATAGGTCCTATAAGTTCTATAGGACCTATTCCGATCTACAGCACAGTTTCGCGGATCTTTTTTTCCTGGGCTTCACGAAATTCGTGCAGCTTTTTCCGCAGCTCTGGACGGCTATTGGCGAGGATAGAAACCGCAAAAAGCGCGGCATTTGTAGCGCCAGGCTTGCCGATCGCCAGCGTTGCGACCGGAATTCCCCCGGGCATCTGGACGGTAGATAAAAGCGAATCCAGGCCATTCAGGGCGTCGCTCTTCATCGGCACACCGAGGACCGGGAGCGTAGTATGAGCGGCCATCACACCGGCCAAATGCGCCGCACCACCAGCAGCTGCTATCAGAACTTCGACCCCGCGGGATTCCGCGGTTGAGGCAAACTCGGAGGCGAGCCCCGGCGATCGGTGCGCGGACATCACACGACATTCATGTGCTACCCCAAACTCAGTCAGCGTCTCGTCGGCGTGACGCATCGTATCCCAATCAGACTTACTTCCCATGACCACCGCTACCAGCGGATTAGCACTCTGTTCTTCTGCCTTTTCCTTTTTTCCCATTCTATTCTCCCTGATCTAGCGAGAAACCACGCTCGCCGTCGAATGTGTATAGACCTTCAGTCTTGATGAAGTCGTAACCCGAGTCTGCGATGCGACCAAGCAACGACACAACTTGTGCGTGAGCTACCTTGCCGCCTTCCGATTCCGGCAGGAACCGGCATCGCCAGTGATCGGAACAAAAAGTTTCCGCGTGACCGCCGGGCCAAACCTTCACGCCACGATTACTGATCATCGTCAGTTTCACGCCCTCGCCGTTCACTTTGCTGAGCGCATCGCCGAGATCGTTTGCAGAGCCACGCGTCCAGTCGAGAAACACATCGACGCCGACGAGCTCTTTCTTCGGGGCCGGTTTCTCAGTTGTCGCCCTCGCCTGCGACTCATCGCCTTTGCTGTATTTCCGCGCTTTCAGAATCTGCGGCGCTTGTCCGAGCCTTTCGACAACAGCCTGCGCAAACTCCTTCGTTCCGACCTTTTGCTTACTGACTTTTTCGTCGTAAATATCGTAAGTGTGAATGCCGTCTTCGACTGCTCGCAACCACGCATTGTGAACGCGCTCGGCGTGTTCGGTCAGTCCGACATGGACCAGCATCATCACTGCTCCCAGCAACAGCCCCGAAGGATTTGCAAGATTCTGACCCGCCCGTCGCGGCGCCGATCCGTGAATCGCTTCAAACATTGAAACGTGTTCGCCGATGTTTGCCGACCCTGCAAGACCAACTGATCCGGCAATCTGTGCGGCAACGTCAGAAAGAACGTCACCATAAAGATTCGGCATCACCAGCACATCGAAAGCTTCCGGCGTGTCGGCAAGTTTGGCGGCGCCGATGTCGACGATCCAATGTTCGTTCTCAATGTCACTGTACTCAACCGCGATTTCGTCGAAGATTTTGTGAAACAGACCGTCGGTCAGCTTCATGATGTTGTCTTTTGTGAAGCAGGTGACCTTCTTGCGATTGTTTCGACGCGCATATTCAAACGCGTAACGAATGATCTTTTCGGACCCGGGACGCGAGATCAGTTTCAAACACTGAACGACCTGATTCGTCTGCCGGTGTTCGATGCCCGCGTACAAATCCTCTTCGTTCTCGCGCACGACGACGACGTCCATCACGGGGTGTTTCGTGTCGATGAAGGGGTGATAAGAAACGCAGGGCCGTACATTAGCGTACAGACCAAGCACTTTACGAACAGTAACGTTCAGACTCTTATAGCCGCCGCCCTGTGGCGTGGTGATGGGAGCTTTTAGAAAAACCTTGGTTCGTCGTAACGATTCCCATGAGCTCGGCTCGATGCCGGATGAGTTTCCAGCGAGATAGACCTTCTCGCCGATATCGATAGTTTCAATTTCGAGGGGCGCCTCCGCGGCTTCGAGGATGCGGAGGGTGGCGGCCATGATTTCGGGTCCGATTCCGTCGCCATTGGCCACAGTGATAGGGATACGATTCGACATTTTCAAGCCTTTCTACCTGATTTTTATCCACAGATTACACGGATTATACCGAATCTGTGTAATCTGTGGACTAAAGGTCAAAATTGTCCTTGACCCTTTCAAAAGGCTCCTGCATACTTTTGCCTACCAGTTACCTGCTCTCGCGCATCAATGGTGATAGCGCCTGTCCGTGATCCTAACGCGACGTGGTTCGGCTGAATAGAGAGTGAGGCAGTTGTCAACCAGTTAAGAAGCCGCTCTCGAGTATTTTTAGAGCACCGGGTTCGTCGCAGCTCGCCGAAAGTATCGGTAGTCCCCCCCGAACTGGATCAGCGAATTCCAGCAAGCCCGCGCTTCCCTTCAGATAGTTAAGGATAGTTAGAATGGCTACAAAACTCTATGTAGGAAACCTCTCGTTCCGCACAACGAGCGAGGAACTGCGCGATGCTTTCGCGTCAGTAGGAACAGTCGAATCAGCTTCAGTGATTGAAGATCGTGAAACAGGACGATCACGCGGCTTTGCATTTGTGGAAATGGCAACCCCCGAAGAGGCAGCCGCAGCTATCGAGGCGTTCAATGGCAAGGACTTTGGCGGACGCAACCTGACCGTCAATGAAGCCAAGCCGAGAACAGATCGCGGCGGTGGCGGTCGTGGTGGTTATGGTGGTGGCCGCGGTGGCGGTGGTGGTGGTCGTGGTGGTTACGGCGGCGGTGGTGGTGGCCGTGATCGCGACAACGATCGTTACGAGCGCGAACCACGCTGGTAATACCCTTTTCGGCCACGGATTACACGGATCATCCAGACGAATCGTGTAATCCGTGGCAAATTACTTTCTAGCCTCAGGCGTTATCTTCAGCGTTAGCTTCTCAGAACCCCGCACTACTTCGACTGTGTATTCCTGACCAGCTTTCATCTCTCCGAGCGCATACGTGTAGTCGTAAACATTTTTAACCTCACGCGTGCCGATTTTGACGATGCGGTCGCCGGCTTTGAGTCCGGCCTTTGCTGCAGGCGAATCATCGCGGACGCCGTCGAGCAGTAGTCCGGTAGTGCTGTCGGCGTAGTTTGGGATCGTGCCGAGGTAGACGCGGAAACCGCCGGTACGCGGCTGCGCATCACTCTTGGCGGTCGTGAAGCTTACTCGTTTTGGCGCGCCGTCGACGTCTCTGACGATGCGAGCTACGAGCTTTAGTATTCGTGCCTCGTCGTTGTAGTTGATCTTGTCGAAGGTGTCAGACGGTTTGTGATAGTCGCTGTGCGTACCTGTAAAGAAAAAGAGTACGGGGATCTGTTTGCTGTAGAACGAAGAATGATCGCTTGGACCATAACCGTCTTCTGTGAGAGTCAGGTCGAAGATGCCGTTCGGATCTGTCGTCATGATCGTTCGGCCGTTAGCTGAAACAACAATCGGCACGCCCTTCGGCAAGGGCGAACTGGAATTCACCGCGACTGCCATAGATTCAGCAGTGTTTGCCTGCCTGACGAGCTCGCGCCACTCTTGCGCTGTTCCGATACCACCGACCGACAGTTTGCGATCTTTCATGCGACCAATCATGTCCATGTTGATCATCGCGACTGTATTGGCAAGCGGGACGAGCGGATGGTTGACGTAATAATTCGAGCCGAGCAGCCCTTCTTCTTCACCGCCAAAACCGATGAAGACAACGGAGCGTTTCAGCCGCGATTTTTGTGCGCTGAAGATTCGGGCCAGTTCGATCATTCCCGCCGTTCCGGAAGCATTGTCATCTGCCCCGTGATGGATTTCCCCCGAGCGCGGTGAAAGACTTCCGCTGCCTTCGCCGCCCCGGCCGAGATGATCGTAGTGAGCGCCAATGACGATGTATTCGTTCTTGAGAACCGGATCGGAGCCTTCGAGAATGCCGGCGACGTTGTAAGCCGGAACTTCTTTACGCGTGACGTCAGTAGTGAGCGATACGTCGTCGGTAAGGAGACGGTTGGTTCCGGCCGTCTTTGCAGCTACGGCTTGTTCAAGCTGCGAAACCGATGTGTTCGACAGGGCGAAGAGTTTATCCGCGGCCTGGCGCGAAATCACGACGACGGGAATTTCCGCGACGCCGGCGGTGTTGTCGTAAACGAGTCTGCTCAGCCGATCGTTTTTAAAATCTTCATCGCGAGCAATTACGATCAGGGCTTTGGCGCCCGCGGTTTGGGCAGCAATCGCTTTCCAACGCACGCCTTCAAACTTGAAAAACTGGCCGTGCAGGTTGTCGCCGTCAGGCGTGCCTTGAAGAGCCACCGCGATCTTTCCCGTGGTGTCTAGTCCGGCGTAGTCGTTGTAATTCAGCTCAGCGGCAGTGATTCCATAACCAACGAATACGACGCCGCCTTCGGCTTTTGCATTTGCTGAGAAACCGAGCGGCACCCAATCTACGCTCGGCTGAAGCGAGCCCCCGTTCGCAAATGCGAATGTGTTTCCTTTGCCAAGCTCCGCTCCCGCGACGTACGGAAACGTTTGCAGATATCTCGCCATCAGGTCGCGGCGCCTGCTCGCGTCGCGGCTGCCATTTCGGGGGTTAAGCCCAAGCCGCTCGAACTCGCCGGCAATGTACCGCGCGGCATCATTTGCGCCGGGAGTTCCAGTCCGCCGTCCATCCAACGCATCTGACGCCAGATAGCTCACGTGCTGCTGAAGCTTTGCAGCCGACGGATCAAGCTCCGCCTGCTGAGCAACACTCGCAACTGTCGCAAGCAGGACGATGACAAGGAGCGAAGTAATTCTTTTGGTCTTCATAACTCTTTTGTGCCTTTTGTGCTTTGTGTGCCTTTTGTGGCCCTAATCGATCCAATCGGCGATGAACACGTTTGTCTCACCGGGCTTTTCCGCATTTCTATTCGACGCAAACACCAGCTTCTTTCCGTCAGGTGAAAACATTGGGAACCCATCAAACGTGTCGTTGAACGTAATCCGTTCCAACCCGGTCCCATCCGTGTTGATCTTATACAAGTCGAAATTTCTCCCCCTTGGATCATCCATGTTCGACGCGAAGATCACGCGCTTGCCGTCAGGGAAGAAGTACGGACCGAAGTTCGCTTTACCATTGCTCGTTACCTGGCGCTTGTTTGAACCGTCAGCGTTCATGATCCAGATTTCGAGAGTCGTCGGACGAATCAGATTCTGTTTCAGCAGGTCGGTGTAGTCAGCTTTTTCCTTGTCCGTTTTTGGATGATACGCGCGATAAACGATCTGCTTGCCGTCGTACGACCAGAATGGACCACCGTCGTAGCCGAGTTCGTTAGTCAGACGCCGCGCGTTCTTGCCGTCGGCGTCCATCGTGTAGATATCGAGATCGCCGTCGCGCATCGATGTGAAGACGAGTTTCTTGCCGTCTAACGTGATCGTCGTCTCTGCATCATAGCCCGGCGTGTTCGTCAGTTGTTTAAGATCTGAACCATCTGGCTTCGCAGTAAAAATGTCGAAAGTCGGATAGACGGCCCAAACATAACCTTTCGAGAAGTCAGGCCGTGGTGGACACTGCTTGTCGCCGAGATAAGTCGACGAGTAGAGCACTCGCTTCTCACCGGGGAAGAAGTACGAACACGTCGTGCGCCCGTCGCCGTTCGAGATCAGCTTCACGTTCGAGCCGTCGATATTCATGGTGTAGATCTGATCGCAGCCGTGCCCGTCGCGTGTTGACTGAAAGATGAGCTGTTTGCCGTCGGACGAGAAGTAAGCTTCGGCGTTTTCGCCGCCGAAGGTCAACTGCTTGATGTTGCGCAGGTGCTTTTCGCCCGGAATAGCGAGCTGGTTGTCTTGCGTTGTCGCCGGCGCGATGCAAAAGAGAATGGCGGCAACTAATAAGAGAGCTAGTCTTAGTGGGGTCATACGGCTGTTTTAGACAGGATTACAGGATTTTGTTCAAGATCTACAGGATTAAGACGGCGACGGCGCACAATCAAGAGGATCAATGCAGCAATGCCGATTATCAGGCTGATCAACTGCGAGGTTGAGAGTCCTGTCAGACTGGTCAAGCCGAAAACATCGCCACGCGGATCGTCGCGCACGAATTCTATCGAGAAGCGAATCACGGAATACAGCAGGGCGTAAGCAAGAATCACCTGGCCGCTGAAGCGTTTGCGTTTGTGTAGCCAGAGTAAAAACAGAAAGACGAGCAGCATTGCGAACGATTCGTAAAGCTGCGTGGGATGTAGATACGTGTCGGTTGGCACCCCCGTGATCTGGTGGCCGAGATCGGTAAACTTCACGCCCCACGGCAAGGTTGTCGGTTTACCCCAGCAGCAACCGGCAGCAAAACATCCCTGACGCCCGAAGAAGTTTCCGATCGCAATGCCGGGGGCACATGCGTCCGCCGTCTTCCACCAGGGAAGCTTGTAGCGCTTCATCAGGAAGTAACCGGCGATCACTGCGCCGAGCAGTCCGCCGTAGAAGACGCCACCGGAACGTAGAAAGTCGAGCGACAGAAGCAGCGCTGGATTCTCCCGATAGTCGGGTTCGGTGAAGAGCATGAGAATCTTCGAACCGACGAGTCCGGCGAGCAGCATCCACAAACTGAGATCGTAGATCTTCTCGTACGGCAACCCATCGCGCTTTGCGAGTCTGACTGCTATCAGAATCGCACAGAGAAACGCGACAGCGAGAAAAACGCCGTAGGTGTTAATGGGGAAACTGCCGATGTGAAAAATCTCAGGGTACATCTGTCTTCATCCGCGAAGATCGGTGGCTGAAAATCAAATCAAAAGCCAACAGGAGTGCTCCGACCGTGATGCTCGCATCCGCGATGTTGAATGTGGGCCAGTGATAATTGCCCGCGTGCAAAACGATGAAGTCGACCACATAACCGAGGCGCGCACGGTCAGTAAGGTTGCCTGAAATACCGGCCATCAGCAGTGCGCACGCGCCGAGCACGCGATCGTCGTTACGCGGCGTGCGCATGAAGTAATAAAAGACGGCGATAGCGGCGAGTACGGCGAGAATGACGAAGAACCAGCGTCCAAACGAGCCGCCTTCCTGTAACTGGCCAAACGCGATGCCTGGGTTCTCGGTGTAGATGAACTGAAAGAAGCCTGGAATCACCACGCGCTCGTCGCCGAAGCGCAGCATTTTGACGGCCCAGGCTTTCGAAGCCTGGTCGGCCATGTAGATGCCGAAGGCAGCTAGCAGATAACCGGCGCGCCACGCGAAACGCGTGCGAAGATCGACTGTCTTTTCGACCTGACTGTCCACGATTTATTTGGCCACGGATAACACGGAAAATCATGATTGCTATCTGTGTTAATCCGTGGTTCCTTCCTCGATCTCCCTCAATGCCGCCACGCAGCGCTCGCAAACCGTTGGATAAACCTCCGATTCACCAACGCGCGTCGAATAATTCCAGCAGCGCTCGCACTTCTCACCGTCTGCTGCTGAAACGTCAAGTATAAAAAGGTCCGGACTTTTGTGAAGCTCAACTTGGGAGACGATGAAAAGATAACGCAAATCGTTTTGGTGCTTTCGTAACAGTTCAAAGTCACTTTCAGAAGCCTTGAGCCTCACCTTTGCTTGTAATGAACTGCCGATTTGCTTGGCCACCCTTGCTTCCTCTAATGCACGCAATACATTGTCGCGAATCTCGAACAGGCGGCCCCACTCTGCTGAAAGCGCGTCGTGACTTTGCTCGTCAGCCTTGGGCAACAGCGCCAAATGGATCGACGGCTCCTCCCGATCCGGCAGGTTCTCCCAGATCTCGTCGGCGGTAAACACGAGTATCGGCGCCAGCATTCGCGCGAGCGCGTCTCCGATCTGGAGCAATGCAGTCTGCGCCGAGCGACGTGCTTTGTTGCGCGGTGCAAACGTGTAAAGCCGATCCTTGATGATGTCGAAATAGCGCGCCGACAACGTCACGGTCGAGAAGTTAAACAGCGCGCGATAGACGTTGTGAAACTCGAAAGCTTCATACGCCGCTCGCACCTCCGTTATGACGCGGTTGAGCTCCGCGAGAGCCCAGCGGTCGATCTCTTCCATCTCTTCGAACGGCACAGTGTCACGCGCCGGTTCGAAGCCGGAGAGATTTCCGAGTGCAAAGCGCGCTGTGTTGCGCAGCTTGCGGTAGCCATCGGTCACGCGCTGGAGGATTTCGTCCGACGCCCGCATATCGTCGAAATAGTTTGACGACGCACACCACAAACGAATCGTCTCAGCGCCCGATTGCTTGATGATTTTGTCAGGCTCGACTGCGTTTCCAGCGGACTTGTGCATCGCTCTGCCCTGTGCGTCGAGCGTCCAGCCGTGTGTGATCACAGTCTTGTACGGAGCGCGATTGTGGGCCGCGATACCGATCATCAACGAGGAGTTGAACCAACCACGAAATTGATCGCCGCCTTCGATGTAAACATCGGCAGGCCAAGTTAACTCTTCACGATTCTCCAGCACCGCGATGGACGACGTACCACTGTCGAACCACACGTCGAGAATGTCCATCTCTTTGGTGAACTCTCGCGTGCCGCATTTGCAGGTGTAACCCTCGGGCAGCAACTCTTCAGCGCTGCGCGTGTACCACGCATCGCCTGACTCACGCTCAAAGATGTCAGCGACGTGATTGATCACCGCGGGCTCCGCAACTGCCTCATTGCATCGC
>Ga0097621_100001984_pt1 | contig 13954 bp, 7 predicted proteins | sample KBSMisM72_FD_73165 | JGI IMG/M metagenome (GOLD analysis project Ga0097621, IMG submission 73165) | Miscanthus rhizosphere microbial communities from Kellogg Biological Station, Michigan, USA - KBS Miscanthus M7-2 (version 2) (version 2) | ecosystem: Host-associated > Plants > Roots >... | reverse complement strand
AAGAGCCGCCGATTCTTTTGCACTGAGTAAAGCATTGCCGTTATGCATCCGCAAATGCTCTGCGTTGGTAATTAATAAAACGGAGTTGGCAATGGATACACCCACGGACATGATGATCCCCATATAGGATTGCAGGTTAAGCGTAGAACCGGTGAGCATCAGCATCACCAGGGAACCCAGCATTACGGCAGGCACGGTTGACAATACCACCAGTGACACTTTGAAGGATTGAAAATTGGCGGCCAGCATTAAAAAGATCACCACCACCGCTGTGAGCAATCCTGTTTGAAGGCTATTAAGCGTATCCGTTAGTACTTCACTCAGGCCTACTGTTTGAATGGACAAACCACGGGGCAGCTCCCCTATGGATTGAATAGCAGCTTTCACATCTGCTGTGGCTTTACCAAGATCCTTGTTATTTAAATTGGCGGTTACCGAAAGAAAGGGCAGCGCTCCCTGGTTGTCGTTTTCCCCATAAGTTGTATCCTGCCTGATAGACGCCACGTCACCCAATACAGGACGGGGTTCATTACTCAACACCGGAATTTCATTAATGTCATTAATGCTGGTCATTTTATTTTCCGGCACCTCCACCTGCACACTATAACTTTGATTGCTTTTTGGATCGATCCATACGTTTTTCTCTGTATACCTTGACGATGAAGTAGAGGCAATGAGGGAACGGGAAATATCGGATACAGAAACACCCATTTGTGCAGCCCTTGTCCTGTCAATATCAATATCGATGGTTGGATATTTAACCGGCTGCGCTAACTGGATATCCCTCAGGTAAGCAACCTGTTTTAGCTTTTCAATTATTTTATTGGCATACTGTTCATTCAGCTTTTTGTCTTTGCCTGCTATCCTTACTTCAATAGGCGTTGGTGATCCCTGGCTAAGGATTTTGTCAGTGAGCTCAATTGGTTCAAATGAGAGCTTCAAGTCGGGCATGGTTTCCTTCACCTTTTGGCGAAATCTTTCTTTTAGTGCGTCCAGTTGTTCTGTGTAATCTTCTTTTAAAGCAACCTGCATTACTGCTTCCTGTGGGCCACTCATAAATAAATAAATAGGACTGGTAGAAAATTGCCCGGGATGTTGCCCAATAAATGCGGAAGTCACTTTTATATTTTCCTTTCCAACGAGATCGTCCAAAATACGCAATGCTTTGATCGTATGTTCCTCGGTTCTTTCCAGGCGGGTACCATCCGGTGCCCTTAACCTTACCTGGAACTGGCCCCCATTTATCTTGGGTAATACGTCACGACCAATATTCATCAACAGCAAACCCACTATACCACAAGTCAACAGCACATAGAAAATCACAACAGGCTTTCTGTAAGGAAGGATACGATCCAAAAAACGCAGGAAGCGATTTCTAAATTTTTCAAAACGAGTCAATTTTTCGCCTGATTTTTCCAGCAAAATCTTTTTCTGATCCCAGGTATCGTGCTCTTCTGACGCTGAAAAACCTACAGCTAAAAATTCTTCTTCGTCCGTTAATAAATGCCCGTCTGCAGATGATTGATGATGATGTGCTTTCATCAACCAGTTCGCCATAATGGGAACAAATGTTTGTGCCAGCAAATAGGAAATGATCATGGAGAAAGCAATGGCCATGGCCAAGGGTAAAAACAAGGCACCAGGTATGCCGGTCATGGTAAAAGCTGGCGCAAATACCGCCAGTATACAAAATAAGATCAGCAGTTTTGGAAAAGCAATTTCCTTACAGGCATCCCATATTGCCAACGCTTTTGGTTTGCCCATGGCCAGGTGCTGGTGAATATTTTCAATAGTAACCGTGGATTCATCTACCAATATTCCAACGGCTAATGCGAGGCCGCTCAGCGTCATAATATTAATAGTTTGGCCAAATAATTTCAGGAATAATACACCGGAAATAATAGAGGCAGGTATGGTTAGTACAACTATTAAGGCACCACGCCGGTCGCCCAGGAAAAGCAATACCATTAAACCTGTAAGTATAGCACCGATGGCTCCTTCGGTGATCAGGCTTTTTACAGCATTGATAACATATACTGACTGATCAAACTCGTAAGACAATTTTACATCTTCTGGCAACAGGCCCTGGAAACGGGGAAGTGCTTTTTTTAAATTTTGAACCACCTCCCAGGTGGATGCATCTGCTGATTTGGTAATGGGCAGGTAGATAGACCGTTTCCCGTTTACCAATGCATAGCCGCTGGTAATATCCGCCGCATCTTCTACAGTTGCTACATCTCTCAGGTACACATTTTCAACAGCACCTTTAAAAAGTGGGATATCTCCAAAATCCTTTATATTTTTTATCGTGGTGTTGGCCGGTGTAAAATAATTGTAATTGCCTATTCTTACATTCCCGGCAGGCGTTGACTGGTTGTTGATACGCATAGCTTCTACAACCTGGTCGGCGGTGAGATTGTGTATTCTTAATAATTGCGGATCAACTTTGATAACCACCGTTCGGATGTTACCTCCAAATGGGGCCGGAGATACAAGGCCGGGGATAGAAGTAAAAGAAGCCCGGACATACACGTTTGCCAGGTCCATCAATTCATTGTTGGACCTTTGAGGGCTGCTCAATACCAATTGACCAATGGGCAAAGTGGAAGCATCAAAGCGTAAAATAAAGGGAGGTTGTGAGCCTGGTGGAAAAATAGCTTGTGCCCTATTGGTAAAAGCAGTTACCTCTGATGCGGCCTGCGCCATGTTGGTGCCCTCGTAAAAAGTGAGTTTAATTAAAGTAAGGCCCTGGATATTTCTTGTTTCAATATTTTTTACACCGGATACATATAACAGCAAACTGATATAATTCTTTGCAAAATAAGCCTCCATCTGTGTCGGCGTAAAACCGCCGTATGGATGGGAAATATAAATAACCGGCAGATTCAGGTTAGGGAAAATATCAACCTTGATATTGCGTACGGCATTAATTCCAAAAAAGAATAAACCTGTAACGAACACCAGTATCGTGATGGGTTTCCTTAATGCTGATCTTATAAGATTCATAAATAAACGTTGTTTTATTTTTTTGTTTATTGCACCTGCCTCCTGAATAACTCAAAATCACCCGAAGCGGCAGTTTTTATTAGCAGGGCCTGCCATACATTAATGTTGGCAACCGTGATATCTGTTTGTGCCCGGTTCAAAGCATACAATGACAACTGCAGGTCAACAATATCAGTAAGCCCGTTTTTGTAAAGAACAGACTTTTGCAAATAAGCATCTGAAGCAGCTTTATATTGTGAAGGCACCTCACCCACTATTTGCAAACTGTTTTCTATCCGTTCATCTGCCAGAAGTAATTGGTTTCTTAAATCAGTGGTTACCTGGTCGTACTCGTTTTTGTAAGCTTCGGTAATAAATTGTTGTGCCTTTACCTGCTGCTTTATTTTGAACGGGCTTATAATATTCCAGGAAATGGCTACACCGGTAATATAATTGTAACGTGACGGCTTAATACCGTCAAAATAATTTGCTGAATATTTATAATTAGCGAGAGCATTGTAGTTATAGTCAAAGCCGGAGGCCCTTGATTGAAAAATACCAAAAAGGTTTACACCCGGCCGAATGCTTTTTTTGAGATAGTCTGCAACAACATTACTTTCATTGATACGGGTTTGATAAAATTTTGACTGGGGATTTTGTTCGACGGTAATGACGGTTTTAAACTCCGTTGGAATTTTACTATAGAAACTGGTATCCAACTGAAACTTATCCGCCGCAATATTCAGTAACTGCCTTAGCTGGTTGCTGGCTTGCTGTTCATTGTTTCTTGCATCTATTATTGCCAGCTTAGCTCGTGATACCTCTGCATTGGCAATCGAAGAATCAACGCCTGCAATAAGACCAGACTTTGTTCTTGCCAGTACTGACTGCTGCACAGCCTGTGCCCGTTGAAGATTTGCCTGTGCATTCTGAATTAATTTTTGTGCAGCCAGTAAATTAAGATAGGCGCCTGATATTTTTACACCTTGTATAAATTCTTCCTGGAGCAGATCAGCCGAATCTCTTTTAACAGCAGCATCCGCCAGCAGTACTCCTGATTTGACACGGCCGAATGAAAAGAACTCCCAATTGGTATTGATAAGATACAATCCACCAAAAGCAGCATCCCATCTTTGCGAATTGCTTACCGGTCCCGCTGAAGCAATTCCCATACCTTCCACTGCGATCAATGGCCCATAATTTCCATTAACGGTTCCATAGGACTGCTGCACTGATGCGATGACATTTGGCAGGTAGCGGTTTTTTGCATCCTGTACCAATGCATTGGAAGCATTGATATAATTATGTTTCGCCTGTATGCTTTGATAATTGTTGATCCCGGAGGTAATCGCTTCGGAAAGCAACAGCTGCTTAGGTTCCTGTGCGGAAACGAAATGCTGTGCTGTATTAAAGTGAACGAAGGCTGCAAATACCAGCCACCTTACGGCTGATCTTTTTAAATTCTTTTTGACAAAGTACATAAGTTATGTTTAAAGTTCTGTTAGCAGTTAAACTACACTGCGGCAAAGTAAATATTCCTTAATCGTTTTTCTCAACCACTTGCTATCCTTAACAACTCCTGCCTATCATTTAATCCATTTTGTTCACTGTCTCTAAATTTAAAACAAAACTAAACCAACAGAAGATTGGAAAGCAATAAAAACCAAACAATCTATTACGAAATTCAAACAATGGAATAGCGGTAAACCGGGCGGCATTTTATTTCTTTGTAAACAGAAAGCAGGGCAAGGGACAGGTTTACTTTTACTTTTGTATTTTTACTCCCCTTCTGCTTTGGTCTTAAAAGAATGCTTCTAAAGGCGGTACATCCGGCTAAACGAAGCCGTAAACAACAACAAACTGGTATATTTAAATGGAGTTATGATCTACATTATTTGGATACTATCAATCTTAAACATTTATCTCGGCTTAAAAAATTTTCTTAATGTAATTCATGTTTTGCAGAATAGTAAATACTCCAAAAGTGCTACAGCTTTATTTGCAATATTATTTTTAGGAATGGGCATTATGGGATTGTTTTGCTCACTGGTAAAAAATAATTATAAACTTGCGCTTGTGGTAGAACTCGGCCCATGGATATTGGCACTACTGTTCTTATTGTTTTCTATGATGACAAGTGATTATAAATAAACTGGATGAAATTATATTTAACCCAGGATGGAAGAACGGGAAAGCCATGAATAGAAAAACATCACTTAGTATTTTAACTTCAACCTCAGAAAAAGATTTACATGGGATTATCGAACTGCAAAAAAATAACCTGCCCGTAAATCTCACCAGTGAGGAAATCTCAAGCCAGGGGTTTGTTACCGTTATTCATTCGCTCCCTCAACTGGAGAAAATGAATACCATTGAACAGCACGTCATTTGTAAAGAGGGTAATAAAGTGATCGCCTATTTGCTGGCAATGACAGACAAATCGAAGGATGATCTGCCGGTTTTAATCCCGATGTTTAAGATGTTTAACAATATACGTTACAGGGGAAAAATGATATCGGACTACCATTATATTGTGGTTGGCCAGGTATGCGTAGATAAAAGTTACAGGGGGCAGGGTATTCTCGACCGATGTTACGGGGAATACAAAAACATATTCAGTAAAAAGTATGATTTTGCGATTACTGAAATTGTAACCACCAATCTTCGTTCATTAAATGCTCACCGGAGGATCGGGTTCAAGGAGATCCAAAGATTCAAAGGCCCAGATAATATTGAATGGAGTATTGTGATCTGGGACTGGCTGGATGGAAATTAGCTTTACCCGATAAATTGTTCACTTTTTTTTATTACCGTCCGCCGGAATCGCCTTTAAAATCATCCTGTAAATTACTTTAGTTTTATTACCCGCATATTATCCAGCATCGCCTGGTTAATATCACCGTTCATATTATCATTGTGATCTTCCAGGCTAAGCGTTACTGTATGATCGCCTTTATCCAGCTGAACCTGCACTGAATTACTGTATCCCCAATTGCTCCACTCATTTTTTCCCCTCTGGGGAAAAACATTGGTTCCAGACGCTTTACCGTCAACTAATAAAGTGCGTATGGCACATTTATTTTCTGTATTCGTTGGTCCGTTGCCGTTGGCATATTTAAAATCAATAGCGTAAAGACCTGGCTCCGTTAATTTGATAGCGATGTTTACTGTTTTATTTATGGCAGTGCTGATCTCTGTAAAACCTGTTCCGGAAAAGCCCTGGTAATTGAGATTAGACTTAGGATTATTATTTTCAATCTCATAAGTGGTTATTAATTTTTCATTTGCCACTACCACCGGCTCACTGGCGAATGATGGTTCTCCATTTTTATCCACTGCTATCACCTGGTATTCGGCATAGCCGGTGAACGGCCCGGCAAAGCCGTTTTCAGTAACTGCAGAAAGTTTCTTGCCATTTTTTATAACGATAAAGGATACTGCTTCTTCCACTTTATCCCAGGCTAATTTTCCATCGCTGTAGTGAACTAACGGCGTTGTTACTGTGGTATAGTTGGAAATTTTATTGATCTTTTGGGGAGCAACCACGGTACTGTTCAACGTTATTTTTATGGTATGTTCACCTGCTAATGATGCCGGCAATTCCGCTTCACCCTGCACTCTGCCATCCAGCACAAATGCGGTGATTTTATTTCCATATCCTTCCAGTTCGATATTCAGCACCGCATTCCTGTACTTGAAATTGGTAAGCGCATGGCTGCCTTTAAATGCAGCCGGAACAAACGGATGAAATAACAACCCGTCCGGCTTAAACTCTATTCCAAAAAATACTTTATGCACCAATGCCAAATTTCCGGAAAGGCTCCACAACATATTGCTGCTGTTGATGACGGTGCCCGCAAAATCACCATTATCTGCCACATAATTTTCTTTGTTGGTTAAGAACAGTGCGGCAGGCCTGTAAATATCATTGATGGATTCAACTACTGAATTTTCATTGGCAGCTTTTGCAGCGGCCATCGTCCAGTAGGTTTGTACAAAAGGCCACACCGCGTTATTGTGATAGGGCGGCAGACCGGGTATTTGTGGATAGATACAGGTAATACCAAAATCAGTTACCGGTACAGATGCAATGATTTGTTTTGCCTTTGTGGCATCTGCAATGCCAAATAAAATACACAATGCTTCTCCCAAGGCTTCTGAACGTGGCGATGCCATCTTAAAATTTCTGCCATATAAGAATTGTGCATAATATCCTTTCTCCGGTATCCATAAATATTTGTTGATACCATCCTTTATTTTCAGTGCAATATCTGCATGCTTAACTGCTATGCTCCTTAAGTTTAAAATGGATGCCATCTCACTCAGCACCACGTTAGCCTGGTAATGAGCCGCGTTTGTTCCCAGGCATTCGCTTTCAAAAATATCCGCAGGCTGCATCCATTTGGGATAGGTTTGATCTCTCCAGTCCAGGAAAGACGATTCACCTTTTACCAAACCGGTTACTGGATCGTATGCATTCTGCAGGTCATCATCAATGGAATTTTTTATGATCTCAAAAGCCAGTGCCAGCCAGTCTTTATCGCCTGTTGCTTTGTATACTTCCCATGCGGCGGTGGCCCAAATCATCCTGTCGGTAGAACAAGGATAAGCGCCACCGGTACCCGTATCCTGTATGATCCTTTTTTTCTTATTTACTTTCCTGAGTAAACTGTTCATTGCCACTTTTGGCTGCAGGTAGGCCATTGACAAAATAATAGAATAGCTGATATCCCTTGTCCAAACTCCGGCCCATTCCTTTCCTGTTCTGAAAGTGCTGTCAGGCTCCACTGCCTTTATCATTTCTTCCAGGCTCATATTGTACAATGCAGCGCTGACCAAATACGGCGTTTTATATTGGGGAAAAGCGGTAACGTCTTTTTGTTGTTTCCAATCTGTAGCAGTTTGTTTCTGATCTTGTTTTGCATTCAGGAACATGGTAGTTTCATAGATGCCGTCATGATCAACATCCGTCAACTGCAGCGGCTTGTTATTTACCAGGTTATCAAAATCCCAGGTCATTGGCAAGGCGCTACCAGCAACGTATACGCCCTTAAAATCTTCCTTGTAAATTTTCGTACCATTGAAGCTGGTGTAAAAGCCATTTTGTTCAAACTGCTTCAGCACTTCTCTCATATCAAGTCTTACAATCAGCCGGGTATAAGGCTTTAAATAAGAAGTCTTGGCAGATTTTTGTTTGAGCTGCTTACCAAAAACGATCACCGGGGTTTCAGCAAAACCGTTCAAGGGTTCTACGGTGAATTGATGATCCTGCCCCGATGGCATTTCATTATCCTTGCCATTAATGGCGAATTTAAAACTGATATCAGCAGATTGATTAAGATTGGAAGGGCTTTCATAATTACTGGTGATATGATCTGCAGAAACTGCTTTGGCTTCATATTTACCCTGCACTACTTTGTCACTGTAAACACTAAATACTTTTGATTCATACAATGGCTGCTGTGCCTGGGTTTTGCTGATCATACCAATAGTAATAATAAACGCAATTAATTTTTTCATAATAGCGAAAAATAAAAATGATTGTTGGGCGGTAAAGCTATTCAATCACCAGCATATCCCAATATTTTAATTGAGGCAATGTGAATTTTAAAGTGCTTCCGGTTTGTGTAAATGTGAGCTGCTGCGGAATACCAAAATTGCTATCCGGGCTTGCCATCCAAACTTTTGTCGCGGTGCCGGTATAGTTAACTTCCACATCCGCAGCAGCTATTGTATTGGGCTCCGGTAGGGTACCGTTAGTATCTCTCCAGTCAAAGGACGAAGCATTGGCAAAATTGATGAAATGCAGCACCTGTTTCGAACCGACCAGCCTCCCCTGCACAGCTACTTTACCACTCTGCGGAGGCCATGCTTCTACATTCATTTTCCTATTGGTACAACTAACCGGTACAGTATTAAATGCTCCGCTATCTCTTAATAGATTTTCATACGCTGTTAAAAAATCATAATAGGCAACGATCGCTTTTTTTAGATCATCATTCATGCGGAGATTATTATTAGGAAAATATTCTTTCGCCAGCATGTGTTCACCCAGTTCAATATGACTGCCTCCAAATGCAAATATCACTGCGTTGGCCATTAACACACCTGCCGTGTTAAATGTGCCAGGGTTTTCCGCCTTATTATAATTAAGGTAGGCGGCAAGCACTGAACTTTTGCCATTGCTATAGGTATAATTATTTTGAATGGCTGCCGCCAGTTCTTTATATCCCTCATTACCGGTCCATAGCTCTGCATAGGTAAAATCAACAGGTGCAGTGGCAATGCTGTTCTGCTGACCAAACTGGTTAACTGCATTCATCACTATCTTTTTTCCGGGATGAACAGCTTTCATTGCAGTGAGAAATGAATTGAATGTCGCAGCAAGATCAACCTTCTTGCCATCGTAATTATATACAGTCCCCCTGTCTCCTACCTGGTCTACATGATACCCATCAAAATTGTACACCTGGTACACATCATTGTTTTTAGCGGCTATGTATTGCTGCCATTCTTTATTGGAAGGATCAGTAAAAAAAATATCGCTTTTAAACGGCGGCTTAGGTAAAATGAAACCATCCATTTCTGTATGTGCTGTGTTCTTATACATATACCATTCCGCCTGCACTCCATCCGCTGCCGCACCGGATAGCGCACCGTAACAAAGATTATAAAACATGGCCTGCATCCCTTTTTGATGAGCCCTGTCAATATAACCCTGCACCGTTGATTTATAGCTATCCCGGTTGGCAATATCCTTCCAGCTATCTTTCGGACTTACTACCGTTCCTGCTAATGGCTGATGGTGTTTATCCTGCCAGTCGTAAAACTGCAGTCCGTTGACGTGATTACGGTTTAAGAAATCAATTACCGAATCCATTTGCTCATTGTTCATTTTAGCAAACTCACTTAAAAAACCATAACGGGGAAACTTAGCCCAGTTACTGCTTACATCAACCGCAATAGAAGCTTGCGTTTTATCATTCCCATCCTCTTTAGTAAACACCTCTACTATATAACCACGGTAATCAGTTGCCGGTGGCTGCCAGCTCCAGGTGGCGGCATTCAATGATTCTTCATTAATGATCTCATTTAAAAACCGGTACCGGATAAAACCTCCCGGAAGTATTGCATTAAGTTTAAATGACACAGTTTCTCCCGGGCTGTATACTGCTTTATTAGTTGAGATGGTATAAGTGGTTTGTCCAGGCGTAATTGGGTTGTTATTACCCGAACTATTTTTTTTGCATGCCATTAGTGCCCCTATAAACAACAACACAATATATTTTTTATTCATTTTATTTCTTGATTTTTTGATGCTTAAAAATAACCCACCGGAAGACTCCGGCGGGTTTGCTTATGTAACGATTGCTTGCTTATTATTTTATTTAGAAAATGCTAAAAGGAAAACCTACTGCTTTACAATATCAATTGTTTCTTTCAGTTGATTGAGAGTGATCTTGTAATTACCGGGTTCGGTAATTTGCCATTTATAATCCGGGTTACCAGCCGGTATAAATTTGCACAGTTTAATATTTATACTTTGATGATTGACCATTGGCATAAAATAATCGCAGCCAAAATTGCCTGTTGCCACCGGTATCTTAAATTCGCCTGCTGTCATTGTGCCCTGCCAGGTAAAGATGTATGGGTCATTTGGATCAGCAACCATCGGTGTCGGGCTGTTGATATTCCAACCCGTAGGTGTAGCATCTCCCAGCAACCATAGTTGTGTGTACGGTGTAAATGCTTTGATATCGATCTTGCTGTTATACAGGTCTAATTTTATTTTATATGCACCGGGTGTGGTGATCTGCCATTTGTTATCGGGACTGCCTCCTTTTACCAATTGCACATCTGTGGAAGAAAGATCCTGGTGATTGGTAGCAGGCATATAAAAATCGGCGCCCCAATCGCCTGTTGCAACCGGTATCTTAAATTCACCTGCTTTTAATATTTCATTATAGTTGAATACAAACAAATTGCCATTATCCACCTGCATTTCATTGGGTGCCCCAATATTCCATCCATTGGGTGTTGCATCACCAACTATCCATAAACGGCTATACGGAGGTGTTAGTGGATGGGCTGTTTCTTCAATCGAAATAGTAAGGTCAATAATATTTACTTTTACGACGAAATTACCCTGGTTTGAAATTAAAAATTTATCATCTGGCTGGCCAAAATCTGTACGGTAAAATAATGAAGTTGCAGATGCTCCTTTATTGTACGATGGCACCCATTGCCCCAGCGTGGTTAAGAATTTTAATTCCCCTGCATTCAATGGACCAGTATAAGAAAAGCCCCCGGCTTCAGCAGCAATGGGTGTTAACGCTGTTGCAGTATTATTGTCCCATCCATGCGGAGCCGCATCCCCTACCAGGTACAACGTAGTGGAAACAGGATTGTAAGGTGTAACCTTAATCACTGCCGGCGCCGAGATATCTTCGCTGCTGCCATCGGCCAGTGACCTTGCCAACACCCTTGCTTCCAGCGAAAATACTTCACCTGCTGTTGCCCCAAAATGATTGCGAATACTATCATTCAAATCACCGGTGGTAAATTTCCTGCCGTAAATACCTTTCCCCAAATTTTCAGTAATAGCATCGCTGAAATTAGTACCTTCTTTTGCCAACTCCAGTGTATAACTAATTCCTGCATTTGTTCCCTTGTTGCTACCGGTAGACCAGGTAAGTATCAATATATCAGCGTTCTTATCTTTTTCCTTCAGTAAGATGGTATTAGCAGAAGCTGAAATCGCCAGCGCTGAGTTGCCTTTATTTAACTCGGCATACTGCTCTTTTTTACAGGCTGCAAAAAATACCAGTATTGCAGCAATTGTAAATAATTTATAAATTATTTTCATGATGATAATGTTTGTGGTAAAACAATTTTTTTAGTACCCGGCATTCTGTGTAAGATTGGGATTGGCATCAATTTCCTTTTGCGGAATAGGCAGCAGCAGGTGTTTAGCGGTAAAGTTTGTTTTGCCAATGCCCTGCATAAATTGCTTTACATATTCTCCGCTGTCATAACGAATAATATCAAACCAATTGCTTCCTTCAAATGCCAGTTCAATTCTTCGCTCCTTTCTTATCTTATTTCTAAGATCATTCTGAGTGGTAACTGAAACATCATCGAGCCCCGCCCTGCCACGAACTTTATTCAAAGGCACAATTGCATCTGATAAACGGTTCAGCTCACACAATGCTTCTGCTTCCATCAGCAATACATCTGCATAACGCAACACAGGCCAGTTCGCCGGGTTGGTATCATAGTCAGGAGAAACGGATTTGGGCACTAAAAATTTGCGAACATTGTATCCCGTTACTGAATAAGAAGTCTGGTAGGCTTTCCCGTCAAAAGCGGGGCACCCTGCATAAAGCAAGGTCTTGTCCTTACGGTTATCATTCGCTTCGTAGAGGGATGCAAATTCATTTGTTGGTTGACTCCACCCATACCCTCCGCCTACAAAATCGGCATTCCGTGGTCCCATAAAAGTACTTACCCAGCTTGCCTGGTTTTCATTATCCCAAAAACTATAACTTGATTTACCGGAATACTGCACTTCGAACAAACTTTCTTTTGAATTTTTGGTAGATGGATTAAAATTATCAGCATAGTCTGCATTTAATTCATAGCCCAATGCATCTACCTGCTGGCAATAACTGAGTGCATCTGTATAATTATTTAAAGTAAGGTATACTTTCGCCAACAGGCCCGCCGCAGCTCCTTTACTAGCTCTGCCTACATCAACCCCGGAATAAGTGCTGGCTGCAGGCAATAAACTAACAGCCTGTTTTAAATCATTAATGATTAGTTCATACACCTGTTCCTTTGGTGTCCTGGCAGGCCTTAAATTATCCTCGGCAGTTACCGGTTCTGTAATTAACGGCACGTCACCAAACAACCTTACGAGTATAAAATAATAGTTGGCCCTAAGAAAATATGCTTCACCCAATATCCTGTTTTTAAGGCTTTCGTCCATTGCAATACCGGGAACATTTTTCAGCACCAGGTTGCATCTCAAAATACCGGGAGAAGGTCCACGCCAGATGTCCAAAGCAGCTGCATTATCCGTGGTGGTTACAAAATTTGCAATATCCTGTGTTTCGATACCGTCTGTTCCGCCACCTGCACCAACAATGCTGTTGCCACTCCAGATATCAGAAGTCCAGATACGGAGATTGTATAGTTTGGGCCACTGCAGCGGCTGGTAAGCTCCATTGATAGCCGTTACTGCATCTTCCGGAGTTTTAAAAAAATTAGCTGTATTGATACTGTCCAGCGGAGCCTTATCAAGGTATTTTTTACAACTGCTAATTCCTGTTAACAAGAAAAGAACAATTGAGTATTTAAATATTTTCATTGCAATAATTTTTTCCTGTTTAAAAAATAAGATTGATACCTGCACTGATTGTCCTTGTCACCGGGTACACATTCAGATCAATGCCACCAGCTCCCACTTCAGGATCGAAACCGGCATAGTTGGTAAATGTGTAGACGTTTTGTGCTGATAAGTAAATTCTTGCTGTCTGTAACTTAGCCTTGCTGATGAATGATGCAGGCAGGCTATACCCCAGCGTTATGTTTTTTATTTTCAGGTAACTGCCGTCTTCAATGAACCTGTCTGATACTCTTGTATTTTTATTGGGATCATTAAAAATTGCCCTGGGGATATTAGTATTGGTGTAGTCAGGCCGCCACCTGTTCAGCACCTCTTTTGTTTGATTTTGTGCTACAGACATACCTTCCTGGTAAATGCGGTTAGCATTAAAAATATTATTCCCTTCCACGCCCTGTAAAAAAACGCTGAAGTCAAATCCTTTGTAAGAAAAAGTATTGTTCATTGCAAAAATGAAACGGGGACTTGGGTTACCAATGTAAGTGCGGTCTGCATCATCTATTTTTCCATCATTGTTCAGATCTCTGAATTTGATATCGCCGGCAGAAGTTCTGTTGTAAGAAT
>Ga0097621_100001983_pt1 | contig 13954 bp, 8 predicted proteins | sample KBSMisM72_FD_73165 | JGI IMG/M metagenome (GOLD analysis project Ga0097621, IMG submission 73165) | Miscanthus rhizosphere microbial communities from Kellogg Biological Station, Michigan, USA - KBS Miscanthus M7-2 (version 2) (version 2) | ecosystem: Host-associated > Plants > Roots >... | reverse complement strand
AGGTGAACTGCAGAATGGGATCGCCGCCGAACTGCAGGACGCCGAGGCCGTGATCGGAGATGAACGTGTTGTGATCGAACGTGATCTCGCGCGGTTGTCCGACGATGAGAGCCAGATACCCGCTCCCGCCCCATTTCTGAGTGTCCACGTCTTCGAAGAGGTTGTTTCGAATGACGATCGCGTGCGTCTGCTGGCTCGGATAGTTGTAGTCGTAGCCGAGAATCTGGAACCCGCCCGCCACGTGCCGGACGAGATTCTCCTCGAACGTCACGTGATCGACCTGGCACCATGGACAGCCGCCGTCCTGGTTGCGGACCGTGAGTACGATGGCCCATCCTGACTGTCCGCCCTGCCAGTTGTACTCGAACGTATTGCGCATGATTGTGACGCGGCGCGCGTTCTTCAGCTCGAGAAGATTCTTCGTCGACCAGTCTTGCGTGCGCCACGCGGTCGGCTTGGTAATGAAATTGTCGCTGATGACGATGTCTGACGGAACCAGGCCCGGGATCCCGGGGTCGGCTCCGCCGAACATGATGTTCTCGGCCGCGGCTTCAAGGTAGTTGTTGGTGATCGTGAACGGCCCCGGTCCGTTATATCCGCCAACCGCCTGCGAGTCCTGTTGGATTTGCTTGATCTCCGAAATATACGATCCTGTGACTGTCGTCGCGGCGCTGTTGAGCGCGATACCGCGCTTCTGTCCGTTGACGCCGTTGCCGTGCAGATAGACGCGGTCGACGACGAGGTCGTGCGCGACCTGCGACAGCTGCGTCTGATTTCCGTCGCCGAGCGTCATGACGTCATTGCCGCCGGTGCCTGCAATCTCGAGCAGCATCAGCGTCCAGTGATGCGCGCCCCAGGCGGTTTGAATCGCCGGCGTGTTGTTGGGGGTCTTGATCGTCGCCAACCGCGGCGAGTCCGCAGGCGATATGCGCTGGCCGGCGCCAGGAAGGTCCGCGTCGCCTTCGGTGCGTACGACGATCATCGCGGCGCCGCCCTTGACAGGCAGCACGAAGTTGCCAGTGTAAACCGCTCCTCTGGCGAGGGTAATCGTATCGCCGGGCTGCGCGTTGAGCAGTGCGGACTGGAGGTCACCTCCAGCGGCGACTGAGATTGTGGCCGCCTGGGATGTCGACGCGCAGAGGCAGACGACCGCCGCCGCGCACACACGTGGAGCGATGCAAAGGTTTTTCATGTTGTCGTGAGTGGTTCAGATCGGGGGAGCTCGCGCGGCGTCGGCTGCGCTTGCAGATCTGCCTCGACGACAATAGCGCATCAAGACGACAGACGCGATCAGTTTCTGTTGATGAGCTTTACGGAAGAGCTTAGGGTCGCGTCACCAACAGAGGTCCGCGACATCCCTTCGGCTGTGCGTCGGTACCGAGCGGAAGCCGGACGAGATCGATGACGATGCGATCGTCGCGCACACGTCAACGAACGTCGGTAGTTCTTTCGCACGACATTGCGGCGCTGACGGTTGCGACACAAAGCGTTCGATCCTCCGCGATCGCGACCATCGAACATTGCGCTCTCGCTTATCCGACGTTCGTGTCTCGCGTTGGCATCAACGGTACTTCAACGACGGTGGCGAGCGCGTCGCCTACCACGACAACGTCGCAGGGAATGCCGGCGGTCAATACCGGACAGCCGAAGACGTCGACATCATCGCCGCGACAGCGAACGCCAGCGGTTTCGTGGTGTACAACTTCGAAACCTGCGAGTGAATCAACTGTACGATAAGCGCGTCGTCGACGCGGACCTACAGCGTGTCAAACGTCAGCAGTGGAGCACCTTCCAGTCGGTCACCGTGAGCGGTGTGAATCTCACCGCCGGAACGCACGTGCTGAAGGTGGTCACCGACCCTGCAATACTTCAACTTCGATTCAATGCAGATCCAGTAGGGATCCGGGGCGCCGCCAGCCGATGCGCACCTCATCAGCCACTTAACGGAACTTCTTTTCCACTTCCCGCAGATACGAATGCATCGAGCTCGGCACTTCACTTGCTTCAGCTGTGCCTGGCAATAGAGGACACAAAGACGATGTTCGAGATCCGACGGCTGCAAGAGCACGAAATCCCTTGGATGGAGCTCGACGCCTTTCCCGATCGCGTCGTGTTTCAAACGCGCGAGTGGCTGAACTTCATCGCTGCCAGCCAGGGCGGCACTCCAGTCGTCGCGGAAATTCGGGATGGAAGCACGCTCGCGGGCTATTTTTCCGGCGTAATCGTGAGGAAGTTCGGGCTGCGAATTCTCGGCAGTTCGTTTCCCGGATGGACGACGCCCTATATCGGTTTCAACATTCGTCCCGAGTACTCTCGTCTGCCGATGCTTCAGCCGACCATCGATTGGGCGTTTCGCGTCCTCGGATGCGCGCACCTGGAGGTATCGGACCGGTACTTTCTGCCGGCGTACGGTGAGACGGCAGGGCTGACGGCCGGCGCATACGAAAGCTATAAATCGGATCTCACGAGGAGCGAAGACGATTTGTTTACGGGGATGGAGAGCGCGTGCCGCCGATGCATCCGCAAGGCGGAGAAGTCAGGCGTCGTCGTTCAGGAAGCCAACGATCCCGCGTTTGCCGACGACTATTACGAGCAGCTCAAGGATGTCTTCGCCAAGCAGGGAAAAGTCCCGACCTATTCGCTCGAACGCGTCCGCGTCCTTCTCGAGCACCTGTTGCCGACCGGTCATCTGCTCGCGGTTCGCGCCCTGAGTCCCGACGGTCGCTGCATCGCCACCGGGCTCTATCCGGGCATGAACGACGTGGCGTTCTTCTGGGGCAACGCAAGCTGGCGATCGGATCAACATCTTCGTCCGAACGAATACTTGCACTGGTACGCGCTGCGCTACTGGAAGGCGCGCGGCGTGAAGCTGTTCGATTGGGGCGGTGGCGGCACCTACAAAGAGAAGTATGGCGTCGAGCCGTACGCCGTGCCGTGGTTGTACAAATCGAAGTACCGCTTCCTCACGACCGTTCGAGACGAAGCGCGGTCCCTGTTTTACAAGAGCCAACGCCTGATCGGGCGGCTCCACGGCGTTCAGCACCGGCCGGCAGTCGCGTCGACCGACTCATGATTCACGCCGATCGCCGAGTGGCATGGGCATCGTGCTGATGCACCGCGAGGACGACATCACCGTCGGGATAGAGCTGCCAGCCGAGCGATTCGTGCAACCGCAGCGAAGCGACGTTGTCGCGCGCGATTCGAGCGACGAGCGAGCGGTTGCTCATGATGTCGCCGTATAACCGGCGGGCCACACCCTGCCCACGGGCGGCTCTGGTAGTTCCGATGAAAATGATTCGCCACGCGCCGCCGGGACGATCCCACGTGCGCGGCGGAGAGGATGGCACCGGCACAGACTCACTAGGGGCTTCGGACGTCGGCCTCGTGCCGGCGTGGCGAAGACGCGCACGCAGGCACGCCGAAGCCACACGCCAGTGCTTCAGCAGGGCGAGTCGCCAGTATCGCGATGGAGCGGCGAGTACAACCCCGCGCACGGAGGCATCCTCGAGCGCAACACGTGCATCGATCGTCCCCGCAATCGCGTCGCTCGCGAGCGCCACGTGAAGCGGATGCGACTGTACGCCGAACAGCGAAACCTGTAGTTCGTCCAGCAACGCGATCGTTCGGTCGGCGTATTGACGGTCCACGCGGCGAATCTCCATACCCTCCCCAGGGATAACTCCTTGCGCACACGATTGCGTCGTGCTCGTCGTGTTGTCGGGCTTCGCCTTTCAGTTTGCGGGCACTTGTGCGCCGGCGCCGCGCCATTTGGCATCCGGCTTCAGCTTGTAATCGTGCGACTCGCAGGACGCCATCGCCTTGCACAACTCCTGGAACGACGGAAACTCGTTGCCCGGTGGAAAGCGCGACGCGTCGCCGTCGGCAATCACGTTGCCGCTGAAGCGCGCTCCTGGAAAGAAGAAGGTGAGCGCGTCCTTGCCCGGTGCGCGGTTGGTACCCGCGACGCCGTACTCGTTATGGCGCACGACGTTGTTCGTGAAGACGAATCCGGGAATCGCAGGTCCGTCGACTTGAATGAACCCGCTGCCGTGATCTTGGATGATGGTGTTGTGATCGATCGTGATGTCCCGCGGGCCGCCGCTGATTTGAAAGGCGTACCCACTGCCGCCCCATCGCTGGTTGTCGATGTCGCTGAACACGTTGTCGCGGATGACAATGTCGTGCGATTGTTTGCTCGGATGGGTGTAATCGACGCCGAGGATCATGACGCCGGCGCTGCTGTGGCGCACGATGTTGTGTTCGAACACGACATCGCTGACCTCGCACCACGGACACGCGCCGTCCTGGTTGCGCACCGTGAACAGCACCGCGAATCCGGTCTGCCCGTGCAGCCAGTTGTATTCGAGGATATTGTCTCGCACGACGACGTGCCGTGCGTTCTTCAACTCGAATAGGTTCTTGACCTCCCACGGCTCCTTCCGCCAGCTTTCCGGTTTGGTGAGCGTGTTGCCTGTAATCGTGATATCCGTCGGAACGAGGTTCGGTATCGCTGGATCGGCTCCGCCGAACATGATGTTTTCGGTGGACGCCTCCAGATGGTTGTTCGTGATGATGAACGGGCCAGGGCCGGTCGATCCGCCAATGGCCTGTGTGTCGTGCCCCACGGCTTTGATGTCGCTGATGTACGAGTTCGTGATCGCGGTCGATGCACTGTTGAGCGAGATGCCGCGCCGTCGGCCGCGCGCGGGATCGCCGTGAATGTAGACCCGATCGACCACGATGTCATGCGGCACCTGCGAGGGCGATGATTGGTGCCAGTCTCCAAGGGCGACGAGATCGCCGTCGCCGGCGCCGAGCACTTCGATGAGCGTGATGCGCCAGTGGTGCGCGCCTGGCGCAGTCTGAAGCGCCGGATCATGGTCCGGCGTCTGCAGCTTCGCGAACTTCACGGCGTCGGCCGGTGACACCCTCGTGGGAGTCGTGGGAACGTCGCGCGCTGCCGTTCGCAGCGTCGTGACCGCGGTCCCGTCTTTCACCGGCAGCGTGAAGTGACCGTTGAACATCGCACCGGCCTCGAGCTCGATCGTGTCGCCACTTTTCGCGCGGTCGAGCGCCGCCTGAAGATTCGCTCCCGCGCGCACCGCGATGGTTTCGGCCGTTACGCGCACCGACGACAACAGCACGACCGACAGGATCAATAGCTTCATGACGTTCTCAGCCTGCGCCGTCATCCGTATGCGCGATTCGAGGCTTACCAACAGAGTCCCCGGTAGCCATGCGGCGTTTGCGCCGGCGTCAGCGGCAGCCGCACGAGATCGATGACGATCTGATCGTCGTGGACACGCGTCAACGCGTCGACGAATTCAGGAGACTGGTTGCCGACGACGATGACTTCGCTTTGTTCGATCAGCTCGTCGATCGAACCGACCATGAGCGACGAAAGATGGGCGATCTGCTGCTCGATGTACTGCTTGTTGGCGCCGACCAGCCGCGCGAGCGACACGTTCTTGTCGTAGATCTTGAGAGAGAGCCCCTTGCCGATCAGCATCTCGGCGAGGCCGACCATCGGGCTCTCGCGCAGGTCGTCGGTGCCAGCCTTGAAGCTGAAGCCGAGGAGGCCGACGCGCTTCTTTCCCGTCTCGATCACCTCGTCGAACGCGTGCTCGACCTGGAGCCGATTGCTGGGCAGGATCGACGACAGCACCGGCATGTCGAGATCGAGCTCTTTCGCGCGATATTGCATCGCGCGTACGTCTTTCGGCAGGCACGATCCGCCGAACGCGAATCCGGGCTTCAGGTAGTACGGCGAGATGTTCAGCTTCGTGTCGGCGCAGAAGATGTCCATGAGCTGATGGCTGTCGACGTCCATCCGCTTGCACAGATTGCCGATCTCGTTCGCGAAGCACACCTTCAGCGCATGCCACACGTTGCTCGTGTACTTCACCATCTCGGCGACGCGGATGGTGGTGTCGATGAACGGCGCGTCCGTCGAGGCATACAGCCCCACGGTCTGCGTCGCGTCCATCGCGTGGTTGTGGCCGACGAGCGTGAGCGGAGGCTTCTGAAAGTCCTTCAGTGCCGTCCCTTCGCGCAAGAATTCAGGATTCACTGCGACGCCGAACCCTTCGCCGTAGGTTTTCCCCGATGCTTTCTCGAGTGTTGGAATCACGACGCCGTGCGTCGTGCCCGGCAACACGGTGCTGCGAACCACCACGACGTGGTAGTGATCGACGTCGGCCATCGCTTCACCGATCTGTTGCGTCACCCGTTCGAGGTATTCGAGATTCAGACTGCCGTTGCGCTGGCTCGGCGTGCCGACGCAAATCAATGACAGCTCCGAGTTGCGAACGGCGTCCTTTGCATCCGTCGTCGCGCGAAGTGCGCCCTCCGCCACGGCCTTGCCGAGCAGCTCGTCGAGGCCAGGCTCGATTACCGGACTGCGTCCTGCGTTCACCAACGCGACTTTCTCGGGGTTGGCGTCGACGCCAATTACCTTGTGACCGCTGGCGGCAAACGAGGCGCCGGTCACGCTGCCGATGTATCCGAGACCAAAGATCGAAATCTTCATGGCTGGGTTCCTGAGAAACTCCTAGACGCTGGCGTGCGGCCGGGCTTTCGAGATCGCGTGCGTGCGCCGCGGACGCGCCTTCGTCGCCGGCCTCTTCTGGCCGGCCGACACGCTGAGCGCGTCCTCTAACTCGCCGGCGACGGCCGACCAGTCGTACTGTTCGACGACGAGTGAGCGAGCCGCACGTTCGATCGCATGACGCCGCTTGGCATCGCGAAGCAGCGAGAGAACTGCGGTCGCAAAGGCGCGCGGCTCGTCGGCGATGATTGCGTCCCTTCCATCGACGACCGGCAGCCCTTCGGCGCCGACCGTCGTCGACACGACGGCTTTGCCCATCGACATCGCTTCGAAGATCTTCAGTCGCGTGCCGCCGCCGATCCGGAGCGGCACGACGTACACCGCGGCCTTGTCCATGAACGGGCGCACGTCGTCGACGGTGCCGGTGACTTCTATCGAATCTGACGCGAGCGCGCGGACGGCGGGCGTCGGAGCACGGCCGACGATGGACAGGCTGACGCGGGGTTCTTGCTCCCGAATCAGTGGAAGCACGTCGTGGCAGAAGTACGTCATCGCGTCTTCGTTCGGCAACCAATCCATCGAACCGGTGAATACGAGGCGCGGTTCCGAGGGCTCGACGTGCGACGGTACAAAGTACTCTGTGTCGACTCCGGTCCGTACAACCCACGCCGGCTTTGTTTCGACGCTCGGGTACAGCCGCGTGAACGTGTCGCGATCGGCGTCCGATACCGCGAGGATGCCGTCGAACCGCATCAGCGTGTCTTCTTCGAAACGCAGCATCCGCTTGTGCTGCATCCGGTACAGCCAGCGGGCCGCGACGGTCGCTTTCGTGTCTGCGTGCCGCCGCCAGATTTCCGACTCGACGTTGTGCGTGAAAATCACCGCGGGGCACGGCAGCGTCTTCGGCAAGTTCACGGCCGGCACCAGGAAGTCGCACACGATCAGGTCGAACGCGTGCTCACGAAGCAGCGACTGGAGCTGCACCTTGTACGCCGCCGATCGGTACTTGGCAACGGCGTAGGGGAGCGGGTCGGCAAGATATCGAGCCGCGTCCATATAAAACAGGAGGGAGCGCTTCGCCGGATCGCTGCGCGGCACTGTCACGACGCGCGTTGCCACTTCGCGCATGCCCGCCGCGTCCCGCTCCTGGCCGCGCTCGGCGAATGACAAGTACGTGATGTCGTGCCGCCTGGCGAGATGACGCATCAGGTGCCACGTACGCAGGCGTCCGCCCTTGTCGAGCGGCAGCAGCAGATCGGACTTAAGCCACAGAATATGCATGGGAGTCAGACCCCTGTGAAGCCAGTGGCGAGGGCAGCGACTGAATGCCTTGCCGGTCGATGAACGTGCGGAACCACAGCTCGAGGTTCAGCAGGCTCCAGATGCGATCGGTGCCGTTCACGCGGCCCGACTTGTGATCGCGCAGAAGCGCTTCGACGCCCTTCGGATCGATGATCCCTCGTTGACGTGAGCGGGTGTCGAGCAGGACGTCGGCGGCGACGCCGTTCCAGCCGTTTCGCAGCCACGCCCCGAGCGGCACTGGGAACCCCATCTTCGGTCGATTCAGAATCGAGGCCGGCAATACCCCCTTCATCGCTTCGCGAAGGACGCGCTTGGTCGTGAGTCCCGACAGCTTCCACGAATCGGGAAGGCTCACGGCAAATTCCACGAGCTCGTGATCGAGAAACGGCACGCGGCTCTCGATCGACGCCGCCATGCTCATCTGGTCCTGCTTCATCAGCAGCTCGACGAGGTAGGTTTTCATGTCCGCATAGAGCAGGCGGTCGAGCAGCGTGGTGTTCGCCGGCGGACGGCTGAAGTACGCGCGCGAGGCGCTGTATGCGCGCTCCGGAGTTGCGGCCCGTTTGAATTCCTCCGACAGCAGCGCACGTTGCTCGCAAAGCCGCACCGACGCGAAGCTGTCGAACACCATCGACTCCGGGCTGCGATCGATGCCGAGAAACGATCGACCCGCAAACCGCGCCAGGCGTGGCGGCAGTTTCGGCACGAGCCGCTCCGCAATCGCCGACCGCACGCCGCCGGGCACTGCCGTGTCGTAAATGCGGCCGGCGCGCCAGTTCCACACGATTCGGGGATAGCGTCCGTAGCCGGCGAGAAGCTCGTCGCTGCCCTCGCCCGTCAAGACGACAGTGACGTGCTTCTTCGCCAGCGCCGAGACGAAGTAGAGCGGCACGCTCGACGGATGCGCGATCGGTTCGTCTTCGTGCCACACCAGCCGTGGCAGCGCATCGAAGAAGTCTGCGTCGTCGATGACGATTTCGTGCGCCTTCGCGCCGATCGCCGTCGACACCTCGCGGGCGTAGTTCAGCTCGCTGAACGCCCGCTCCTTGAACGCCACTGAGAACGTCTGAATGGGCTGGCCCACCAGGGACGCCATGGTTGCGGCAATCGCGCTGCTGTCGAGACCGCCAGAGAGGAAGACGCCGAGCGGCACATCGCTCATCAACCGCAGCTTCACCGACTCGGTGAACAGATCGCGGAAACGGTCGACGGCGTCGCGAGTGTTCGCGACTTTTGGCGTCCGTCCCGTCGGCACGTCCCAGTACTCGGTGATCCGCGTCTGACCGCGCTCGAACACCAGACGATGTCCCGGTTCGAGCTTGTGAATGTTTTGGAAGAGCGTCTCCGCACCTGGCGTCGATCGCGTGCCGAAGAACTCCGGCAACGCCGCCAGGCGCGGCTCCGGTGCGATCAGATTGCTCGCAAGCAACGCCTTTATTTCCGATCCAAACAGCAAGAGGTCGCCGTGCTTGGCCCAATAGAGCGGCTTGATCCCAAGACGGTCGCGAACAAGCAGCAAGCGCTGAAGGCGGCTGTCCCAGATCGCGAAGGCAAACATGCCGCGGAAGCGGCGCATGCACTCGTCGCCCCACTCTTCGTACGCGTGCACGATCGACTCGGTGTCGGACAGCGTTCGGTACTGATGTCCGCGGGCCTGCAGGTCGCGCCGGAGGTCGGCGTGGTTATAGATCTCGCCGTTGAACACAACCCAAATCGACCCGTCTTCGTTCGAGAGCGGCTGTTGGCCCGTCTTGAGATCGACGATGCTGAGGCGACGATGCGCGAGGGCGGCCTGTCCGTCCAGGCGCAGGCCCGCTTCGTCCGGACCGCGATGTGTGATGACGTCGCGCATCCGCAGCGCGCGAGCGCGCGCATCGGCGTCGAGCGCCGTCGCTGAGACGAAGCCTGCGATGCCGCACATGGCTATGCCGCGGCGCGCGTGCGTTCCGGACGCAGCGCCCCGTCCATGTAACTGCGAAACCACAACTCGAGCATCACGAGGCTCCACAGCCGGTGTGTGTGATCGCGCTCCTTGGTGCGATGCTCGACCCACAGCTTTCGCACCGCCCCGGGATCGAAGATGCCGCGATCGCGCATCCTTCCGTCCTGCAGCAGCTCGTTGACCATCGTCGAAAGAGGACCGCGCAGCCACTCGCCGACCGGCGCGGCGAAACCCTGCTTCGGCCGGTTGACGATGGACGCGGGCACGTAGCGTTCGAGGAGTTTTCGCAGCAGGTGTTTGCTGCGGCCCTTGCGCAGCTTCAGCGTCGACGGAATGGTGGCCGAGAACTCGAGCAGTTTGTGATCGAGCAGCGGGTCGCGCGCTTCGAGCGACACGGCCATGCTCATCTTGTCGACCTTTGTCAGGATGTCGTCGACGAGATACGTGTTTACGTCGACGTACAACGCGCGATCGAGCGGATCCGCAGATGCGCAGCCGTCGTGTGCGCGCCGGAGGCTGATGTACGGATCGGTGTCGTGGACGTTCAGCGCGAAGTCGCGCGTGTACAGCGTCGACCGCACGTTGTCCTCGAAAAGACCGTACGCGTGTTTTTGTGCGTAGGCGTCGGCAGGCGCAAGCGCGAGATGCCGCAGCGAGCGCGCGCCCTTCATCGTGAGCGGAAGCTGCGTGCCGACCCACCCCGCCAGGCGTCCGCCCGTTCGGCCGAGCCATCGCCGCGCGACGAGTTCCGAATGCTCGACGCGATGACGCGCGTAGCCGGCCCACAGCTCGTCGCCGCCGTCGCCGGACAGTGCGACGGTGACGTGTTCGCGTGCCGCCTTGGAGACGTAGTACGTCGGGACGGCGGACGAGTCCGCAAATGGCTCGTCGAGATGCCACGCGAGTTTCGGGAGCAGTTCGCCGATCTCGGGGGCCACGATCTTCTCGTGCGCTTCTGTCCCGAGATGGTTCGCCACCGTTCGCGCGTACTCGAGCTCGTTGAAGGCCTGTTCAGCGAACCCGACGGACGTCGTCACGACGCGCGAGCGCGACGACCGAGAGTGCTTCGCCATCGCCGCGACGACGAGGCTCGAGTCGATGCCGCCAGACAAGAACGCGCCGAGCGGCACGTCGCTGATCATGCGGAGCTTGACGGATTCGAGCAGCAGCTCTTCGAGCCGATCGAGATACTCGTCTTCGCGCGAGGCGTCGCCTGTCCCCGTGAACTGCAGATCCCAGTAGCGCTTGATGGCCACGCGGCCGGGTTCGGCAATTAGATAGTGCGCGGCGGGGAGCTTGAAGATCCCTTCGTAGATCGTCTGAGGGCAGGGCACGTACTGGAGCGCGAGGTACGCGTCGAGCGATTCGGCGCTCCAATCTCGGGGAACGTCCGGATCTTCGAGCAGCGCCTTGATCTCCGAACCGAACACCAGGCCCGACGCAAGAAGGGAGTAGTAGACCGGTTTGATGCCGAGGCGATCGCGAACGAGCAGCAGCCGCCGCTTCGGCGCATCCCATACGGCAATCGCGAACATGCCGCGGAAGCGCGTCACCGCATCTGGCCCCCATTGCTCGTATCCATGAACGATCACTTCGGTGTCTGAATTCGTTCTGAACACGTGGCCGTGCGACTCGAGCTCGCGGCGGATCTCGGCGAAGTTGTAGATCTCGCCGTTGAAGACGGTCCACACGGTCCCGTCTTCATTCGCGAGCGGCTGATCGCCGGTCGTGAGATCGATGATGCTCAGCCGGCGGTGGCCAAGGCCGATTCCGTCACCGAGGTAAAAGCCGTCGGCGTCGGGTCCGCGGTGGGCGAGCGCGGACGTCATCGCGCGCAGCCGTCCGCGCTCGACAGGCTGCGACGCGTTGAAATTGAACCGGCCGGCGATGCCGCACATCGTCGTGATCCCTTACGAGGCCAACGCGTGCGCGTGGCCGAGCGCCGCGCCGCGTCGATTGAGTTCGGTCAGATAGAGCTGCTCGAACGACGACGTCATCCGGTTGAACGAGTAGCGCTGGACTTCGTGCGACGCGGTTTTGCCGAGCCGCTCACCGAGCGCGCGATCCGTCATCAGCCGGCAGACGCCGTGGGCCAGAGCGCGCGGGTCGCCCGGCGGCACTAGCAAGCCGGTGCGCCCGTCGTCGACGAGCTCGAGCAGCCCGCCGACACCCGAGGCGATGATCGGCAGACCGGCGCACATCGCTTCGAGCACGGCGTTTGGAAACGCCTCGGTGTGCGACGGCAGGACGAAGATGTCCGCGTCGTGCAGACGCTGCGCCACGTTTTCGTCGTGCCCGGCAAACGTGAACGCGGCGCCCACGCCCTGAGCTTTCGCCCGCGCCTGTAGATTGGCGCGCTCAGGTCCATCGCCGACGATGTCGAATGTCGCGTCAGGAAAGTGGCGCAGTACTTCGGGCGCTGCGTCGATCAGGATGTCGTGGCCCTTCCGCGGGTGCAGGTTCGCGACGACCGATACCCGGCGGAGCGGCCGGCCCGGCCGTGCGGTTGCGAAGGCGCTGCGGTCGACGCCGTTCGGGACCATGGCGATGCGGCCCGCGGACACGCGTTCGAGCCTGAGGCGATCGGCAGCGGCGCGGCAGTTCGCGACGATCTTGTGCGCGAACTGATACGCAGCCCGCTGCGCGACGATCTGTGCGCGTGTCCGATCAGGCATGAGTTCGCGCCGGTTTGCGATGCGCACCGGGACGCCGGCCGCCGCCGCCGCTGGCAAAGCGAAGATATTCGCGTGCAGATCGACGGAGTGGACGACGGCGATCTCGCGCTCGCGGCACCAGCGGATGAACTCCAGCGCCTGGGTGATCACCTGCGGATGGCTGAACGCGGGGAACGGAAACTCTCGTATGGAGACGGCCGCTTCGGAAACGCGCGACAGCCACTCGCCGCTTGCATGAATGCAGGCGACGTGGACCTGCCATCGCGCCGGATTGAGCCGTCGGAGCAATTCGATCATCTGTCGTTCGGTGCCACCGGCGTGACAGCTCGACAGGACGAACGCGATTGGAACCGGACCCGAGCCCTGCTGTTTCATTGACTGCTGCCTCAGCAATCAAGGTGCCAGCGCATCACGTCGTCCTATCGCCTCAGATGTCGCGCGGGCCTTTACGCCCGCAGCCGCAGGGCTAGAGCCCTGCGCGACACGACCAACGAGTGGAAGAAAACTTCCAGAAAACGGATCCACGTACTGTTGATGCCAACGCTCGAGGACGACGAGTTGCCACAGGCGGAACGCGTGATCACGCGTGCCGTTGACGTGCTCATTGACGACTCGGCGGACGAATACCGGATCGAAGTAACCGCGCTGCAAAGCGCGGGGCGACAACAGCGTGTCGGCAAACAGTTCGCGCAGGCTGCCGCGGAACCACACGTCAAGCGGCACGCCGAATCCCTGCTTCCGCCGATCGATCAGCCCCGCCGGAAGGAACTGCGCCGCCACTTCTTTGAGGACGTGTTTACGGCGTCCGCCGCGGATCTTCATGGCTGCGGGGAGCGTCAGCGCGAAGTCGATCACGTTGTTGTCGAGCAGCGGAACGCGGGACTCAATCGAGTGCGCCATGCTGGTGCGATCGACTTTCGTCAGGATGTCCTCTGGCAGGTACGTCTCGACGTCGAACCGCATCATCTGGCTCGCCCACGGCAGGCCCTTGTAGCGTTCGAACAGGGCGATTGCGCGATCCTCCGGGTTCACGAGCGGCAGCCGCTCGCGGAAGCCCTCCGAATACAGGCCCCCCTTGTCGTCGGCGTTGAAAAAGCCGACGGCGTCCACGTAACGTCCGCGTTCGGTTTCGGCGATGTGATGCAGGAAGCGCTTGCCCTTCGCCCCGTGGGGCAGCCGCGCCGACACCAACCCGGCCACGCGGCGGATCGCCGGCGGAGTGTACCGATCGATCGCGGCCACGCGCGGATCCTGCACATACCGGTCGTATCCGCCGAACAGCTCGTCGCCACCGTCGCCGGAGAGCGTGACCGTCACGTGCTGCGCCGCAAGTTGCGACACATACCAGGTCGGAATCGCCGACGGGTCGCCGAATGGCTCGTCGAAGTGCGAGACGAGCGTGTCGAGAATCGACACGCCGTCCGGCGTCACGACTTCCTCGTGATGCTCGGTGTCGTAGCGTTCCGCGACCTGACGTGCGAACTGCAG
>Ga0097621_100001981_pt1 | contig 13957 bp, 12 predicted proteins | sample KBSMisM72_FD_73165 | JGI IMG/M metagenome (GOLD analysis project Ga0097621, IMG submission 73165) | Miscanthus rhizosphere microbial communities from Kellogg Biological Station, Michigan, USA - KBS Miscanthus M7-2 (version 2) (version 2) | ecosystem: Host-associated > Plants > Roots >... | reverse complement strand
TGTTCCGGTAGGTGTAGGGGCCGACCCATGTGTCGGCCCGGAGGTATGGCCGGACACACGGGTCCGCCCCTACGTGATTGAAACGCCGGTCAGCCCCAGCGTAATTGGTCGTCTCCGCCGACGCGTGGTATGGCGATGAGCGTAGTCATGAAATTCGGCGGGACGTCGGTGGCGGATCCCGATGCCATCAACCGCCTGATCGGGATCGTCCGGCAGCAGCAGGCGAAGACGAAGAGCGCGCCCGTGGTGGTCGTGTCGGCGCTGGCGAAGGTGACCGATTCGCTCGTCGCGATCGCCCAGCTCGCCGAGGACGGCGCGTCGGACAAGGCCGCGGCTGAAGTGAAAGCGCTGCTCGACCGGCACCTCTCGGTGGCGGCGGCGGTCACCAGCACCAGCCGCGCCAAGGTGCTCGAGGACGTGAAGCGGGAGTTCGACGAGCTGCACGGCCTCGTGCACGCGTTGTCGGTGCTGCGCGAAGTGTCGCCGCGCTCGCGCGATGCGGTGCACGCGGTCGGCGAGGTCGTCAGCAGCCGGATCGTGGCCGCGGCGTTCGCCGACCACGGGATGGCGAGCAGCTGGATCGACGCGCGGACCGTGCTGATCACCGACGCCGAGCACACCGCGGCGGCGCCCGACATGATGGAAACCTGCGACCGCGCGCGCGAGCGGGTCGCGCCGCTGCTCGCCGAGGGCAAGGCCGTCGTGCTGGGCGGGTTCATCGGCGCAACCGCGGCCGGGATCACGTCGACGCTCGGCCGCGGCGGATCGGACTACTCGGCGGCGATCTTCGGATCGTGCCTCGGCGTCGACGAGATCCAGATCTGGACCGACGTGGACGGTATGCTCACGGCGGATCCGCGCATCGTGCCGCAGCCGCGGCTCGTGCCGCAGCTGTCGTTCGCGGAGGCGTCCGAGCTGGCCTACTTCGGCGCCAAGGTGCTGCACCCGAGCACGATCCTGCCGGCGGTGGCGAAGAACATCCCGGTGCGGATTCTCAACTCGCGGCGGCCGGACAACAGCGGCACCCTCATCACCGCGGAAGGCCGTCCGACGGAAGGACGGTTGACGGCGCTCGCCTGCAAGCGCGACGTGACGGTGATCGACATCACCTCGACCCGCATGCTGATGGCGCACGGCTTCCTGCGCCGCCTGTTCGAGGTGTTCGAACGGTTCAAGACGGCGGTCGACGTGGTGACCACGTCGGAGGTCAGCGTGTCGGTGACCGTCGACGACACGCGACGCCTCGAGGCGATCCTCGACAACCTCCACAATTTCGCCGAGGCGAGCTGCGAACGGGAGATGGCGATTATCTGCGCGGTGGGTGAAAATCTACGGATGGACCCGACGCTGTTTGCGCGGGCGGTCACGTCCCTGGAGCGGATTCCGCTGCGCCTCGTCTCGCAGGCGGGCTCGCGGCGGAACGTCACGTTCGTGATGCGCGACGCCGACGTGCCTCATGCGATGATGCGCTTGCACGAGACATTCTTTTGAGACAAAGACACAGAGGTCGCATGAGGGCACGGAGGGAAATGGCCACAGAGACACGGAGACACAGAGGACGCTTTTTTACAAAGCCTGTTCTCTGTGTCTCAGTGTCTCCGTGGCTGATCTACTCTGTGTTCTCTCTCCGCTCTGTGCCGGGAGCCAGGTCATGAAGGTACTCCTGGTGGGGCACGGAAAGATGGGACAGCTCGTCGGGACGCTGGCGCCCCAGTACGACTGCGAGGTGGCGGGCGTGATCGATCCTGGCTCGCCCCAGCACGGCGGCGGGCCCGACGCCGACCGCTGGGCCGGGGTCGATGTCGCGATCGATTTCTCGACGCCGGACTCGGTGATCGGCAACGCCCAGGCGCTCGCGGCGCGGGGAATCAGCCTGGTGATCGGCACGACCGGCTGGTCGCCGCACGAGGCGGCGCTGCGAAAAACGGTCGCCGACGCCGGAGTCGGCCTCGTCGCGGCGCCGAACTTTTCGACCGGCGTCGTGCTGTTCGAGGCGCTGGTCGCCCAGGCCGCGAAGCTGTTCGCGCCGCAGCAGGACTTTGCCGCGTTCATTCACGAGGCGCATCATTCGGCAAAGAAGGATGCGCCGTCAGGGACGGCGTTCCTGCTGAAGCGGGCGATGGAGCAGTCGGGGTTCCCGCGGCCGATCGACGTGTCCTCGACGCGCGCCGGCTTCATCCCCGGTACGCATACGATCGGGTTCGACGGCCCGGCGGAAACGATTACGCTGACTCACACCGCGCGCGACCGGACCGCGTTCGCCCGCGGCGCGCTGGCGGCGGCGCACTGGGTCCGCGGCAAGCGCGGCTGGTTCACGATGCGGGATGTGCTTGGGATCACGTAGGGGCAGGATGGGCAGGATGGGCAGGACGGGCTGGACGGGCGATGGGCAGGATCGGACGTTTGTAGTGCAGGCCTTCAGGCCTGCGTGGGAGCACGTATGAGAACACCATTTACTGGAGTAGGCACGGCGCTGATCACGCCCTTCACCGCGAGCGGCGATCTCGACGAAGCGGGCGTGCGGCGGCTCGCTCGCCGTCAGATCGACGCCGGCATTCACTTCCTCTGCCCGTGCGGCACGACCGGCGAGAACCCGACGCTCACCGACGCCGAGCGGCTGCGGATTGTCGAGATCGTCGTCGAGGAGTCCAAGGGCAAGGTGCCGGTCCTTGCCGGCGCCGGCGGTTACGACACCCGGGAGGTGATCCACATCGCCGGCGAGTTCGCGCGGCGCGGCGTCTCGGGATTCCTGTCGGTGACGCCGTACTACAACAAGCCGACGCAGGAAGGGCTCTATCAGCACTACCGCGCGTTCGCGGAGAGCACGCCGCTGCCGATCATCGTCTACAACGTGCCCGGCCGCACCGGCGTCAACGTCGAGGTCGCCACCCTCGTCCGCCTCGCGAAGATTCGGAACATCGTCGGCGTGAAGGAAGCGTCGGGCAACGTGCCGCAGATGTGCGAGATCGTCCGCGCGGTGCCCGCCGACTTCCTCGTCCTGTCCGGAGACGATGCGCTGACGCTGCCGCTGATGGCGGTGGGCGGCCGCGGCATCATCTCGGTGGCCGGGAACGAGATCCCGGCGGAGATGGTGCAGATGGTGGAGGCGGCCGAGCGCAACGACTTCGCCGCCGCCCGGGCGATCCACGCGCGGATCATGCCGCTGATGTCGATCAACTTCGTCGAGTCGAATCCGCAGCCGGTGAAAGCCGCGATGGCGGCGATGGGGCTGGTCGACGAGATCTTCCGCCTGCCGATGGTGCCGCCGGCCGCGGCGTCGAAGGAAAAGATCGGCAGCGTCCTCAAAGAGCTGGGCCTGCTCAAGGGCGCGTTGGTCTGATGCTGGAATCGGACATCAAAGACCTCGTTGCGGCGGGCGCCTCAGCCGATCGCGACAAGGCGCGCGCGGTGTTCGCGCAGTTGCGCGAAGCGCTCTCGTCCGGCCAGGTGCGCGCCGCCGAGCCCGATCCGTCGAGCCCGCTCGGCTGGCGCGTCAACCTGTGGGTCAAGCAGGGCATCCTGCTCGGCTTCAAGTTCGGCGACATGGTGGACGCGTCGATGGACCACGGCAAGCTGCCGTTCTACGACAAGGACACGCTGCCGCTGAAGAAGCCGGGGCTCGCCGCCGGCGTGCGCATCGTGCCGGGCGGGTCCGCGATTCGCGACGGCGCCTACCTCGCGCCCGGCGTCATCTGCATGCCGCCGATGTACGTGAACATCGGCGCCTACGTCGGCGAGGGATCGATGATCGACTCGCACGCGCTGGTCGGCTCGTGCGCCCAGGTCGGGGCGCGCGTCCACGTCAGCGCGGCGGCGCAGATCGGCGGCGTGATCGAACCGGTCGGCGCGCTTCCCGTGATCATCGAAGACGAGGTGCTGATCGGCGGCAACACCGGGATCTACGAGGGCGCGATCGTCAGGACGCGTGCGGTGATCGCGGCCGGGACGGTGCTAACCGGTTCCACACCGGTCTACGATCTCGTCAAGGGCGAGATCATCAAGCCGACCGCCGAACACCCGCTCGTCGTGCCTGAAGGCGCCGTCGTCGTCCCGGGGGCGCGCGCGGTGACGTCGGGCAAGGGGGTCGAGTGGGGGCTGTCGCTGGCGACGCCGGTGATCGTCAAGTACCGCGACTCGCGCACCGACACCCGCACGGAGCTCGAAGCGTGGATCAGATAACCACCTCACGACGATCAACGCAAGATCCGCAGAACCCGCAGAGATCAGGTTGTTCTGCGTGTTCAGCGAGCTCTGCGTTGTACGTCGTGGACAGGATCGAAGCGTGACCGTGGAGCCCGTTGATATCGTTGGCCTCACCCGCGCTCTGGTCGACATCGATTCGACGACCGGCCGTGAAGGCGAGTGCGGCCGCTGGCTGGCGGATTACCTGCGCGGCCGCGGCTGGTCGGTCCACGAGCAGCGTGTCGACGACACGCGCTTCAACGTCATCGCCAACATCTCAGGTGTAGTGCAGGGCTTCAGCCCTGCCGTCGTTTTTTCCACCCACTTCGACTGCGTGCCCGCGTTCTTTCCCAGCCGCGTCGAAGGGGACAGGCTCTACGGCCGCGGTTCGTGCGACGCCAAAGGGATTCTCGCGGCGCAGGTGTCTGCGGCGGAGCAGCTGCGCGGCGACGGCGAGTCGCGCGTCGGCCTGGTGTTCGTCGTCGGCGAGGAGCGCGGCAGCGACGGCGCGCGCGCGGCGAACGATGCCGCCCCCGGAGAGGGTCCGAATTTTCTGATCAACGGTGAGCCGACCGACAATCGCCTCGGTCTGGCGACGCGCGGCATCCTCAGGCTCAAGCTGCGCGCGACCGGCCGCGCCGTGCACTCCTCGTTTCCGGAGCTCGGCGAGTCGGCGATCGACAAGCTGATCGACGCGCTGATCGAGCTGCGGTCGATTCCGCTGCCCGCCGATCCGGTGCTGGGACAGACGCACTACACCGTCGGCCTGATCAGCGGCGGCGTCGCGCCGAACGTGGTGTCGGCTGCCGCAGAGGCCGAGGTCATGTTCAGGACGACCAGTGATGCCGCGGAGGTGCGAAAGGCCGTGTCGCCGCTCGAGCGCCGCGTGGCGATCGAGCACGTGCTCGAAGTGCCGCCGGTGAAGATGAAGGTCGTCCCCGGCTTCGATACCGCGGTCTTCCCCTACACGACCGACATCCCGTTCCTGCAGGCCTGGGGCGAGCCACTGCTGTTCGGCCCGGGATCGATTCACGTCGCCCACACCGCCGACGAGTTCGTCTCGATCGCGGAGCTGAAACAGGCCGCGACCCACTACGTCACCCTCGCGAAAGCGCTCCTCGCATAGGCTGCTTCCGAGAGCAAACTGCGAGAAGATCTGCTCTGACCACGAAAACACGAAGGACACCAAGACGCACGAAGAAGACCCAAAACGGGCGTACACCGATCAACGCAGAGCCCGCAGAGCTCGCTCGTAGTGCAGGCCTTCAGGCCTGCCCGTCTGTCCGACCTGGCGGAAACAGCGCTGACCACGAACGGGACGAAAAGGCGCCCGAAAAACATTTGACTCTTCTTCGTGCGTCCTTCGTGTGCTTCGTGTCTTCGTGGTTAATGTACGGCTGCAGTTTGCGCCGATGGGCGGCGCGCGCGGAAGGCCTGCGCTACACTCGCAGCGTGGCTGCAGGCCTCCCGTGACCGATCCCCGCGCGGAATACGAATCGCGTCTTGCCGTCCGGCGCGAGCGGATCGCGGCGCTCGACCGCGTCAACTTCATCATCTCCAACATCCGTCTCGCGATCGCGCTGGCTGGCGCCGTGCTGCTGTGGATGGCGCTGGTCCGCGGCTCGATATCGCCCGCCTGGCCGCTCGGCGTCTGGCTGTCGTTTGGCGCCCTGGCCGTGTTTCACGCCAAGCGCCTCCAGCGCTTCGAGCGTGCGAAGGCGGCCGAGCGGGTGTACCTGCGCGGGCTCGATCGGGTCAACGGGCGATGGGCGCCCTCGACGGGGCTCGGGGCAGGCGGTGGAGGGCGCGACGGTGCGGCGTTTCTCGAGGGGCACGACTACGCGCGCGATCTGGATCTCTTCGGCCCGGCATCGCTCTTCGATCTGCTGAACACCACGCGCACCGAGATCGGCGAGGTGACGCTGGCGGACTGGCTGCGCGCCCCGGCGCCGCTGGGCGAGGTGCGCGCGCGGCAGGCGGCGATCGACGAGCTCCGGCCGATGCTCGACTTCAAGGAGGACGTTGCCATCCTGGCGTCCGAATCGCCGGTCGGCCGTACCGGTCTGCTGGCGGCGTGGACCGGATCGGCGCCGGTGCATTTCGCGCCCGCGCTGCGCGTGGCCCTCGCCGCGTGCGCGCTCGTCACGATCCTGCTGGCCGTCGTCGTCTATCGCGATCTCGCCGCGCCGGAATGGCTCTTCACCTGGCTGTTCGTGGCGACCGGCTTCGCGGCGATCTGGCGGAAGGGCTTCCATCAGGTGCTGCACGGCATCGACACCCCCGAGCGCGATCTCGGCCTGCTGGCCGGCCTCCTCGCGCGCATCGAGTCCGAACGGTTCTCGTCGCCGCGCCTCGCCGCGCTGCACCAGGCGCTGCTCACCGACGGCGTGCTGCCGTCCACGCGGATCGCGCAACTCCGGCGGCTCGTGTCGTGGCTCGACTCGACCCACAACATGATGTTCGCGCCGATCGCGTTCATCCTGCTGCTGCGGCAGCAGCTGGCGATTGCGATCGATCGCTGGCATGCGGCCTACGGACCGGCGGTCGCCGAATGGCTGCGCGCGGTCGGTGAGTTCGAAGCACTGGTCGCGCTGGCGACCTTCGCGTACGAGCGGCCCGAAGATCCGTTCCCCGAGCTCGATGAGGAGGGACCGGTCTACGAAGCGGAGGGGCTTGGACATCCGCTGATCGCGGCGCAGGTTGCGGTGAGAAACGACGTCCACCTCGGCGCCGGCGGGCCGCGCGTGATCATCGTCAGCGGCTCGAACATGTCGGGGAAGAGCACCCTGCTCCGGTCCGTCGGCGTCAGCGTCGTGCTCGCCCTGGCGGGCGCACCGGTGACCGCGCGGCGTCTGCGGATCTCCGCGCTCGCGCTGGGCGCCACGCTCCGGGTCGAGGACTCACTGCAGGCGGGGCACTCGCGATTCTTTGCCGAGATCCTGCGCATCCGGACGATCGCGGACGCGGCGCGCGGCCCGGTGCCGCTGCTCTTCCTGCTCGACGAGATCCTCCACGGCACCAACTCGCACGATCGCCGGATCGGCGCCGAAGGCATCGTCCGCGCGCTGGCGGCACTCGGCGCGATCGGACTGGTGACGACGCACGATCTGGCACTGACGGAGCTGACCGCGAAGCTCGGCGTGGCCGCGGTCAACACCCATTTCGAGGATCGGTTGGAGGACGGGAAGATGATCTTCGACTACCGCATGCGTCCGGGCGTCGTCGAGCACAGCAACGCCCTCGAGCTCATGCGCGCGATCGGTCTCGACGTTTAGCAGTCGTCAGTCTCAGTCTCAGTCCGAGGCTGCGACTGTGACTGAAACTGCCGACTGAAGGCCGACTGCCTTCGGGCAACATTGTTGCAACGGCACCGGCATGATTGAACAGCCGCCGACACCGAAGCCCGACTTCCCCCGACCGATCGATCCGATCGACAGCCCGCCGCCGGACATCAAGCCGGTGCCGCCGCCGGACATTCCCGTGCCGATGCCCGAGCCGCCGATTCCTGAACGCGGCGACGGAGCGCCAGTTCTCTAAGTCGCAGATCCGCTGATCGGCGACTCGCAGGCGAGAGCGACGCGTATCAAAGCGTCCGTTTGCCTGCTCCGCCCCACCAGCTGAACCGAGCACGGCAGCCCATCGGCCGAGTTTCCTGAGGGCATCGCCATCGCCGGATGGCCGGTGATATTGAACGGCTGCGTCAGCCTCAGCATCAGGTTGCGCACGGGTTCGGCGACTCCATCGATCTCAACCGTAGCCGCGCCGATTGTGGGCGCGGGAATCGGCAGCGTCGGAAGAATCAGCGCGTCGTGCTGAGACAGGGCGGCGTCCACCTCACGTCTCAGCCGTTCCCGTCCGGCGAGCGCGCGGACGTAGTCCTCGCCGAGCACGTACCGCCCCATTTCCAGCCGAAGGCGGACGTTGGGCGTGTACTTCTCCGGCATCGTCTCCAGCGCAGTGGCGTGATACGCGGCGGCGTCCGCCATCACGAGGTGCAGGTACACCGGCGCGATGTCCGACGCGTGCTGGATTTCGACCTCGTCGATGTGCGCGCCCGCCGTCCTGAGCCGCTCGAGCGCTTCCTCGAACCTCGCCCGCACCTCGCCATCCAGCAGATCGCAGAAGTATTTTCGCGGCACCGCGAGCCGCAGACCAGGTATCGGCATCGGCGCCGGTGGCTTCGCCCCCGCGTCGCCCATCAGCGCGTGATACACGAGGCACGCATCCGTGACGCTCTGCGCCAGCGGCCCGACATGGTCGAGCGTCCTCGACAGCGGCACGACGCCGTCGATCGACACCTCGCCCAGCGACGGCTTCAGCCCGACGATGCCGCAGGCGGCGGCGGGGATGCGGATCGAGCCGCCGGTGTCGGTGCCGATGGTGGCGAGCGCCATGCCCGCGGCGACGCTGGCGGCCGACCCGCCGCTCGATCCTCCGGGCGACCGCGTGGGATCGTGCGGGTTCCGCGCCGGCCCGAACGCGGAATCCTCGTTCGTGGTGCCGAAGGCGAACTCGTGCAGGTTGGTCTTGCCGACCAACACCGCACCCGCCTGCCGGAGGTGGACGATGGTCGGGGCGTCGTGCGATGCGACGTGGCCTTCGCGCACGCGCGACGCAGCCGTCGTCGGCACGCCGCGGATGTCCAGCAGGTCCTTGATGGAAATCGGCACGCCGTGCAGCGGCCCCCGGTCGTTCCCGGCGGCCAGCTCCTGGTCGGCCTCGCGCGCCTGCCGCAGCGCCTGGTCGGCCATGACCGTGATGAAGGCATTCAACCGCGGGTTGTCGGCTTCGATCCGGCGCAGGCATTCTTCGGTGACGCGGACCGCCGTGAGCTCGCGCGCCCGCAGCCGGCGGCCGAACTGTTCGATGGTCATCATCGGGTGCGCCCGTCAGCCGACTGCCGGCCGCTCGCGTCGTCGTTGAAGTCGGCCGCGCGAAGCGCGCGGGTGGAGCGCGCGAGCGCCTCGAGAATCGGCTTCAGTTCGGGGAGGCCTCGCCGTTCCGCGTCGGCGATGGCGGCTTGCAGCCACGATTCGATGGTCATGGATTCCTTGTCGGCCGTTTTACGGAGATCGCGACGCCGTCGCGCAGCGGGACGATGCTCGTCAACAGCTGCGGATGCGCTGCAATCCGCTTGTTGTACTCGATGATGGCTTCGGTGTCGTCTCGATCGCGCTGCGGCGATGCCAGAAAGCCGGGCACGACCTCGCCGTCCCAGAGGACGTTGTCCGTGATCAGGAGACCACCCGGCCGCAGCAGCGCGACGAGGCGATCGAGGAGCGGCGAGTAGAGCTTCTTGGCGCCGTCCTGGAAGATCAGGTCGAACGGGCCGGCGACCTTGGCGATCTTCAGCTGCGCGTCGCCGACCACCACGCTGACGCGGCTGCTCATGCCGGCGCGCGCGAAGTTTTCCCGCGCTTCGCTCGCGCGTCCCTCGTCGAGCTCCAGCGTGACCAGCATGCCGTCGGCCGGCAGCGCCCCCGCGAGCCAGATGCCGGAGTAGCCGATCGCAGTGCCGATCTCGAGGATGCGGGTGGCGGCGATCGAGGTGGCGAGCACGCGCAGCAGCGCGCCGACCTCGGCATCCACCAGCGGCAGGCCGCGTGCGACGTTGCCGCGGGCGATCTCGTCGAGCACCGGGTCGCTCGCACGGTTGAGTCCTGCCAGGTACTGCTCGACGGCGTCCGGTACGATCAGGCCCATACAGGCTATTCTAGGTTCAAGCACCAAGAACCCGGAACCACCAGGTACCCGGAGCCAAGGATCAGCGTTGCGTCACACGAAGATCATCGCCACCGTCGGGCCCGCGAGCGACTCCGAGTCCACGCTGGATGCCCTCATCGCGGCCGGCGCCGACATCTTCCGCCTCAACTTTTCGCACGGCACCCAGGAGTCGCAGGCGGCGACGTTCGCGCGCGTGCGGGCGGCGTCGCAGCGCGCCTGCTGCGAGGTCGCGATTCTCCAGGACCTGGGCGGACCCAAGATCCGCACCGGGCGGCTGGGAGGCGGACGGGCCATCACGCTCGTGCCGGGTGAGACCGTGTTCATCGTCACCGGCGATGGTGTCGGCGGCCCGGGACGGCTCTACACCACCTTCGACGGCCTGGCGAAGAGCGTGCGTCCAGGCGATCGGCTGCTGCTGGCCGACGGCCGGGTCGAGCTGCGCGTCGAGAAGACGAACGGCGTCGAGATTGAGACGACCGTTCTGGAAGGCGGCGAGATCGGCGAGCACAAAGGGATCAACGCGCCGGGCGTGCCGCTGCCGACCTCGGCGGTCACGCCGAAAGACATCGACGATCTGAAGTTCGGCCTGTCGCTCGGCGTCGACATGGTCGCGCTCAGCTTCGTGCAGACCGCCGCCGACGTGCAGCTGGCGCGCCGGATCATGGACGAGGCGCAGGCGGCCGGCGTCCCCTTGATCGCGAAGCTGGAGCGGCCGCTCGCGCTCGAACACCTCGAAGAGATTCTCGGCGCCTGCGACGCGGTGATGGTCGCGCGCGGCGACCTCGGCCTGGAGATGCCGCTCGAGCGGGTGCCGCGCGCGCAAAAGGAAATCACGCGCCGGGCCCGCCTGGCCGGCAAGCCGGTCATCGTCGCGACGCAGGTGCTCGAGTCGATGACGGTCGAGGCGCGTCCCACCCGCGCCGAGGTGAACGACGCCGCCAACGCCGTCGAGGACGGCGTCGACGCGATCATGCTGGCGGGCGAGACCGCCGCCGGCGCTCATCCGGCCGGCGCCGTCAAGACGTTGAACGCGATCATCGGCGACGCCGAGAGCGCACCGGCGCACCACGTCACCCAGCCGCTACAGACCGACGCGCACGATACTCACGCCCGCGCGCTCTGTCAGGCCGCGGTGACCCTCGCCGATCGCAGCGCAGCGCAGGCGATCGTCGCGGTCACCCGCGGCGGGACCACCGCCCGTTCGCTCTCCGCGCTCAGGCCACATGCGCCGATCTTCGCGGCCACCGAACGCGCGGACACCGGCCGGCGGCTCACGCTCTACTGGGGCGTGGTGCCGCTCTGCATGCCGCTCGGCGACAATCTCGACGAAGCGAGCACGCGCGTCGGCGCGCAGCTGGTCCAGCGGGGTCTCGTGTCGGCCGGCGCCACCGCGGTGTTCGTCAGCATCAACGCCGACCTGAGCCGCCGCGACGCGAACTATCTCAAGATCCAGCGACTGTGATGATCGACATCCGCTACGCCACCGTCGGCGCGGTGGTCCTCGCCTTCGTCCTTGCGGCCGTGGTGGCGCGGGCCTCGCACGCCGTGATCCACCGGATCCTGAAGGCGCTCGACATCGTCGGCGCCGAAAACCGCGCGGCGGTCCACGCGCGGGCGCGCCAGCTGACGCGTGCGCTCACGATCCTGGCCTACGGCGTCGCCGCGCTCGCCAGCATCTCGCTCGCGCTCGAACGCTTCGGCGTGAACGAGCCGCAATGGAACCCGCGGCAGCTGGGCCACTGGGCGCTGACCCACGGCGTCAACCTCGTGATCATCTTCGTCGGCGCCTTCATCGTCGTCCGCGGCGCGAACCTGGCGATCGACCACTTCCAGTTCAAGCTGTCGCGGCGCCATGCCGCCGGCGATCTCGAGTGGCAGAGGCGCGCGGCGACGCTGAGCGGGATCCTGACCAGCATGGTGACCGCGACGGTCGGCTTCGTCGCGATCCTCATGACCCTGCGCGAGCTGGCGATCGACATCCTGCCGATCCTCACCGGCGCCGGCATCGCCGGGCTCGCCATCGGCTTCGGCGCGCAGAACCTGGTGCGCGACGTCATCTCCGGCTTCTTTCTCATCCTCGAAGATCAGGTGCGGATCGGCGACATCGCGCGCATCAACGGCGTCGCCGGCACCGTCGAGCAGATCAACCTGCGCACCATCGTGGTGCGCGACGGCGAGGGGGCGGTGCAGGTCTTTCCAAATGGGACGATCACCGCGCTCGCGAACCTCAGCAAGCAGTTCGCCTACGCCGTGGTCGACGTACGCATCGCCTACAGCGAGAACATGGATCGCGTGATGGGGACGATGCGCGAGGTCGGCGCGGCGATGGAGCGCGACGCGATGTGGGGCACGCTCGTCCTCGCGCCGCTCGACATCCTCGGCATCGAATCGCTGGCCGACGGCGCGGCGACGGTCAGGGTCAAGTTCAAGACGCAGCCGCTCAATCAGGGCAAGGTCGCCAACGAGCTGCGCCGCCGCCTCATGGGCGCGTTCGTCGGCCGCAGCATCAAGCCGTTTGTTTAAAATCGCGACGACTGTTCGCTTCTGGGACGAGCCGCGTGACGGCGATCCTGAGGCTGCGAAATTCCGTCTCATCTCCCATGGTAAAGTCCCGAATCATGCGAATTCCCGCGCTCGCGTTATGTCTTGCCCTGCTGGCGCCGGCCGCTTCGTCCGTGTCGGCCCAGACATTCTCTGTGCCGGTCGTCTACAAGAAACTCCCGAACGGCCTGCGCGTGGTCATCAGTGAAAACCACGCCGCGCCGGTCGTGGTCGTGGAGCTGATGTACCGGATTGGCTTCCGGATCGAACCGAAGGGCCGGACCGGCTTCGCGCACCTCTTCGAGCACTTGATGTTTCAGGGCTCCGAGCACGTCGCCAAGTTCGAGCATGTCCGCATCGTCAACGAGAACGGCGGTACGCTGAACGGATCGACGCGCTTCGATCACACGAACTACTTCGAGGTGATGCCGTCCAACGCGCTGGAGCTCGCGATGTGGCTCGAGGCCGACCGCATGCGGTCGCTGAAGATCACGCCCGAGACGCTGAAGAACCAGCAGGACGTCGTCAGCGAAGAGGTCCGGGTCAACGTGCTCAACCAGCCGTACGGCGCCTTTGAATGGCTGGGCCTGCCGCAGAAGGCGAACACCAACTGGTACAACGCCCACAACTTCTACGGCGACCTCGCCGAGCTCGAGGCGGCGAACCTGGACGACGTCAAGAAGTTCTTTGACACCTACTACGCGCCGAACAACGCCGTGCTCGTCGTGTCGGGTGATACCACGCCCGACGAAGTCATGAAGCTGGCCGAGAAGCACTTCGGTGCGATTCCGCAGCGGCCGCTGCCGCCGCGTCCCGACATCAAGGAGCCGCCGCAGACGGCGGAGAAAAGCTTCACCGAGAGCGACAAGCTGGCGCGCACGCCGGCCGTCGCCTTCGGCTACCACCTGCCTGATCGGATGACGAAGGACTTCTTCGCGCTGTCGCTTCTCGATCCGCTGCTCGTGAGCGACGAGAGCGCCAAGCTGTATCAGGCGCTGATCAAGGAAAACCAGATCGCCTCAGACGTGTCCGGCGGATTCAACCTGCTCGGCAACAACTTCGACTACAACGGGCCGATGCTCTACACCTTCCGCGTCGACTATCGTCCCGACCTGAAGGGCGCCGACGTGTTGAAGGTGGTGGACAAGGTGATCAGCGCGATCCAGGAGCACGGCATCACCGAGGACGAGCTCAAGCAGGCGAAGGTCAACTTCCGCTCGTCGTTCCTCGAGAACCTCGAGAGCCAGGCCGGATTCGGCCGGGCCGACCTGCTCGCGGCGCTCGCGCTCTACGACGACGACCCGAACCGCATCAACACGATCCTCAGCGACCTCGACAAGGTGACGACGACGGATGTGCAGCAGGCGGCGAAGAAATACCTGGTGCCGTCGAACCGCACGACCATCGACCGTCGTCCGGAAGGAGGCGGCAAATGAAGGTCCCTGGTTCCTGGTCCCTGGTCCTTGGTGCCGCGCTCATTCTTGGGTCGCCGGCGGCCGCGTCGGCGCAG
>Ga0097621_100001974_pt1 | contig 13971 bp, 17 predicted proteins | sample KBSMisM72_FD_73165 | JGI IMG/M metagenome (GOLD analysis project Ga0097621, IMG submission 73165) | Miscanthus rhizosphere microbial communities from Kellogg Biological Station, Michigan, USA - KBS Miscanthus M7-2 (version 2) (version 2) | ecosystem: Host-associated > Plants > Roots >... | reverse complement strand
CGTAAAAAAGTGGACCTGATAAATTACTGCATATGACCAACGAAAACATTATCCTGAAAATAAATGAATTTCTTGCCGGTGAATTTGAGGTAGAACCGGAAAAAATTACGCCGGCAGCCAATCTCAAAGAAACCCTTGATCTTGACAGCCTCGACTATATAGACCTGGTAGTAGTAGTAGAAAGTAATTTTGGTTTCAAGGTAAAACCGGAAGATTTCACCGGTATTATAAGTTTCCAGGATTTCTACGACTATGTCACCCGCCGCGTTAATGCAAAAGAACTCGCATAATGCCACCTGGCAGGGTAAAAGCAGGGGCACACCATTTGGTTATCGCATTTTTGTAAGCATTCTTAAAAATTGGGGGGTTTTACCCGCCTATATCCTGCTGCGGCTCGTAGTTGTTTATTATTTTTTATTTTCGTTCAGGTCGTCAAAACTCATATTTCATTACTTTCATAAAAAGTTACATTATAATCCGGCTAAGTCATTGCGCCTTTTGTATAAAAATTATTACAGGCTGGGGCAGACAATCATTGACAAAGTGGTTATCATGTCGGGAATTGACAATAAGTTCACCTGGAATTTTGATGGTGAAGAAAACCTGCGGGCAATAACAGCATTAAAAAAAGGCGGATTGTTATTAAGCGCACATTTGGGTAACTGGGAAATAGCAGGGCACTTGCTAAAAAGGCTGGAGACAAAAATTAATGTGGTAATGTTTGATGGGGAACACCAGCAGATAAAAAAATACATGGAGGATGTAACCGGGAAAAGGAACATGCAGGTGATTGTTATTAAAGAAGATCTTTCGCATATCTATGCCATTAGCGACGCATTAAAAAACAATGAACTGGTTTGTATACATGCAGACCGGTTTGTGGAAGGCAATAAAACCATGACAGCGGATTTTTTGGGCGCACCTGCCAGGTTTCCTGCAGGGCCTTTTGTACTGGCCGCTACTTTTAAAGTGCCGCTTTCATTCGTTTTTGCATTTAAAGAAACGGATATGCATTACCATCTTTATGCAAGCGATGTAAAAAGCTATGAAGGGCTGCCCAAAGAAGCAATGATGCAGCAGGTGTTAAATGAGTTTGTTGCTGAAATGGAAGAAAAAGCGAAATTATATCCCGAACAATGGTTTAATTATTATAATTTCTGGCAAACATAAATGATAGTATTAAAAGAAAATATTGAGTCACTCATTCCGCAACGCAAGCCATTTGTGATGATTGATGAATTATCGGGTTCGGAAGGTAATTTTACCCGCACGCGGCTGCAGGTAAGAGAAGATAATATTTTTGCAAAGAATGGTTTTTTTACCGAACCCGGCCTGCTGGAGAACATTGCGCAAACTGCAGCAGCAAGGGCCGGGTATGAAGCGCAAAAAGACAATGCACCTGTGAGGGTGGGTTATATTGGTGCAGTTAAAAATTTTGAAGTATTTGGTTTGCCTGCAGTGGGCGACGTTCTTGAGACAGAAATTATTACCGGCAACCAGGTATTTGATGTTTCAGTAATAAAAGGAACCATACACAGTAATGGCCGCCTGATAGCCAAATGCGAAATGAAAATTTTTATCAAAAACCATAAAAAAATATAACCATGAACAGCTTCTTCAAAGTCCGTTTTTTCATGTCTTTTATTTTTTCTGTGTTGCTGTCACCAGCTGCTTTTTCGCAGACATTGAAAGACTTTTTTAATGGCGATGCCACTGCACTTTATCTGGGAATAGATTTTACCAAAGCCAAATTGATTGATGATCCGAAAAGTGAAGCATCCGAAATTGTAGATCGCCAGTTTGAAGGCATCAACCAGTTAGTTATTACTGAATCAAAAAAATTTGATTTGAATGCTGCTTTTCATAAAGCCAATATTGATCACGACCTGGGGGCTGTAACGAAAAGAAATGCAAAAGTGGATGCCAATCAGCTTATGTCAACCAATACAGGCGATTTTCACCGCCTGAAAGAAGACGATATCAACAGCATAGCAAAAGGGTTTGATTACGGCGATAAAAAAGGGATCGGTATTTTGTTTGTGATGGAAGCGATGAGTAAATCTGGCAAAGCTGCCGCAATATGGGTAACATTGATTGATATGAAATCAAAAAAAGTATTGCTTACGGAGCGCCTGGAAGAAAAGGTTGGGATGGCTATAGGATTCCGTAATTTATGGGCATCAGCTATAAAAAAGCTGCTGGATGAAATTGAAGGCGACAGGGTTAAAGAATGGAAGAAAAAGTATGTTTAATAATAATTGATGCGGGGTATTTCGTTTGTGAAAGACAACAGCATGAAAAAATTCCTGACAGAAAAAACAGAAATACCAGTACGTTTTAATGAAGCAGATCCGCTGGGTATAGTATGGCATGGCCATTATATCCGTTATTTTGAAGATGGACGTGAGGCATTTGGAAATACATATGGTCTTCGCTACCTGGATTTTTATAAACAGGGTTATGTAGTGCCAATTGTAAGTGTAGGCTGCGATTATAAACTCAGCCTGCGCTATGGCGATAAGATGATTGTTGAAACAAAATATATCCCCTGCGAAGCGGCCAAAATTATTTTTCATTATGTTATTTATAATGCCGCAAACAATGTACTGGTGGCAAAAGGTTCCTCGGTACAGGTATTTTTAGACAAGGAAAAATCGCTGCTGCAGTTAACCAATCCTCCTTTTTTTGAAGCATGGAAAAAGGAACATGCAATGATCTGATTAGCCAATGATGAAGGATGTTTATATTGTTTCAGATAATATTATTTCACCTGTTGGTAATACAACGGCAGCCAATTTTCATGCCCTCGTCAACAATCAATCCGGCGTTAAAGAACATGTTTTGCCATCAATATCGGCAACGCCATTTTATGCATCGCTGTTTAATGAAGAAACAGCGAAAGCGTTATCTGCAGTTGCGGACAGCTCATTTACAAAATTTGAACAATTACTGATTTTTTCTGTGGCAGATGCGTTGCGAAACAGCAATATGCCTATAGAATCGCCAGATACCATCCTGGTTATTTCCAGTACAAAAGGCAATGTATCGCTGCTGGAAAATACAGTAGTTGATAAATCTCTGAAAGAAAATATCGGTTTATACAGTTCTGCAAAAAAAGTTTCCGCCCATTTTAATCTGGCAAACACGCCGCTTATTATCAGTAATGCCTGCATCTCGGGGTTAACGGCGTTGCTAACAGGCAAACGCCTGCTTGAGACTGGTGTTTATAAACATGCGGTAGTAACGGGCGCGGATGTTATTTCATCTTTTATCTTATCAGGATTTCAGTCTTTCCAGGCGGTTAGTGCACAGCCCTGCAAACCATTCGACAAAGCCCGCAATGGTATTAACCTGGGAGAAGCAGCAGCTACCATTATCTTATCATCCGAAATAAAAAACAAGCCCGTAAAATTAACCGGCGGCGCCGTCACCAATGATGCCAACCACATCTCAGGTCCCAGCCGCAGCGGACAGGAGCTTTGTATGGCCATCAATAAAGCGCTGAAACAAGCGGGTTTGTCGGCTACGGATATTGGGTTTATTTCTGCACACGGCACCGCCACAGTGTACAATGATGAAATGGAAGCAAAGGCATTCTCCCTGGCAGGCATGGAACTGACGCCGTTAAATAGTTTAAAGGGATATTATGGCCATACTTTAGGGGCAGCCGGCATTGTAGAATCGGTAATTGCCATCCGCTCACTGCAGGAAAATAAAATGATATCAACAAAGGGATTTGAACAGACAGGTGTTTCAATGCCCGTGAATGTTTGCAAAAAAACAATGACTATAACCACCAATCATTGCCTGAAAACGGCTTCTGGTTTTGGTGGTTGCAACGCTGCGCTGGTATTTAGCAAAACACTTAATTAAATTTTTAGGTCAACAATATATAATTGCTGTATGAATTTTTTTAGCAAGGATAAAAAATCTGCATTTGAAGCCAAGGAAACTGCGCAGTGGATTGCCTTTGGCCCGGTCATCTTTCAGGCGGCCAGGGTATTGCGTAATTCAGGAATACTTGCAGTAATAGAGAACAGCAAAACAAAAGGAATAACCATTGCTGAAATAACGGAAAAAGTAAAACTGCCCTTGTATGGCGTGCGCGTATTGCTTGAATCTGGTTTGGGCATAGGGCTGATACTTGTAAACGATGACAGGTATACATTGGCCAGAACGGGCTATTTTATCCTGCATGATCCACTTACAAAAGTAAATATGGATTTTGTGCATGACGTAAATTATAAAGGGCTTTTTGAACTGGACAAAAGTATTGAAACCGGCAAGCCTGCCGGTCTGAAAGAGTTTGGTGAATGGGCAACTATTTATGAGGGATTATCGCAACTGCCCGAACATGTGCAAAAAAGCTGGTTTAGTTTTGATCACTTTTTTTCTGATGATGCTTTTCCGCTGGTATTGCCAAAAGTGTATAAAAATGGGATCAAAAAAATACTGGATGTGGGTGGCAACACAGGAAAATGGGCCATTGCTTCCTCAAAATTTTCACCGGATATACAGATTACCATTATGGATTTGCCTGGCCAGTTGAATGTAGCAAGAAAAAAAGTAGCCGATCTTGGTTTGTCTGATCGGATTGGTTTTTCACCTGTAAATATTTTAGATGAAAAGGTAAAATTTCCAGCAGGATATGATGCTGTGTGGATGAGTCAGTTCCTGGATTGTTTTTCTGAAGCAGAAATTGTTTCCATATTAAGAAGGTGCCATGATGCCATTACCGACGATGGCTGTGTATTTATACTGGAGCCTTTTTGGGACAAACAGCGGTTTGAAATAGCGGCTTTCTGTTTGCAGCAAACATCATTATATTTTACAGCACTGGCCAATGGTAACAGCCAGATGTATAGCGCCGAAACTTTTTTGGCCTGCGTGCATGAAGCAGGTTTTGAAATTGCAGAGCAGACAGACAATATTGGTTTAAGCCAGACCTTGCTGAAGTGTAAGAAGAAGAAATAAATGATTAGACCGGCGCTGCCGTTTCCTGGTTTTATACCAGAACCACACGCCGCAAAAAACAATAAACGATTTATACAAACCACATGAATACAGAAAAAATTGACGTACTGGTAATAGGTGCCGGCCCTTCAGGAACAGTAGCAGCAGCCATTGTAAAAAAAGCTGGTTATAGCGTTAAGATTGTAGAAAAATTAAATTTCCCACGGTTTGTGATTGGTGAAAGCCTTTTGCCGCGATGTATGGAAGCGCTTACCGAAGCGGGATTTGTAGAAGCAGTTAAGGAGAAAGGTTTCCAGGAAAAATTTGGGGCCAAGTTTGTAAAGAATGGAAAGATCTGCGATTATTTTTTTGCTGATCAGTTCACTTCAGGCTGGAACTGGACCTGGCAGGTGCCGCGTGCAGAATTTGACAAAACACTTGCAGACACAGTAGAAAAAATGGGTGTGCCTGTCTGTTATGAAACCACGGTAACCGGTATTGAATTCAGCGGATCGGATTCTGTAACCACGGTAGAAGACAAAAACGGCAACAAAACACAAATAGCAGCCCGGTTTATCATAGACGGCAGCGGTTATGGCCGGGTAATACCGCGTCTGTTTAACCTGGACAAACCCTCTACGCAGCCACCCCGCAAAGCGCTGTTTGTGCATACCAACGATACCAAACGCTCTATGGCCGATGAACCCAACCGCATAACTATTGTGGTGCATGCACCCGGCGTTTGGGTGTGGATTATACCTTTCTCAAATGGTATTACATCATTGGGATTTGTAGGCCATCCTGAATATTTTAAAAAATACCAGGGTACTAATGAAGAACAACTCCGGGCATTAATAGCCGCTGAACCTTATTTAAGCGAACGTTTTAAAGACGTGGAATTTATGTTTGAAACAAAAACGCTTGAATCATGGTCTACCACCACCAGTAAATTTTATGGCGAAGGTTTTGTGCTGACTGGTAACGTAACAGAGTTTTTGGATCCAATTTTCTCTTCTGGTGTTACGCTGGCAACAGTGTCAAGCCAAACAGCGGCGCGCCTGGTAATACGTAAGCTGCAGGGAGAAACTATTGATTGGGAGAAAGAATACATGCAACCTGTAATGCAGGGCGTCAATACTTTTCGCGATTATGTGGAAGCCTGGTACGACGGCACCCTGGATACCATCTTCTTTGCCGATAACCCGGTGCAGGAAATTAAGAATAAAATTTGCTCTGTGCTGGCAGGCTATGTATGGGATTTAAATAACGATTTTGTAAAAAATGGAAAATCATCTGTAACAAAACTGGCTAAAACCATTGAAACGCGTGACAAGTACAATAAGATGAATGCTAATTAAATACCATTTTGAGTCAGAACCTGTATATCACCGCCAGTTGCAGTATTGGCTGCAATGTGGTCATAAAAGATGGCAAACAACTATTTGAGAACAAGGATGCTGATGTGCAGGCATTCCTGGTATCCGTGTACCAGCATTTTGCCATCAGTTATCCGCGGTTTTATAAAATGGACAACCTGGCTAAACTGGGTTGGCTGGCTGCAGAATTGTTGCTGACAGGCTCTTTCGACAAATCAGTTTATCAGCCGGAAGATATAGGGTTGGTGCTGTCTAACAAAAGCAGTAGCCTGGATACGGACATTAAATATTACGATACGGTAAAAACAATTGCCAGCCCTGCACTGTTTGTTTATACCTTGCCAAATATCGTGATGGGCGAAATTTGTATCCGGCACAATTTCAAAGGAGAGAATGATTTTTTTATTTTTGAATATTTTAACCCCGGGTTTATACAACAATATGTGTCGCATTTATTTGAAACGGGCGCTTTAGAAGCCTGTATTTGCGGCTGGGTTGAAATAATTGACAATGATTACCGGGCTTGTTTTTATTTAACTGAAAAGAAAGCAAAGGATAAAACAATACTTTTTACGGAAGAAAACATTCATCACATTTATCAGACTACTCATGGATAAGCTAATGACGGATTTGAAAAGACAGATTGTTGAACAATTGAACCTGCAGCATATTAAGCCGGAAGAGATTGGTGATGATCAGCCTTTATTTGTAGAGGGCCTTGGCCTTGATTCTATTGATGCGCTTGAACTGATAGTGTTGTTGCAGCAGCAATACAATATAAAACTGAATAATGCAGAAGACGGCCCCAAAGTATTCCAGAGTGTGAGAACCATGGCCGAATATATAAAAAGCCATCAGCAGGCATAGCAGATTATGTACAAAAAAAGTGCAGCAGTTTATGTGGCAGGAGTGGGTGTTGTTTCCGCAATTGGCAACAATACAGCGCATTGTTTGCAGTCGCTTGAAAATGAAACCGCGGGCATTGGTAACATCACATCGCTCAATACCATTCATAAAAACACATTGCCTGTAGCGGCCGTACAACTCAGTAATCAGCAACTGGCGGCTGTCACAGGTCTTCCGGCGTCGGCCAGCAGAACTGCATTATTGGGTATGATGGCTGCCAGAGAGGCCTGGCAGGATGCGGGCGTTTCAAATCAAACTGGCTTACGTACCGGTTTTATTTCTGCCAACTCTGTGGGTGGTATGGATAAAACAGAAGATTTTTTTGCTTCATTTCTAAAGGATAAAAACAGCGGCCGCTTACACGATGTGGTAAACCATGAATGTGGTGCCGTAACAGAACTGGTAGCCGACGGACTGGGTATCAAAAATTGTGTCACCACCATCAGCACCGCCTGTTCTTCAAGCGCCAATAGTATTTTTTTCGGCGCAAGATTAATTAAACACAATATACTGGATGTAGTGGTAGCCGGTGGCGCCGATGCATTGACGAAGTTTACACTCAACGGTTTTAATACACTGCAGATCCTGGATAAGGAATGGTGCCAGCCTTTTGATCAAAACCGCCGTGGTTTAAATTTAGGTGAAGGCGCAGGCTATCTGGTATTGGTATCGGAGAGTGTGGCAGCTTCCATAAAAAATAAATTGTATTGCAGGCTAAGCGGGTACAGCAATGCCAATGATGCGCATCACCAAACAGCTTCATCGCCGGAAGGTGCTGGTTCTTATGCCGCCATGAAAGGCGCGCTGGAATTAAGCGGCCTGCAGGCAAAAGATATCAGCTATATTAATTTGCACGGAACCGGCACATTCAATAATGATATTTCAGAAGGAACGGCCGTTCAGCGTTTGTTTGATCCTCATTATCCAAAAATGAGTTCTACCAAGGCATTTACCGGTCATACGCTGGGCGCCAGCGGTGGTATTGAAGCTGTTTTTTCAACGCTGGCCATCAAACATGGTATTATCTATCCAAACCTGCGTTTACAAACACCTATGCAGGCATTGCCCTTTATACCGGAAACAAAATTTCAAAAGAATATCGCAGTAGATCACGTACTTAGTAATTCCTTTGGATTTGGCGGTAATTGTTCATCTTTAATTTTTTCCAGGATATAAGATGAAAACATTTATCCGCGCTACCGGAAACATATCGCCCCAAAAAACATTTGGCCAGGCAGGCTTGCTGCAGGAACTGGTCATACAAAGTGGTAACCGCTTACGCTGCACAGAGCCAGACTACCTGCAATACATAGACGCAAAATTTATCCGCCGCATGAGCCGCATTATAAAAATGGGCACAGCGGCAGCAATGGAATGTTTGCAGCAGGCTGGCGTGCAAAATCCCGATGCCATTGTAATGGGTACAGCATATGGTTGCCTGGAAGATACCGGCATTTTTCTTAAAAAAATGGTAGAGCAAAATGAAGAAATGCTTACACCCACCGCTTTTATTCAGTCAACCCATAATACCATTGGTGCGCAGATAGCTTTATTATTGCAATGCCATAATTACAACAATACATTTGTACACCGCGGTTTTTCATTTGAAAGCGCCCTGCTGGATGCCATGATGCTGCTGGAAGAAAATGCGGCTGCCACGGTGCTGGCCGGCGCAGCAGATGAAATAACAGATTATAGTCATGCTATACTAAGCCGGTTTGGGCTGTATAAAAATGAAACAATCAGCAATACAGAACTGTATAAAAACAAAACAAAAGGAACCATAGCAGGAGAAGGCGCTGCTTTCTTTTTATTAAGCAACCAGCCTTCACCGAAAGATTATGCCACGCTGGATGCATTGCATACGTTTTACAAACCAGCAGGTATAAACGAGATTGAACAGCAGGTACAACAATTTTTGCAGGAACAGCAGGTTGCGTTAACAGATATTGATGTACTCATTACCGGCAATAATGGGGATGCAGAAACGGATGCTGTTTACCATCAATTACTGGAGACCATTTTCAAAAACAAGCTGGCTGTAAGCTATAAATATTTATGCGGCGAATACCCTACCAGTACAGCTTTTGCATTATGGCTGGCGGCTTCCGTTATTAAGGAGGGGAATTTACCGGCTGCCTTACATACGTCCGCTGCTTCAAAAATAAGACGGATACTTATTTATAACCACTATGAGAACATCCATCATTCTTTAATGCTGGTAAGCGCATGCTGAATTTTAGAAACACCAATATTGTCTTCATAATCATTGTGCTGGCCACCATGGGATTGGCTGCGCGTTATACTGTACACTGGTATGTGTACCTGGTTATTGCCCTGGTCTATTCATTGATACTGTTTTATGGTTCTTACTATGTGGGCAGTAATTTTTTTATGAAAGTTTTGTGTCATGCCAATACCAGTACAAAGCAAATAGCCATTAGCTTCGATGATGGCCCGGTAAAGACGCATACGCCCGAAATATTACAGGTGCTGAAACAGCACAACGTGGCGGCTGTTTTTTTTTGCATTGGTAAAAATATTGGAGGCAACGAGGAATTGTTGCAGCAAATAAAAGATGAAGGGCATATTATCGGCAACCATAGTTTCTCGCATCATTTCTGGTTCGATCTTTTTTCAGCAAAAAAAATGACAGCAGATATACAAATGATGAGTGAGGTGGTAAAAGATATTACTGGCAGGCGGCCGCGGTTGTTCAGGCCACCGTATGGGGTAACCACGCCCAATATGAAGTATGCGATGGACCGCAATGGGTTTACGGCCATTGGCTGGAATATACGCAGCCTGGACACCGTAATAAAAGACGAAGAAAAATTATTGCAAAAGATAACTGATCAATTGCAGCCAGGCGCCATTGTATTACTGCACGATACCAGTAAAATAACCCTGCAGGTATTGCCGCGTTTTATTGAAACGGCACGCAGCAAAGGATATGAATTTGTACGGGTTGACAGATTATTAAATGTAGAACCCTATGCGTAAACTATTTTTTTTATTGTACATGTGCATGCCTGTTATATACCTGCATGCTCAATATACCGGTTATAAGTCGGTTACCGATATGACGGGGTTTAAAGAGCAGTTTGCAGCTGCCGCCAGGAAAACCCAATCCATCGCCGCTGATTTTGTACAGGAGAAAAACCTGAGTATGCTGTCTGAAAAGATTTCTTCCAAAGGCAAATTTTGGTTTAAAAAAGATGGGCTGGTCCGTATGGAATACAACCAGCCTTTCCAATACCTGGTTATTATAAATAAAAACAATGTATTTGTTAAAGATGGCCAGAAGGAAAATAAAATCTCTACCAAATCAAATAAACTTTTTCAGCAGATTAACCGCATGATGGTAGATTGCGTACAGGGTACGGCTTTGAACAACCCGGATTTTACGGTGGCCGTTTTTGAAAACACGGCTGCTTACCTGGTAGAATTAACGCCCGTTGCAAAAGGAATGAAAGATTATTTTAAGAATATTAATATTGTACTTTCTAAAAAGGATTATTCGGTTAATAAGCTGGAGATGTATGAACAGTCTGGCGACAATACTATTATTAGCTTTATAAACAAAGAATTGAATGCCAGCATTCCGGATGCATTATTTATTATTAAGTAGCTGCCTGTTTTTTTTTCCGGCCTGCAGTTCTGTGTACAGGGGTGTAAAGAAAACAAATATTGACCCCACCTGTCTGTTGCAATTCAAACCAGTATTTACCAAAGCATTGTACAATACAAAAGTGGACGTGGTGGGTAAACACCTGAGCGGTTTACTTTTGGTGAAAGCCATGCCCGACAGTAGTACCAGGCTGGTATTTTCCAATGAAATGGGTTTTAAATATTTTGATTTTGAATTTTCTGCGGCAGGTATATTCAAAGTATATTATATATTGCCGCAAATGGATAAGGCTGCGGTGCTTACCACCCTGCGAAAAGATTTTGAACTATTGCTGATGCAGCGCCTTGATAACGGAAAAGCATTTTTGCTGGAAAAAGAAGGCTTGTTTTATTATGGTTTTCCGCAGACCAAAGGCAATAATTACTATATTACAGACAGCACCTGCCGCCAATTGATCAGACTGGAAAGGGCATCCAAAAGAAAGCCAGTTGTCACTGCGGTAATGCAAAACTATACTGATGGTATGCCGGATAGTATCGGCATCAGCCATACAAATTTTAATTTTACTATTGGGTTAAAAAAATTGAAGCAATGATTTTAGCGGGTGATTTTTATACTATTGTGAGTACGGTTAAAGAGGCAGATAAAATACAGGCCATTCTGAAGATCAACCCGGAACATGCCATTTTCAGGGGTCATTTTCCTGGTCAGCCGGTGGTACCCGGGGTATGTATGATGCAAATAGTAAAAGAACTACTGGAAACAGCTACCAGCAGGTCGCTAAGGCTGCATACCGGGCTGGATTTAAAGTTTTTATCTGTCATAGACCCTGGTAAAAACAATACCATCCATACAGAAACCGATTATAACGTACTTGCTTCCGGCGATATCAACGTTACGGCCCGCCTTTTTTACAACGAAACAACATTTTTTAAGTTTAAAGGGGTCTTTACCGGCAACTGAACCATGAATACACCGGGCTACAGGTTTCAGAGAGGAAAAATTGGCATCTTAGTCAAAATCCCCGCGCTTCTTTGTGTCGTCTTGTCTCTGTGGTTTAATTCCGGTTTTCCTGTATCTTGCACGTCCTTTAAAAAAACACAATTGTATGGAGTATAGTAAAATTATAGCCGTTTCCGGTTTGCCCGGTCTGCACGAACTTATCAGCAGTAAAAATGACGGCGCTATTGTACGCTCGCTGGAAGATAAATCGACAAAGTTTGTATCGAGCCGTATTCATAATTTTTCTCATTTAGAGAGCATAGAAATTTACACCGTAAGAGACAATGTAAACCTGGTAGACATATTACAGGCCATGCAAAAAAGCAAGGCCGCTTTGCCCGACACAAAGGACAATGCCGCCATCAAAAAATATTTTGAGGCTGCATACCCTGATTTGGATTTTGAGCGGGTATATACCAGCGATATGAAGAAAATTGTGAAATGGTTTGAGATTCTGCAAAAGAACAATGTAGAAATCAAGCTTTCTGAACCACTGGCAGAAGAAGAAGCACCCGTGGAAGAAGTAGCAGAAACTACACCGGCACCCGTAAAAGAAAAACCGGCTGCTAAAGCTGCCAAGGCCGCTAAAGAAGAACCGGTAGCTACTCCGGAGGAAGCGCCCAAAAAGAAAGCGGCACCTAAAAAGAAGGAAGAAGTAAAGGAAACAGAAAAGCCTGCAAAAGCAACAGCAAAAGCCCCTAAGGCCGCAACAAAAGCAGCCAAAGAAAAGCCTGCTGAAGAAGCGCCCAAGAAAAAGGCAGCACCTAAAAAGAAATAATAAATATCATTTTATAGCACAGGCTACAGCAGTAGGGCTTCATCGCAGGGCCTGAAACAGTAGCCTGTGGTTTTTTAAAAAGCCAATCGTATGATACAAGCAAGTGCAGATATTAAAGCCCTTCCGCGTACCTTTTTGCCCAACAATTTTACCGTATCCAATTGGGAAGGCCTGGAGCCTTATTTCCAACAGTTGCTGGACAGGCCAATTAATTCAAAGGCAGACCTGGAAAAGTGGTTAAAAGACTCCAGTGAAATAGAAGCTGTATTAAGCGAAGACGCTTGCTGGCGACAAATAAAAATGACCTGCGATACGGAGAACAAATCACTGGAAGAAGCCTTTGTTTTTTTTGTGACACAGATTCAGCCTAAGATTCAACCTTTTGCGGATAAGATCAACCGCAAGCTGATTGCATGCCCGTATACAGCCGAACTGGATCAGCAAAAATATTATACTTACCTGCGCAGTGTTAAGAAAAGTATCGATCTGTTCAGGGAAATTAATATACCACTGCTTTCCGAGTTAAGCGTTATGGGCCAGCAATTTGGCGTTATTTCTGGCAAAATGACCATTGAAGTAGAGGGGAAAGAATATACACTACAACAAGCCGCCAAGTTTTTAGAGAGTCACGACAGAAGCCTGCGCGAAAATGTGTACCGCAAAATAAACGAGAGAAGGATAGTTGATAAAGATGCGCTGAATACCCTTTACTCCAAATTGATTGAAAAACGCCAGCAGGTAGCCATAAATGCTGGTTTTGACAATTACCGCGATTATAAGTTTGCCGACCTGGGCCGCTTCGACTACAGCAAGGAAGATTGCTTTCAGTTTCATGATTCAGTAAAAAAATATATCCTGCCGCTGGCAGATAAAATTTACGAAGCAAAAAAGAAAAAACTGGGAGTAGCTACCCTTCGCCCCTGGGATTTGGAAGCGGAACCCGAAGGCACAGCAGCATTGCGTCCCTTTAAAACCGGTGAGGAGCTGTTACAAAAAAGCATAGAATGTTTTGATAAGATAAGGCCATTTTTTGCTGCCTGCCTGCGCAAAATGAATGAGATGCACCGGTTTGACCTGGAGAGCCGCAAAGGAAAAGCACCAGGCGGATACAATTGCCCGCTGGCAGAAACAGGTGCGCCATTTATTTTTATGAACGCTGCAGGACAAATGAGCGATGTGACCACCATGGTGCATGAGGGTGGTCATGCGGTACACTCCTTCCTGGCTCACCCGCTTGAGCTAAGTTCTTTTAAGGAATACCCCATGGAGATTGCTGAAGTGGCGAGTATGGCCATGGAACTTTTCAGTATGGATTACTGGGATGT
>Ga0097621_100001972_pt1 | contig 13991 bp, 9 predicted proteins | sample KBSMisM72_FD_73165 | JGI IMG/M metagenome (GOLD analysis project Ga0097621, IMG submission 73165) | Miscanthus rhizosphere microbial communities from Kellogg Biological Station, Michigan, USA - KBS Miscanthus M7-2 (version 2) (version 2) | ecosystem: Host-associated > Plants > Roots >... | reverse complement strand
CCTCGTCCGCAGCATATCCATCGCTTTTTCTTTATTGCCCAGCTGGCTGCGTTCTGTCTGGCACATTACTACAATACCAGTAGGCTTGTGCGTTAGGAAAACCTTTGTTTCCACTTTGTTTACATTCTGTCCGCCGGCACCACCACTTCTTGCAGTTTCCATTTTCACATCGCTTTCTTTCAGCTCAAAATCCACTTCTTCAGCTTCAGGCATCACAGCCACGGTGGCAGCGCTGGTATGAACCCTGCCGCTGGCTTCCGTATCAGGCACCCGCTGTACCCGGTGTACGCCGCTTTCAAATTTTAATGTGCCATACACATCGTCGCCTACTACCTCCACCTGTACTTCTTTATATCCACCCACAGTGCCTTCACTTTCACTGAGCAGGGCAGTCTTCCAGCCTTTTCTTTCGCAATATTTTAAATACATCCGAAGCAAATTGCCTGCAAACAGCGATGCTTCGTCTCCACCTGTACCAGCCCTTATTTCCAAAATAGCATTTTTCTCATCATAAGGATCTTTGGGAATCAGCATATTTCTTAGGTGCTTTTCCATATCCTCTTTTTTTTCTTCCAGTTCCGGCAGTTCCAGCTTGGCCAGTTCTCTCATTTCTGCATCATCACTGTTCAAAACTTCTTTATTAAAGGCAATATCTTCCAGCAATGACACATAAGCATCCCTTGCCTGTACAACCTTCTCCAGGCTGCGATATTCTTTGCTGATGGCTGCAAATTTTTTGTTATCACTAACAATTTCGGGGTTGGTTAATGATACCCCGAGGTTTTCAAACTTTCCTTTTATTGCATCTAATTTGTCTAACATATTCTCCTGCTCCCAAAAGGGGAATTTTTTTAAATGTGGTTGCCGCCACAAAATATGGTCCCGCCGGGGCGGGATGGTGTCACTGATGCTGCATACCTTTGGACAGCCATTCAACGGTTTAAGTATTTTAGCAACTGTCAGTGAAGCGGCGGCAAATTTACATTATCTCAACCAATCAATTTGTACAGAAAATTTTCAGCAGACCACATTTTTACAGGATACCAGCTATTATCACCCCGATCGGTACTGATCACCAATGAAGAGGGGGTAGTGATTGATATTACAGATGTTCCTGACGCAGGGGATGATATTGAAAAGTTCGGTGGTATCCTTTGCCCCGGATTTATCAATGCACATTGTCATTTGGAATTGAGCCATATGAAGAGGCATATCCCTGAAAGAACAGGATTGACAGACTTTATTTTAAAAGTGGTGTTTGAGCGGAATTTTGATGAAGCTGAAATACAATCCGCTATAGAAGCCGCGGAAAATGAACAATTTCAGAATGGGATAGTAGCTGTAGGCGATATTTGTAATAATACATTAACGATCCCGCAAAAAACCAGGAGAAAATTACGCTACCGGAATTTTATAGAAGCCAGTGGATTTCCCCCGCCTGTTGCAGAAAGCCGCTTCCAGCGGAGCCTGGATTTCTATTTGGCTTATGAAGCACTATCACCAGAAAACTCCATTGTTCCGCATGCGCCGTATTCTGTATCCCAAAAAATGTTTGGCCTGATAAATGACTTTCCAGGGAATGATGTGCTTACGATTCATAACCAGGAAACCCAGGCAGAAAATGAACTTTTTAAAAACAAGCAAGGAGATTTTATAGAAATGTACCAAAAAATGAATATTGATGCATCTTTTTTTGAGCCTTCAGGTAAAAGCAGCTTGCAGACTTATTTACCTTATTTGAAAAATTATAAATCCCTGGTGCTGGTGCACAATGTTTGTACCGATGCAGCAGATATTGAATTTGAAAAATTGCACAGCTCAAAGCAGGATCTCACAACTTATTACTGTCTTTGCCCTAATGCTAATTTATACATCACTAATATGTTACCAGACGTAAATTTATTGGCGCGGCAAGGCTGTAACATTGTATTGGGCACAGACAGTCTTGCATCCAATCACCAGTTGAGTATTCTGGAAGAGATAAAAACTCTGCAAAAAAATTTTCCAGCCATTTCTTTAGCAACCATGCTTCAATGGGCCACTATCAATGGCGCAAAGGCTTTGAAAATGGATGAAAACCTGGGTAGTTTTGAAAAAGGAAAAAAACCGGGTGTAGTTTTGATTGACGGAGTCAGCAGTACTACTGTTTCAAAAATATCTGCAGCTAAAAGAATTTTATAGGCCTCTAAAATTCTTCTTCCCTTTCCAGCATCAGGATAGCACTCTGCGGAACGATCACATATTTTTCCCCTTCGTAGATCACCTCGGTACCGCCGCTTAATAAAAATATGGCAAGGTCACCTTCTTTTGCCTGCAGCGGAACATACTTCACCTGGTCCTCTTCATTTTTCCATGGTTCATTATCTACGGGCATGGGTATAGCATAGCCTGGGCCAGTTTTGATAATGTATCCCTGCTGAACTTTTTCTTTTTCCTGCACACCAGGTGGCAAGTATAAACCACTGGCGGTACGTTCATCTGGTTTGGATGGTTTGATGAGCACCCTGTCTCCAACAATGATGATCTTTTTAAAACGGTTATCAGCTGTGATACGCATAAATGTATTTGGAGCACAAATTTAGTGAAGAATCCATTTACGGTTTGTCAAAGTACCTCGTGCAATACAGTAAGTGTTTTCATTTGTCCAAAGTCAGGAATGTGTAAGGCATAATAATCCTGGTAGTAGAGTAATAATATTCTGCGGGTATCATGATGCAGTTTTAGCTGGCTGAGTTCATGTGGCTGCATTACTTTTAATAACTGTGAAGTGATATAAGCTTTTTCTCCATCAATAAAATGGGGATGGGTTGGAAGTTCTCTTTCAAAGCTGCCTTCCTGCAGATCCAGGATGGGCTGTGATTCACTATAATCATCATTCATCCTGAAGCCAAAGAACTGGGTAAGATGGAGAGAAAAATACAAAGGGAAATTAGCGGTTACTTTTTTATCGGCTATATCTAACTGCAGCAGGGCATCTTCGCAAAAGTAAAAAAGATCGGTATGCTGTTCTGGCTGTTTCAGACATTTATACAGTAGCTCTACCATGTAAAGCGCAATGCTGTTTTTGATCACATCACTCAGCACCTGCCTGTATAATATTGCCCAGCTGAATTCTTTGATACGCTGCATATTTTTTTGATGTGAATGATATACTACCATATCCAGTATGGCGCCGGGTAGAAAATAATTGGCTTTGGAAGTTTTATTTTTTGCAGAACGCACCCCATTTACCAGGTAAGTTTGTACACCAAACAGTTCGGTGAAAATGGTTACCACGAGGCTGGTCTCTCCATATTTAACCGTACGTAAAACAATTCCCTTTGTTTTGTGCATATCCAAATCCGCTGGTCAGCGAAGATTTTGTGTTAATAATTCTAAACACTCAAAAGTAGTCAAGATTAACCCAACGAAAACATGCAATGCCATTCAAAATTGCTTTCTTTGCACTTCAATTTTTTTACCATTATTTAATTGTTCATGCATGTGGCAGCGTTTAGGAAATTTTGTAATCAGGTACCGTTTACTGCTTTTAATATTATTATTCGCGGCCACTGCTGTAATGGGATATTTTGGCAGTAAGGTTAAACTCAGCTACGAATTTGCAAAAGCGATTCCTAAAAACAACCCGGTCTACAAAGATTATGTACACTTCAGGCAAACCTTTGGTGATGATGGAAATGTATTGGTGGTAGGTGTACAAACGGATAAATTATTTGAGCTGGCGACATTCAAAGCTTACAGCGGGTTACAAAAAAAACTAAGGAAAGTGACTGATGTGGAAGATGTGCTGGCATTGACTTCCGCCATTACGCTTCAGAAGGATACGGCTACCGGGAAAATGACTGCAGTAAAGATTTTTGCTGACAGCCTTACCACTCAATCACAGCTGGACGAGGAGAAGATCCAGTTTTACGGCCAGACTTTTTATAAATCCCGTTTATATAATCCTGAAACAAATGCCTATTTGATGGGAGTTCGTATCAATAAGGATTCACTCAGCTCGCCCAAACGTACCAGGATTGTACAGGAGATTACTAATGCTGTTGACAGTTTTAGTGCTGCCACCAGCATTGAAACCCACCTGAGCGGCCTGCCATTGATAAGAACGATCGTGGCAAACAGGATACAAAAGGAGATGAAATTTTTCCTGCTCGGATCACTGGTGCTGAGTGCTTTAATATTACTGTTATTCTTTCGTTCTTTTAGTACCACGGTACTTTCCCTGCTGGTAGTAATCTTTGGTGTATTGTGGAGTCTCGGCATCATGTATGTATTTGGGTACAAAATTTCTTTGCTCACGGCGCTCACTCCGCCATTGGTAGTTGTGATTGGAATACCTAATTGCATTTACTTCATTAATAAATATCACAGTTCTTTTATTGCAGGGCATCGTAACCCATCCATAGATGACAGGAAGAGAAATGCACTGGTAGACATGGTAAGCAAAATGGGAGTAGTTACACTTTTTTGCAATATCACTGCGGCTATCGGTTTTGCGGTATTTGCGCTCACCAAAAGCGAAGTCCTGCAGGAGTTTGGTGTGGTAGCGGGTATCAGTATCATGATGATCTTTTTTATTTCTTTTATCCTGCTACCGGCTGTACTCAGCTACCTGCCGGCACCAAAACCTTCACAAACAAAATACCTCAGTAATAAACTCATCACCTCTTTCCTCTTAAGGATAGAAAAATGGGTACTGCATCATAAAGACATCGTATATGGAGTAACGGCGGCGGCCTTGATCTTTTCAGCAGTGGGTATTTTTAAATTGAAGACGGTGGCCTTTATAGTAGATGACCTTCCGAAGACAGACAAAATATATACAGACCTCAAGTTTTTTGAAAAACATTTTAAGGGGGTAATGCCATTGGAAATAATGCTGGACACCAAAAAACCGAAAGGAATTTTAAGGCCGAATATCGATATCCGTAAGATCGCTTACTTCCAGGATTCTTTCCTGGCGAAACAACAGGATGTTGCGAAACCATTGTCTGTAATTGAGGCCATGAAGTTTACTTACCAGGGCTTGAGCCAGGGTGGTGGAGATTCTACCTATACCCTGCCATCCTTCGGTAATCCTTTTTCAGAGTTGCATAAAATGCTCCGGGAGATCAGTGTGAAAAGAGCTAATAATGAGTTGACAGCGAAAGATACCGCTATGCTTAAACTGGTAAGTTCGTTTGTAGACACCAGTGAGCAATACCTGCGGATCAGTATGAATATGGCGGATATCGGTACCACCAGGCTGGTACCGATGATCGATAGTATTACGATTAATGCTAACCGTATCTTAAATGGAAGGGACAGTATACAGGTAAAAGATACTGCGAATGCTGATTATAAAATAACGGTCACCGGTACCTGCTCTACCTTTTTAGAAGGCAGCCGGTTTATCATCAATGGATTAAAAGAAAGTATTTTCTGGGCCTTTTTGCTGATAGCTGTTTGTATGCTGTATTTGTTTAAGTCTGCCAGGATATTGATTTGTTCTTTGGTACCCAACCTGATACCACTTGTGATCACTGCAGGTGTGATGGGCTGGGCGGGAGTACCATTAAAACCTTCCACGGTACTTATCTTTAGCGTGGCCCTGGGTATTGCGATTGATATTACGATTCGTTTTTTAGTAAACTACAAACAGGAATTGCCCACTTTTAAAAAAGATGTAATCTTAACGGTAACTTCTACCATCAAACACACCGGCTTAAGTATCGTTTATACTTCGCTGGTATTGATTGCCGGATTTGTGATCTTTTGTTTTAGTAGTTTCGGTGGCACTTTTGCATTAGGATGGCTGACCTCGTTAACCCTGCTGGTAGCTACACTTACTAACCTGGTGCTGCTGCCGGTATTGTTATTGCTGGTGTCAAAAAAATAAAACAGCAACTGTTAAGTTGCTGTTCACTATCTCTTCCCGGACAAATATTATTTTAAAACTTCTGCCAGCTTACTTTGCAATGCCGCTCCGCGTAATTCTGTTGCAATGATGTTCCCTTTGGGATCTACCAGTACATTATAAGGAATACCGTCAAATCCATATAGGCTTACTGCAGCACTGTTCCAGTATTTCAGGTCACTCATTTGTGGCCAGCTGAGGCCATCGCTTTTAATAGCGTCTACCCATGACTGTTTATCTTTATCCAGTGACACACCCAGCACAGTAAAATTTTTATCTTTAAAAGTATTGTATGCTTTTACCACGTTGGGATTTTCTGCACGACAGGGTCCGCACCAGCTTGCCCAAAAATCTACCAGCACATACTTTCCTTTCAGGCTGCTGAGTGATAATGTTGTTCCTTCAGGCGTTTGCATACTCAAATCAGGGGCCGCTGTGCCTGGCTGAATTTGTGTGTTCTGGTTTTGCTGCTTTTGATTGGCCTGCGCCATTACCTGCTTGTACTGTGCTAATAAAGTGGTAACACTTTGGTTTGTTGAAAAACGTTTAGCAAGACTGGTCAATGGTTTCTCCAGCAAAGCGGGGTCGATCTCCCTGGTATAACCAACTGCAAACATTGCCACGATGGGGTTGCTGCTGCTATCAATATAATTGAGCAGGTATTTGTTATAGCTGTTGTTCTTTGCCGAATATTCTTCCATCAGCACACTATAGGTGCTGTCTTTTTTACCGGCTTCAGGGTATTGCTGTAATACGGTTGCTTTATCCTGGAGTTGTGTCAGTTGATCGTCTGTGGTAATAATAAAATTTTTAAGCAGGTTGCTGGCAGGGGAATTAAAGGAAGCCGTTTTCATAGAAAGGGTCTTAAAATCAGCAGACAAAGTGATATTATTAATGTCGTTGATAAAAATAAACGCACCCTTGTCTTTTTCTAACCGCAGCCTGTAAAGCCCTTGCTCGGGAGCAGCAGCTGTAACTGTGAATTTCCCGTTTTTAATGTCAGTAGTATCTACCACTTCAGGATTCTTTTGGCTGAAGTATAATTCTTCTAAGTAGATTTTTTGGTCCGCCACATTTTTCAATTCGCCTGTTACGGTAAACTTGCCTTTGTTTTCTTTCCCGGCACAGCCTGCTATTATCAAAGTGACTAATAGGGCTTGAAATATTTTTTTCATAGACTGATTTCTTCTTTCTTTTATTATTTGATTGATTGAAATATTATATACTATTTTTACTGGCTTAGTTTTTCTGCCAGTAATTTATTGGTCACTTGCATGTCTGCTTTTCCTTTACTGAGTTTTTTTACTTCCCCTGCAAACAGGCCAATCAGGCCTTTTTTGCCACTTCGATATTCTTTTACTTTATCCGGCATTTTAGCAATTACTTCATCTACCCAGGCTGCAATGGAGCCGCTGTCACTTTCCTGCAGCAGGTTTAAACTGGTAGCAAGGTCCAATGCATTTTCTCCGGGTGATTGCAACAACGCATTAAATACTTTCCCGGAAGCAATACCAAAATTTATCTTGCCACTGTCTACCAATTGTATCAGCTCGGCAATTTTTTCTGACGGCAAAATGAATTGTGAAAATTCCTGGTTGTTTTCATTAAGATATGACCTGATAGGGCCCATCATCCAGTTGGCTGCAGCTTTATAATTACTGGTATGCCTGATGATGGATTCAAAATAGTCAACAGAAGATTTATCACTGCAAATAATATGTGCGTCATATGCCGGTAAGTGAAATGCCTGCTGGTATTTTTGTTCCAGTGATTCCGGTAATTCAGGCAATGCATTTTTAATGGCAATCAAATACTCATCGGTAATGTGAAAGGGTGTAAGGTCCGGGTCAGGAAAATAGCGGTAATCGTCAGCTTCTTCCTTGCTCCGTAAAGAAAAAGTGCTGTTGTTGTCTGCATCGTAACTTCTTGTTTCCTGGATAATTTTTTCACCCGCCTCGGTGATTGCAATCAGCCTGTCTACTTCCACATCAATGGCACGCTTTACATTGCGGATACTGTTCAGATTTTTTACTTCTACCCGGGTACCTAGTTTGGTTTCCCCTTTTAAGCGAATGGAAATATTAGCATCGCACCGCATACTGCCTTCTTCCATATTGCCATCACAGATATTCAGCCATCGTACTAATTTTCTTAAACTGGTGATGTAGGCAAATGCCTCATCACTGCTGTGAATGTCTGGTTCACTCACAATTTCAAGCAAGGGAACTCCGGCCCTGTTAAGGTCGATCGCAGTATAATTTTCATCTACATCATGCAGGCTCTTCCCGGCATCTTCTTCAATATGAATCCTGTTCAGGCGAATGTTCCTTTCTGTGTCATTCACCCTTACCAGTACAAAACCATTCTTGCAAATGGGTGTAGTATGCTGACTGATCTGGTATCCTTTTGGAAGATCGGGGTAGAAATAATTTTTCCGGGCAAAATAATTTTTTTGTTCTATTTCACAATGTAAAGCAAGCCCCAGCTTGATGGCGTATTCAATAGCCTTCTTATTCATTTTCGGCAAGGTGCCGGGATGTGCCAGTGTGATGGGGCTAATATGAGTATTAGGTTCCGCTCCAAAACTGGCGGCATCACCACAAAATAATTTGCTTTTCGTAAGCAGCTGGGCATGCACCTCCAGCCCAATCACCACTTCGTATTTGTCATTTTTCATTTCAGCGGCAAAGGTAAGGAAGTTGATACTTACCAGCCAGTGCCGTGGTGGTTTTTAGCAAGGCTTTACTGGCAGGTGGCCGACAATTACCGTTAAATAGTAATGCCAGGTAAATTGAATTACCTGGCATTACTATAATCATGGCTATTCTTAATTAAAAGTCGGCGGTCTTTAATTTACGGGGGATCTTCACATCAAAGTTCATTTCCGCACCATTGCGTTTTGCTTTGATCTTATATGATTTTTTCTCCGGATCAGGCGCCATTTCTTCACGGGCTTCATCGGTATTCTCAATCTTGTTTCCGTTGATTTCTGTAATGATATCATCCGTTTTTAACCCGGCGATGGCAGCAGCAGAACTGTCTTCTACATTGATCACTTTTACACCATCACCATCTTCTGTATCCTGTAATTTTAAACCAATTCGTTTTTGACGGGGAAACATATCCATGCCGTCAAAACCTGCTATTGCCGGCATTTGAAACTCATTAAAGCCTTCCATATTTACATTGGGAGCTACTCTTGGCATGGCGAATGTTCTGGCCCTGCCACGTGGGCTACTGAAAGAATAACTCCTTACACCTGTTGATTTACGCTCTCCGAGTGTTGTCTTAACAGTGCTTTCTTTTCCATTTCTTTTAAAGGTAACTTTTACTTCGTCTTTGGGTTTTTTATCACCAATCACGTCAGACAATGATTCGGGACTGGTTATTTTTTGATCTGCTACTTTGGTAATGATATCATCTTTTTTTAAACCTGCCTTTTCTGCAGCACTGCCTTTTACCACCTCTGTCACTTTCGCCCCTGCATCATCTTCTTCTGTGGTTACACCCAAAAAAGCATGGCTTTTGCCGTCTTCTATTGACCACTTTTTATATAGATCGTTATTATATTCACCTCCGGGCCCGGGCGTATAGTTGAAATACATCATGTTATCTCCACCATCCTGCGTGATCATCATTTTTCTTTTATTGATCGTAATATTATCATCTTTGAACTCAGATAACGGTTTGCCGTTTACTGTTACGTTGTCACCATTTATTTCCACTTTCAGGTTAATGTCTTTATCTCCTTTTTGGCGAATGATGATTTCCCTGGTTTCTTTTTTTTCAGCCTTTTCCTTTTTTTCTATTTTTTCTTCTTTTTCTATCTTTTCTTTTTTCACATCTTGTGCCATTAAGCAAAAGGGCAGGAATGCAAGGGCCAGAGCAGCAATAAAATTCTTTTTCATAATGATGGTTTTATTTACGAAGTATTTAGTAGATCAAAAATAGTATATATTTTCGTATTACGAAATCCTTCGCAGATTATTTTTAGGCTTTAACAAAATTTTTATTCGCCGGATGTTTTGCCACAAATTGTTTGAATGAACACGAATAAAACCAGGTGTGCTGTAATCATTTTCTCATTAATGTCCATCGTTGAATTGGCGCAGGCAGAGCAGCGGGTAATTATATAATTTCTGCCACATGCTTATGAATATTTAGTGCAATCTTATCTGTGGGTACATCATTAGCATCGCTGCCAAAGGGATCTTCTATTTCTTCAGCAATCAGCTCAAGACTTGCCAATACATAAAAGATCAAACCTATTACGGGTACGACGTAGTAACCAAGACTGAATGCGTATCCGATGGGTATGGTCATTATATAAAAGAAAATAAATTTTTTGATGAATACGCTGTAAGAAAATGGAATGGGGGTATTTTTTATTCTTTCGCAGGCACCACATATGTCTGTGAATGATTGCAATTCTCCATTCAATACAATCAGCTGGTCACCATTTATTTTTTCTTCTTTGTACAACTGCTGGATATGTTTCATCATGAGCAGGGCCACCTGGTTGGGCACGTGTTTTTCGTGGTCGATATGGTTAAAAGCAGGATGCGTTTTATCTTCTTCAAATAATTCAACTCTTGTATGTTCATTTTTTAAATGATTCATTAAAGCATACGCGTAGGCGGGTATGATCTTCCTGAAAAAGGTTCTTTGTTCTTTTTCACTATCCGGCAGCATCACCGCTAATTTGATAGCAAGGTTCCTGCTGTTGTTTACCAAAGCTCCCCAAAGTTTGCGGCCCTCCCACCAACGGTCGTAGGCAGTATTGGTACGAAATACCAGCAGCACTGAAATGGCAAAACCGAGCAGGGTATGTACTACTGTTATGTTTTTTAAATTGCTGTTTTGTGAAATCTGCAAGTAATCAATTTCGATGTATACTATCAGGGCGGAGTAGGAAGATACGCAAATAATTAGGGGTAGCAACTTGCGAAAAGTGTCCGCTTTATGAAAACGAAAAATAAAAGTGAACCATTCCTTGGGGTTATAATTGATCATATTATTAAAATTACTGGATGCTGTTGAAAGAAGCATAACCTTTTACTGGCACGCCATCTTCCATGCCCTCACCCACATATTGCATCCCTATTTTTTCCAGCACCTTTTGTGAACCAATATTATCAATGTGTGCATGGGCGACAATTTTTTTGAGCTTTAATTTTTCCAGGCCGTAAGCCAGTGTATATTTTGCTGCTTCTGTAGCGTATCCTTTGCCCCAGGCAGCTGGCTTAAAGCGATAGCCCAGGTCAATCTCACCTGTTTCTTTCAACCATTTTAAACCACACCATCCAATAAATTCATTGTTCTCTTTCAGATGCACAGCCCAGCGGCCAAGGTTGTTTTTATACTGTGGTAAAATAATGTCCAGAATGATTTGTCTTGCTTTTTCATCTGATTCTGGTACCTGCTCAGGAATATATTGCAGCACACCAGGTTCAGTGTTGAGCTCACGGATAATGGCTGCATCGGCTTCGGTAAACTGCCGCAATATTAGACGGGGTGTTTGTAAAATGATGTTCATGACTTGATCCATTAAAAAAAGGAAGCCTTGTTAGAACTTCCCTTATTATAAGAAAATAAATTTTTATAATAATGTTTTCACTTTCTCAATCACTTTTTTAAAATTGCTGATATCCTGCCCGCCAGCTGTAGCCAGGTTCTTTTGTCCGCCGCCGCCGCCTTTTATCAAACCCGACACATGCTCTTTGATGATCTTACCAGCGTCTAAATTTTTTGCTGCTACCACGGTGTCGGAAATACCCATTGCAACATATGCTTTTCCATCAATGTTGGCACAAAGCACCACAACGTGGTCATGCAAATGATTTTTAAGATCATAACACAACTTTTTTAAGGCATCAGGGCTGCTTACTTCTAATACAGATCCCACAAAAGTTATATTATTGATGATCTCGTCCTGGTGAAGTAATTCATTTCTTATTGCAACCAATTGCCTTGCTTCTAAATGTTCAATATGTTTTTTCAGCTGGGCATTCTCTGTAAGCAATTTGTCAACTGCCTTTACCGGATCGTTTGCTTTTAAAAGTGTTCCTATTTCTTTCAGGTTTTCAAGGCTTTCACTCAAATACCTGAATGCCGCAGGGCCGGTTAATGCTTCTATGCGGCGTACACCCGCTGCCACGGCTGTTTCGCTGGTGATGCCAAACAAGCCAATCATACCAGTATGCGTTACGTGCGTTCCGCCGCAGAGTTCTATTGAAAAATCGGGGTCTATGGTTACCACTCTAACCAAATCTCCATACTTTTCACCAAATAAGGCCATAGCACCAAGTTTCATCGCCTCTTCTTTTGGCATGTTACGTATCACAACGGGAATGTTTGCACGAATTTTATCGTTTACAATTTTTTCCACTTCTCTTATTTCCTTTTCCGTCATTTTGCTAAAATGTGAAAAATCGAAACGGAGGTGTTCTTCATTTACCAGCGAACCTTTTTGTGCTACATGTTTACCCAGTACCTGCCTGAGCGCAGCATGCAGGAGGTGTGTGGCTGTATGATTATAAATAATGTTTAGGCGGCGTTCCCCATCAACAACAGCATTTATTTCTGCATCAATATTTGCAGGCAACTGCTCAGTAAAGTGAATGATGAGATCATTTTCTTTCCTGGTGTCCACCACCTCAATCGTTTCTTCGCCCACTACCAAAATACCTTTATCACCAACCTGCCCGCCACTTTCGGCATAAAATGGGGTAGTGGCTAATACCAGTTGAAATTGATCTTTTCCTTTGGCGGTTACCTTTCGGTATTTCTGAATCCTGGTGGTTATATTCAAATCATTATAACCTACAAAGCCTTCACCATGTTCATTGCTGACCAGGATCCAGTCGCTGGTATTAATGGCGGTGGCAGTACGAGAACGATTTTTTTGTTGCAGCATTTCTGCCTCAAACCCTGTCTCATCTACTTTCAATCCTTTTTCACCCGCAACCAATTTTGTTAAATCAAGGGGAAAACCAAAAGTATCATATAACCGGAAAGCTTGTGAACCGGAAATATCAACGGCCGCTTCGTTTAACATCGACAGCCCCTTATCAACCGTTCTCAAAAATGCATCTTCTTCTTCTTTGATCACCTTACCAACAAAATCTTTCTGTGCGATCAGTTCAGGAAATACTTCTTCAAACTGCTTTGCAATAACTGGCAACAATTGAAATAGCAACGGTTGTTTATAATCCAGGTACGAATAATAATACCGAACCGCTCTTCTTAAAATTCTTCTTATCACATAACCGGCACCGGTATTGGATGGTAACTGGCCGTCTGCAATACAAAAACTAATCGCCCTGATATGGTCTGCTATCACTCTAAAAGCAATGCTCTCTTTATCATCTCTGGCGGTATATTTTTTTTCAACTATCTTTTCTGTTGCCGCAATAGTGCCCGTAAAAACGTCCGTATCATAGTTACTCTGCTTGCCTTGAAGCACCCTTACCAGTCTTTCATAACCCATGCCGGTGTCTACATGCTTTGCAGGTAACTGCTCCAGGCTGCCGTCTTTTTTTCGGTTGTATTGTATAAATACATTGTTCCATATTTCAATTACCTGAGGATGGTCCTTGTTCACAAGGGTTTTTCCATTTACAGCCCTTCTTTCTTTATCGTTTCTGCAGTCTACATGAATTTCGGTGCAGGGGCCGCAGGGGCCTGTGTCGCCCATCTCCCAGAAATTATCTTTTTTGTTGCCCAATAAAATCCGGTCAACAGCAATGTATTTTTTCCAATCGATATATGCGTCCTCATCTCTTGGAAGGCCTTCCTTTTCATCACCTTCAAAAATGGTTACATACAATCTGTCCTTATCCAATTTGTATACTTCCGTCAGCAGTTCCCAGCTCCAGGCAATGGCTTCCGCTTTAAAATAATCACCAAAACTCCAGTTACCCAGCATTTCAAACATGGTGTGGTGATAAGTATCTACGCCTACTTCTTCCAGGTCGTTATGTTTACCGCTTACCCTCAGGCATTTTTGCGTATCTGCGGCCCTGTTATACGGTGCTTTTTTATTGCCAAGGAAATAATCTTTAAACTGGTTCATCCCGGCATTGGTGAATAATAA
>Ga0097621_100001970_pt1 | contig 13998 bp, 11 predicted proteins | sample KBSMisM72_FD_73165 | JGI IMG/M metagenome (GOLD analysis project Ga0097621, IMG submission 73165) | Miscanthus rhizosphere microbial communities from Kellogg Biological Station, Michigan, USA - KBS Miscanthus M7-2 (version 2) (version 2) | ecosystem: Host-associated > Plants > Roots >... | reverse complement strand
ATCAATCAGTAGGACATTTAACTCACTGGGGTAGACACGGAACAAAGGAGAGAAATGGCAGCGCTGTTAGAACCTCTCACAGAACTTTGCCCACGCGACGGCCGCCCACGATTGATCCATCTCATGCCGTGGGACCTGACCGTCGGGGGCGCTCAACGCATGCTCGACTTGTGGTGTTCGGCTGAAGCCCATCGCTGGGATACGCACATTCTAACGGCCGGGGAGCGCGGGCCGTTCGAGTTCGCCGGGGCAACGGTTCATTCCAAATTAAGCCGTTCGGAAATACGGAATCTGATCGAAACTCTCGAGCCTGATTTACTGGTGCACTACGAAACGAGCGAGAGGAACGAAATCACGACCGACTGCCCTCAGGTTTGGATCCTGCATTGCACGAATTCACTGCGAGAGCCACCGCCACAACACGCAACACCTGCAATGGTCTTTTCGAATTTTGACTCGGACGAAATTCATTCTGGCTGGCGTGAGTTATCGTTCACGGTATTGCCGCTGCAAATCGATACTGCTGAGTTTCGTCCAACCGATCGAAAGCATGAGGGTCTTGTCTGCGGGATTGTGGGTCGTCTGCACGAGGACAAGGTTCCACGCTCCTTCGTCGAAGCGCTTTTGAAATATGAACCCGGTCAGTGGCGGATTCGCTTCATTGGGCATGGACTCGATACCGGATATCAGCGATTCGTGAAGGGCAAGCTTGCGAATCTAGAGTGGGTGGAATTTTCAGGCGACGTAGGTCCCAGCGAGGTGCCGGCAGCCCTGCGTGCTCTCGATGCCGTGCTGATTCCGACCGACAGTTCGCAGAGTGAAACCGGTTCCTATTCAGCATTGGAGGCGATGGCGACAGCCTTGCCCGTAATCGCTCGTGACTTAGGCGGCCTCAGGTACAACTGCGGCACTGTGCCGTTGTACGCAACCGAGGATACCGAACTCCTCGCCCGGCTTCGTGAGTTGGATGATGCCGGCGCGCGCTCACAGGCAGGAGAAAGAGGGCGCCAATGGGTTGTTAACAATCATGAAGCTCAAAAGCATCCCGCTGTTCATAGTGCCGGCTTCGCCGCGTCTCTATCCTGCGAAGTCTCGATTCTGATGCCGGTATTCGATACACCAGTCGCTTATTTATCGGAGTGTTGGGAGTCGATAAGAGCACAAACGTTCCGCGAATGGGAGCTCGTCCTGGTGGATGACGGTTCGCGCGAACCCGAAACGATCGCAGCAATCGATCGCATAGCTGACGATCCGAGAGTAGTCCTCATACGACTCGACCAAAACAAAGGCATCACTGCCGCTCTTAACATGGGATTGAAGCGATGTCGCGGGAAACTGATTGCTCGCATGGACGCCGACGACAAGATGCTGCCGACGCGTTTAGAGCGTCAATTCGACTACATGCAGACTCACCCGGACGTCGCATTCCTCGGAACCCAATCCCAGGGCATCGAGTGGGAAACCGGTCGGACATATTCACCAACCAGACATCCGGAGCAAGTCACGAACGACATCATCGAACACCAACGAACAAACTCCCAGATCTTTTTTCTCAACCATCCAACTGTGATGTTTCGACCGCAGGCAGTGCTGAGACTGGGCGGCTATCCCGCTTATCGCATCGCACAGGACTTGGGCCTTTGGTTGAGAGCGATTCGGGCGGGTCTGAAAATCCACAATTTACAGACTGTGGAATTACACTATGGATTACATTCGGGTCAGGTCTCGAAGTGCAACGGTGTTCGGCTCGAAGAATACGCAAAGATCATTGAGGAGTGTTGGACGGATGACATGCGATATCTGAACGCCGCTGATTAGAGCCTGCGAAGCAGGCGGAAGTTAGAGCCTGCGAAGCAGGCGGAAGCATAAAGCCTGGGGCGTAAGCCCCAGGATCATAATGCAAAGAATCGTGAGCCCATGAAATGGGCGACAGCTGTTTGTCTGCAAAATCATTAAGCCGCAATCGCTCTGTCGCCCGCATTCGCGGGCTTGAAAATGTGTTGCGCTTTGATCCTGGGGCTTGCGCCCCAGGCTTTATGCTTACGCCTGCTTCGCAGGCATTAGCTTCCTTCGCCGCCTGCTCCGCAGGCTCAAGCCGAACTTGTGCGTCTCTTAGCGGAGGATCCGTCTTTCGATTGCTCTGGCCACGCCGTCTTTTTCCATGGTCGTGGTTACCCAGTCAGCATACGCTCTGACTGCGATGGGCGCCTGCTCCATGGCGACGCCGATTCCGGCATATCGCAGCATTCCGATATCGTTGAAATCGTCGCCCACGGCCATCACATTTTCGGGTCGCAGAGACATGATTTCCTCAGCCAGGTAACTCACAGCCAGGCGCTTGTTTACGGCTGGGTGGAATGCTTCGAGCAGCGTTATTGATTTGTCCTGTCTTACCTGGATGCGGCTGTGAGAATTCTTTAACTGACTCGAGAGTCGTGCAATGTCGTGGGGGTCATTGCTTAGGACCACGACTTTAGAAGTCGGCCGGTTTAGAAGTTGGCGCATGTCGCTGACAACGATCGGTTCCACTCCCGAGCCCTCGAAATACTTCATTGAGGCGTTATTCAGATTTGAGACGTAGAGATTGTCCTGAATGTGAAAGAGAACGGAGAGTCGATCGCTCAGGTTTAGCAGTTCGATATGTTCCAGCAGTTGAGCGGCGACGCGAGTTTGTACTGGCCAGTGACGATGAATGACCCCGGTATTCGGTTCTCGAATCAATGCACCTTCGTAGCAGATTAAGGGTAGGTCTGAACCGATGAAATCATATGCGTGCAGTGAACACTGGTAGGAGCGACCGGTGGCAATAGCTATCGCCACCCCGCAACGTTGGGCCGATTGAATGGCTTGCGCTACGGAATCACGAATGCAATTAGACTTGTTCCCAATTGTCCCGTCGATGTCGAGTACCAGCAACCGGATGTCGGCCAGCGTTTGTGAGGGCCGCATGGGAAATATTGAGTTGTTACACCCCTGTTCGTTCATCTACGATTCAGCCATTGATCTCACTCAACAGTCGATCGATCGGCGTGACAATATCATTGTTGTCGATCCTAAATCCACATACTTATTTTCGCGATCAGTTAGAGCGAGGGCAAGCCCCTCTTCCTGACTTGTTCTATTCTCAGTTGCGCAAACGTCGAGTGGAACTTGAACCAGAAAATAAAACAGGTCAGGAAGAGGGGCTTGCCCCCGCTGGTTGAAAAAGAACCAGCAACACACTAATACCCCACAACTATTTCGCTAACACACGAGTTGATAGTGTGTCTGTACTTCAGAGACTCTACTTGAATAAGAAACTGTCATTTTTCAATCTGTGATGTCACAAAAATGTTTGCAGCTATCGATCTCTGTGATAGACTGCGGCCGCTTTACAACTCCTTGCTTCCTAACCGCAACACCTTACGCAGACTTTCAGGAGGATCTTCGATGTCCATATTTAGGATCGAAATCAAGGCGGGGCAGCCTGCGACCTACAATCCGAGTACACAGACTGTGGTTGTGAACGATAGCGTCTTCTGGTTCAACAGCGACCCGACACAGGCTCACTTTCCAACACCCGACGTTGGTACCATTCCGTGGTTGCAATTCCAGGTCGCGCCTAACTCACCATCAGCTCAGGTCGCGTTTGGTGTGCCGGGAACTTTCAAATACCACTGCGCCAATCACACAGGCGAAAGCGGGACGATAGTTGTTAAGTCTCGAAAGAAGAAAGGCGCCTTCGGTAAGAAAACAAAGAAAGGCGGCTTCGGTGCTAGCACGACGAAGGGCAGCTTCGGTAGCGGCACGAAGAAAGGCGCGTTCGGTAGCACGACTAAAAAATACTAACCACCCCGAGCCGGAGCTCTGGGAAGAGAACCTATGCAAATCCATATAACCCTAAGTTGAGGAGGGTCCCCCTATGTCAGATGAGATAGTCTTCACAGATCAAGCGGGCGAAGAAGATCGCAACGAGTCTTACGACATTACCGGCCAGTCGGGATTTACGCGACGAGATTTCTTAACTAAAACTATGGCCGTTGCCGGTGGCCTCGCGCTCTTCTCGGTGCTGCCGCGCTTTGCGACAAACGGTTGGGCTGGAATGGCGTTTCCAGCCATGGCATGTCCCAACCCCCAGCCGCTTCAAACCATTACTCAGATCCAGAGCCAGGGAAACGTCTTAAATACGATCCTGAAAATTCTCGATGAACAGAGAACTTACATCGGCCCAAATTGTGCGCCCAGCAGTGGACGGATGCGCTATATCGCTGCGGTCGATCCGAACACCAAGGCGACTATTTGGCCGCCGAACCCAAAAGTCGTGAATCCGGGACCAACGCTGCGAGCGGCGCTCGGTGACAGAGTTCAAATCACCCTGCTGAACCAGGTTGACCCTGCTAAATTCCCCGAGAACTTTGACGTTGCCGAAAAGTCGAGCCAGGCCTGCGATCAGAATACTACTCAGGGCATTGGGAACACCTACCCTGGTAACCCGAGTTTTGAAAAACCACCGAACTGCTACCACGCTTCCGGTTCGATGAACCTGCACTTTCATGGTACCCACGTTAGTCCGAGTGGTATTGCCGATAACGTGCTGCTGAATATTCATCCTTCGCCGCGAGACGCGAACGGCAACCCGGTGGTAACCGAGGATTCCGTAAAAGCGGTTTTCGCAGAGGTATTCGCGGGTTGCGAACAGGGCAAACAGATCGAGGAGTGGAAAGACTGGCCCCAGGCATGGCAGGACACGCAAAAACAACTCCTGACCAATTACGACAACACCACGCCGTGGAACGGTCAAACGCCTCCACCGGGTGGCCCGCCTGCGTTGCCACACAGCGAACAGTTGTGGCCGCAAAACCAGATGGCGATCGACACGTATGAGATGCCGGAGTATTACATGGGCGGTTTCCCAAACTGTTTCACGATCCCGCAATGGAAACAGGGTAGTCCGACTCCCGTCATGGGCCAGGCGCCGGGCACGCACTGGTATCACTCTCACAAGCATGGATCGACGGCCTTGAATCTGTCTAATGGTCTGGCTGGCGCCTTAATCATTGAGGACCAAAGTCCCACAGGTTATGACGGTACGCTGAAAAACTTCTTCACCAAAGAACAGGTATTGGTATTTCAGACGTACGCGACAGTCATGCCTGAGCTTCGTGCCGCAAACGTGAAGCAGGCTTCGGATCTGGTTATGGTGAATGGTCAATGGACGCCACTTCTCCAGATGAACCCGAATGAAATGCAGATGTGGCGCATGGTTAATGCTTGTTACAACCAGTCGCTGTCGTTGAACGCGCCAACCGGAATCAAGTGGGTGCAGACCGCTCAGGATGGCGTGCAGTTCCACCAGAAAAACTACAATCCAGCCGTTACCAATGCGTCGTTCCCGGTACCTGCGAGATCGGTAGCGCCGTTCGGCAGTTTTGCTCCGGGAAATCGCATTGACTTACTCGTACAAGCGCCGAGCACAACGGGCCAGTTCCCCGTGAAATTCGCGGGGGTTACGGTTTTGATTGTCGACGTCAGACAAGACCCGAACGTTAAGCCCATTACCACGCCGATGCCGTTCCCGACGGTGGCGCAGTTTCCAGTGCAGCCAGGATTTCTCGCCGACCTGAAGTTCTCGGACGTCAAGGTCAGCCGGGATCTCCACTTTGCCAGCAACCCAACTCCGTACCCAACGCCGTCGCCGTTTTATCAGGTTCCAATGCGACACACGATTGACGGAAAGCAATTCAGCGGCAACGTCGATCAAACTATGCTACTCGGAGGGACGGAATTGTGGACTCTCTATAACGACAATTCGACGGGCCTTCCGCATCCTTTCCACATCCACATCAATCCGTTCCAGGTTGTGGAAATGAAGACAGCCACTGGCAATGCGGTGAAGCTGCCGACGCCGTGGATCTGGTGGGACAATTTCGCGATTCCACCGGGAGGTTACGTGAAGATATTGACCAAGTTTGCGGATTTCACCGGGAAGTACGTGCTCCATTGCCATTTCCTGGATCACGAAGACCGTGGGATGATGCAGTTGGTGCAGGTAGTGAATAACGTCACTACGATGAAGCACAACTAGGGCCACAGATTTACGCGGATAAACTGCGCGGATGAGCACAGATCAGATCTGCGTTCATCCGCGTATCAGTTTCACTTTTTCGCGGAAGCCGTCGATATCTTCAAAGCCATTCCGAACCGCTAGTTCCAGTAACTGTGATCTGCGCTCATGATCGAGCGCGCGTAGTACCTGATCAAGTTCCTCGATACTCAACTGTAAAAGCTTGAGCACGCACTTGCCGGTGAACTGAATCTCTTCGCTCGACACAAGTCGTAACAACTCTTCGAAGGGAGCGAAGTTGATTTGCCACTCAAGCTCGGGTTGCGCCTTGCCGATTTCGGGATCGACGACGATCAAATACAACCAACTGACACGCGTAGCTCCGACGCCGTCGAAGTATTGTTGCAGTGCGCGTTGTTGTGTGCCCGTGACGCAGATGTCATTGATGAAGACAACGGGCCGTCCCTGGAAGCCAGCATTAGGAACCAATCGGCTGCTTAATCGCTCGCGTGCTGTTACACGGTCCGCAAGGTCGAGCTTTGCGTAGTCTATTGAAGCGGTCGCCTCGTTATCGTATTGGATGTCGATCACCGGGAGTTCCGTGGAATTGCCCAACTCCCAACACAGCAGGTTAGCCGCAGCGGGTGTTTGCGACGCGAGCGCCGGTGACGTCATTACCCAACCTGCGTCTGTTTCCGCTATCGCTTTCAACACGGGGAGGAGCAGCTGAGCGTAATGGCGGATGCTCGCAGTGACGCCGAGCTTGAAGGCGGGATAATGCCGGAAGATCTCTGACTTCGGATCAAACGGCAGCTCGTCTATGCGATATAAAGACGTGGTTTGCGAGTCACTCATGAGGCTGAATGTAACCATACCACGCAGCGTGTGGAGGATCCTCGAGAAGGGCTCGACTGGCTCTCACGTAAATCTGATTGCCCCAGTCGTAATGCCAGAATACTTTTGCGGTTTCGTTGAGCAGCCCTTCCTGCGTCATGGCCCAATTCAACAGTCGCCGGTTCTGTAGTCTGACGTCGTCTTCGTCGATGTGTCCGGCTGCCAGTTGCCGTTCGAAGTAATCGCCAACACCCGCTTCACTGTCGCTGTCAACTTCGAAGTGGGCGCCCATGTCGAGCAGTTCTCTTGTTACGGAATCACGCAGGGTCAGATCTATTGCGGCCCCATTCGTATGCGCCGGCCAGGTGCGCGAATCAGCTTCATCGAAAGCCGCTGGATCGACTATGTATTGCTTCGCCCAGGCGCGATGTTCTTCGTCGCTGCCATTTGGGATTTCCTGTTTCGCTTTGTTGTAAAAGAAGTCCCACAAGCCCTGCTGGCAGGCGACTGTGCGATGACCATCGAGCACGAACAGTTCCGCTTCGAATGGTCTGAGAAGCTCGTTTACGCGGGCGAGTTTTTCAGCCACCGACTTTCGCAACCAGATGTCCTGCCGGCTGCCTTCGATGGTTCTGCAAAACGGCGGATTGTTGCCGTCGGTCTTTGCGTAGTAGCTTTCGTACGCGACGCCGACCGACTCCAGCGGCACGAGGGGCTCGCGCCCGCGCGGGTCATCGTGATCAATTGGAATATCCGAATACGAGCTCGAAAAACTTTGCAGCGAAGTGATCGGAACTTGATGATTGATATGTAACTTGGTTCGTGACATGAGTTCTCCATTATCCACAGATTACACAGATTTATTAGAGTCTGTGTAATCTGTGGATAGAATAAATAATTGTGAAAGCAGTTGACCAGTATCGCTGGATGGAAGATGAGACGCCCGGCTTGCGAACCTGGGTGCAGGCACAGCATGAGTACGCGATGTCACGACTCTCGTCCGTGCCGGTTCGCGAAGAAATTCGCCGGCGTCTGGAGGAGTTGCTGCGCACGCCCGTCATTGCCAACGTCACGAAGGCTAGAAACCGATACTTCTTTCGCCGGCGTTCGAGCAAGCAGGAACTCGCTTCGCTCTATTACCAGGACACACCGGAGAGCACGCCACGATTATTGATTGATGCGGGTGAGTTGAGTTCCGACGGCACGATCGCGTTGATGGATACGCATCCATCTCCCGATGGTTCTCTCATCGCATATCGACTGACTTCGTCCGGAAGCTCACACATGTCGCTTCACGTGTGTCGCGTCGACGATAGTCGAGTTCTGCCGGACATTATTCCCGGTAACGTAAATCCGGTCGCCCACACATGGCACACCAAAAATCGCGTTGCGTGGTTACCCGATAACAGCGGCTTTTTTTACACGCGCTGTCACCACGACGTGCCGGCGGCCGAGACGCGGTTCAAGCACAAACTCTACTTCCATCGACTCGGTGAAGATTGGCGCGACGACGCCCTGGTGTTTGGTGAATCACTTAAGCGAGAGCAGACACCATATCCACAAGTTTCTCCGGACGGCCGCTATCTGATCGTGCTGGTCCAGGATGTATCGGGCTCCGCGCCGTCTTCTGAAGTCTATCTTCTGGATCGGGAGCATCCGCACCGTGGCTTCGTTCCCGTCGTTCACGGAATCGACGCGTTTATCAGTGCTGCCGCATTCCATCGAGACATGCTCTACTTCCAGACAGATCACGAGGCGCCGCTGGGCAAGATCGTTGCGGTCGAGCTCACGGATATTGTTGATGCTAAAACAGTGATCGCTGCGGAATCGTTTCCTCTCAGATCCTGGGCCACAGCGGGAGACTACCTGTTTATCGAAACGATCGAAAACGTCTCGTCACGATTGCGCGTGTATAACCTCGCAGGGAAGTTCGTGAAGCAAATCGAACTGCCCGGCACCGGCAGTATCGATGCGCTCACTGGAGGGCCGGACGATCTGTTGTTTTCGTTTTCGTCTTTCCTGATGCCGCGAGCCGTGTATCGCCTCGATCTCGAAACATTCGAGTACACACTCTTTCATCAACACGAAGTGCCGTTCGATCCGAATGAGTTTGAGCTCGAGCAGGTCTGGTTTGAATCGCGCGACGGGACGCGGATACCGATGTTCCTCGTTCACCGGAAAGATCTCGTGCGCGACGGCGCTAATGCGGTCGTGATCCATGGCTATGGCGGCTTTGGTGTCAGTCTCCTCCCTACTTTTGCGGCGCACGTCGTTCCGTTTCTGGAACATGGCGGAATCTATGCGGTCGTCAATGCGAGAGGAGGAGGAGAGTTTGGCGAGGAATGGCACCGGGCCGGGATGCGTGAGAATAAGCAAAACGTTTTCGACGATTTTATCGCGGCCGGCGAGTGGCTGATTGCCGAAGGATATACGCAGGCCTCGAGACTCGGCTGCTTTGGCTGGAGTAATGGTGGTTTATCAGTGCATGCTGTTGCGGTGCAGCGGCCGGATTTATGGAAAGCAGTAGTTGCTGGTGCGCCTGTTACTGACCTGGCTCGATTCCACACCGCGCACGGCGGGCAGCACTGGGTCGCTGATTATGGTTCACCGGAAGATGCGCGTGACCTCGAGTTTCTGATGCGATACAGCCCGTATTACACGCTACCCGAAAAGATCGAAGCTCCTGCGATACTCACAGTGGTCCCGGATAATGACGACCGCGTCGCTCCCTGGCACAGCTACAAAATGCACGCGGCGTGGATCGCGTCGAATGTTTCTACGAACCCGATTCTTCTGCGTGAAGAGAAGCAGGCAGGCCATCGCGGCAGCCCATTGGCGAGCAGAACAGTGGATCGCTACACCGACATCTGGGCATTCTTCTTCTGGCAGCTTGGGTTGGACTAAAGCCTCACGCTTGGACACAGTCAGTACCGTCCGCGGTAGCGGATGGGTGTATGCGCAGCCTTACGACGTACCCATCCGCTACCGCGGACGGTACTGACTGTGTCCAAGTGAAGCTTTACTTGGATCGGGTCAGTACAGGGAGCGGTAGCGACCTGGTAAGTGATCAGCATTTGACCCCCATGGTGGACCAGGTCGCTACCGCTCCCTGTACTGACCCGATCCAAGAATGATTACAGATACCGTTTCTTCAGGGATTCGTAGAGACAGTCATCAGAGTAGGACGCATTCTTGTCCTGACCCGCGGCGCGCCAACGTTCATTCCAAAGATGAATCGCATACGTTCGCTCGCTGAGTCGTAGATCAGCTTCCGGTTCGAGGACTTTGTGCCAGTCAGCATAACCAATCGGACAAAACACCTCCGCAGACTGCTTGTACCTTTCCAACGAAAACTCTCGCACTGCTGCGGCCATCAATCGTGGCCCAGTCTCACCCCAGACAATCGCTTTCGGATCTTTCGTTTCACAAACGCGCCACGCGTAACTCATCACGTCACTACCAGCGGGCGCTTTGAAGATGCCACTGTTAATGAACTCTTCTCCCATCGCGAACTCACTCGAGAAGACGTACTCTGACTCGAAATCGAAAGGCTTCAAACAAATCGTGTCGGTGTCGACCCACCATCCACCGCGTTCAAGCACCAGCTTGTAGCGGAAGAAATTTGAGAACCCCGCATAACTCGCCTGCTGCTTGTACTGAAAGATTCTCGATGCAGGCAGGATCTCGTTGCCGTCTTTGATCGTCGTTCCGAAGGGAATGTTCATTACGTCCTCATAGACGTAGAGATCGTATTCATGCCCATTGCGCAAAAACGACGCAATCGACAACTGCTCCATCACGGAAAGCTCGTTGCCAACCCACAATCCCTGGATGATGTGGTTCATGAGTTACGCCCCGGCAGCGCGGGAGATGTTCGCGCTCTCGAGTTCGTACTCGCGGACGTAATTGCGCGCCATGGTGTGATAATGATAGTCGTGCATCGCTTTCTCGCGACACGCACGCGGATCGAGACTCGTGACACGATCGATGGCGGTGACGTATTCGTCGTCTGTGCGACAAACAAACCCAACTTCCGGTGTGATGATCTCGGGACATGCACCACGGTCACTGCAGATCACGGGTGTGCCTGACATGAGCGCTTCCACCATTCCCAATCCGAATGCTTCGTCGAGCTTCGTCGGAAAGAGGAAACCTTTCGCGCCGGCAAGCAACTCCGCCTTCTCCTTACCACGCACATCCCCCACGTATCGCGCGCCAACTCTGCGACACATCTCCTGCACCTGCGCGATTCGTTCATAAGACTCACCGGTGCCGGCAACGACGAGCTTGAATCCGAGTTGCTTCGTCATGGAAAGTACGATGTCCAAACCTTTCTTCGTGCCCCAATCCATCGTCGACATGAACAGGAAGTAATCGTCTTTTGTCTCGCTGTAAATGTATTCGCTCGGATCGATGCCGTTCCACACGAATCGATCGCGCCCGTGCAATTGAGCGAGTGTTTGCGAGACGAAGATCCAGTTTCGGGTGGAGTGAGCACGTTCGCGCCCGCGCGTCTGTTCATCCATATGACAGGTCGCCACCCACGGTTTCGCACGCGCTTCCCACTCCTCGATCAGCATCGCATCCCGCCCGGAAATCGTGTGCAAAACGTCCGCCTGAAAATCCGGCTCGAAGACTAAATTGATCCCATTCGGAACTGAATCCGCGGAGAAACTCTCACGTACGCGCCGTACCAGGTAAGAGACTTCATGGCCTAGTTCGGCGAGACCTTTCGCCAGCAGATCGTGAAGGATGTAGCCGGAGCCGGAAGGGAAGGCCTTCGGGTGCAAACCACTACCGTGGCCATTGCTGGAAGGATACTCATGATCTGAGGAGAGTAGGACTCGCATAAGTTAAGCGGTGCAAACTGCGTTTATGAATCGCGCTCGATCGCTCGTCTGATGTTGCTGATGAACAAGAGCGTAGCCGTTTCTTCTGATCTGGTCCAACTCGTCATGGTTTTTTTCCGAAAGCACGTACTCGATTTGTGACTTCAGGTTCTTTTGCGACACCGGCACGTAATGGCGACCGGCGATAAAGCCGAGCCTGTTGAGAGGTTCACTAACCGTGTCGTCGGCCAGCAGCAAGGCGCCGGTTGCCGGAATCTCGAAAAACTTCGCCACCAGGTACGCATAAGGGAAAACACTGTCAGCAAAACCAACCCGGCACTCGCGAATCTTCTCTGCGTAACCGCGACCTATTCTTTCATCTCGCTCGTAATCGTACCCGGAGTAATACCCGGGGTGCCGGTGATACCTGACTGCATGTGAGCCTTCGCGGTGCAACTCCAACATCCGCTGGCGCAACGGATATGCTTCATTGATCGCGCCACTCAGGAAGATTGCGTTCTCCGCGTCCTCGTTGAAAGGCAATATGAAATCAGTTGAAGCGGAGTGCGGCACCCACATGGTTCGTTTCCGAGCAAGCTCGGGAAATAAACTGGTCCAACCATAGACATACGGGCTCAGAATCACATCCGACACGCCGAAAACAATCACTTTCATTTCGCGCATGCGCCGGTTCCACCAATGCAGATCGTCGGCGAAGAAAAACTTGCGACACTTCAGACCCTGCATTTCGCGACAATGCCGGTAAACGAGTTCGTAAGCTTCCCAAAAGATGATCAGCTCGGGTAGTTGTCCGAGCGCGATCCGTAATTTGTGCTCCAGCGAACCGGCGCCGTGCCAGAGCGCATTGGCTTCGATATGTCTCCAGCCATGGTTTGTGATCAGGTCGTGCTGGATGTAGTACAGCTCACGCGTGACGTAGGTTCGCACCGCCTCAAGGTGAGATACGATCAGTTTCATTAGCCACGGCCAGTAGCCACTGATAAACGCGGATTTAGTTCGTCGAATCGCAGTTGAACCAAACGCTGGATCTGGCGCGCGCAATTGACGTAGGCTGCCATTCCTTTGCCGATCGGATCGGGAATGTCGGCTTCATCGCTCAGACAGTAGGTTTTGCCTTCAACCGGCGGCAGCATCTCAATCACTGCTTTGCGAACGGCCCCGGTCATGCAGAAGATCATTTCGGCTTCGGCTGCTAACTCCGGTGTGAGATTGCGCGCCGCATGCGGTTGGACCGGCACACTCAACGACTGTAGAACCTCTGCTGCTTCCGGTGTGATTGCTGCGCCGACTCTTGCAGACACACCCGCACTGAGCGCGCGCACGTTCATGGTTTCGAGTGCTTTGAATGGAATACCGAGTCGGGTGGCGATTTCGGCGTTCGCTATTGCGGCGGCCATCGGCGAACGACAGGTATTGCCACTGCACACAAACAGAAACAGTCGCTGCGGCTGCGCGAGGGGTGGTGCAAAGCCGAAGAAACGTTTGACCTTCGCAAGCACACGATTGAAGTGATGGAGTGGCGACAGAAACCCGAACGCGACGATGATGAAGGCGACGCTGACGTTCTGCGCGAGTGTTGGTGAACTCTGATTGTAAAAGTAAGCCAATAACGCGGTGGCAGTGAATCCCGAGAGCATGCTCGAGCCGCAGTGCATCGGCACACAGAACGTGTTTTCACGTCGATCGAGAAAGATCAAAGTCGTGCAGACACAGAGTGCGGCATAAAACAGACCTACCATTGCGGCAAACACGGCGCCCGGTGTCGTGACGAAAGTTGTCAGCCCGGCGCGAAATCCCATCATCACGTCGCCGGCGCCGACGACTGCCAAACCTACAAGAACAGCTACCAGTAGCGGCGACGCAACCATCTGCTCCTCGACGAAGTAACGCAGCGTTGCCGTTCTTTCATCCGACTTCGCGAGACGGCTCATAAACTGTAGCTTGAAAAAATATGCCGCGAGATAAACCATCACATCGATGACCGCGACGATCGTGAGCGTATAGTTCGAGGAGTCGCGCAGCACGACCAGCACTGCGGCCAGACTGACAAGCATTGCGGTCCAGGAAAACCAGCGCACGCGACGCCCGACGATGTAATCCACGATCGGTGCGATGATGAGTGTCCCGCCACGCAGCAGGACCAGCACCAGCACGATGGAGAGGCCGCCAAAAGTAAACGCGAGTGTCGTGGTTCCCATGATGGTTGCCATGCACACTCCGGAGAGGAAGGTAAGCTTGCGCGGAAAAGGAATCTGACGACCGAAGACTTCG
>Ga0097621_100001968_pt1 | contig 14006 bp, 6 predicted proteins | sample KBSMisM72_FD_73165 | JGI IMG/M metagenome (GOLD analysis project Ga0097621, IMG submission 73165) | Miscanthus rhizosphere microbial communities from Kellogg Biological Station, Michigan, USA - KBS Miscanthus M7-2 (version 2) (version 2) | ecosystem: Host-associated > Plants > Roots >... | reverse complement strand
GAAGTAGCGGCGCTGTTGTTGAGCGACGTGCCGGCGGGGTCTGTTCGCGGTCCGGCGCCAGAGCTGGTCCGCCTTCAGGATCCGAATCGCACTGAGACCGACATCCTGCGGACCCGCGCCACCCAGGCGCTGAGCAACCCGCTCTCGTCCGAAGTGCAGCGCGTCGTCAAGCAGACGTTCGGCGTCGACACGTTCCAGGTGACGCCCTCGCTGACGGATCCGACCGCGTTGACCTCGCGGCTCAACCCCACGGCGCGTGTCACCATCGGCACGCGCATCTCCGACCGCGCCTACATCACGTTCTCGCGCAGTCTGAACTCGACGTTCAACGATCAGATTCTGCTGCTGGAGTACGAGGCGAGCGACCGCTTCTACTGGGTCTTCTCGCGCAACGAGGACTCGCAGACCTACGCGCTCGAGTTCCGCGTGAGGCACTCATTCTGAATCGTCTTCTCATCGCCGCGCTTGTCTTCGCCTGGGGAGCGCAAGCGTACGGGGATGTGCTCGAGTTCGTCGGACGGCCCGTGGCGTCCGTTCGTCTGACGATCGACGGCCGCGACACCTCCGAGCTCGATCTCACGAAGGTCGTCGACGTCCGCGTCGGCGCGCCGTTCGCGATGCGCGACGTCCGCGAATCCGTGCTCCATCTGTACGCGCTCGGCAAATTCGATGACGTGCGCGTCGAGGCTGGACCGCATGGCGGCGGCCTGCCGGGCGTCGACGTGCACTTCGAGATGACCTCGGCCAAGCCGGTCAACACGATTCAGTTCTCGGGCATCGCGCGCGCGCCGGGCATCGACGAGGGACAGCTTCGCCACGCCGTCACGGAACGCGCAGGCGCGTCTCCGCCGCTCACGCGAGCCGACGAGTTGTCGCGGGTGCTCGAGGCGACGCTCAGGCCCCGCGGCTATCTGCACGCCAAGGTGATGGCGCGAGCCGTTCCCAACGGCAGCAGCCACACCGCGCTGCTGTTCGATCTCGACCTCGGGGCGCGCGCGACCATCGGCACCATTACCGTCAACGGACCCGACGATGCCCGCCGGGAGTTGCTGGCCATTCTGCAGACGTCCACCGGTGCGCCGTACGAGCGCGACACGCTGAACGCACGCATCGCGAAATACCTCGACGACCGCCGATCGCACGGCTATTACGAAGCGCGGGTGAACCTGTCGGACGAATCGGCGGCCGACGAGCGTCTCAACCTGACGTTCACCGTCGATCCCGGGCGCCACGTCCGCGTCGTCTTCTCCGGCGATCCGATTTCAGGAGAGCGCAAGGATCTCGTTCCGGTGGAACGCGAGGGCTCGATCGACGAGGACTTGCTGGAAGACTCGACGGCGAGAATCGAGGATGCGCTGAAGGCGCAGGGCTTCAAGGACGCGATGGCGCCGCATCAGCGGATGGAATCGGGCGACGAAGTCGTCATCGCCTTCCGCATCACCCGCGGCCAGCAATATCGCATTGCCAGCGCCTCAATCGCCGGCAATACCGCGGTTCCGGCGTCGGAGCTGCCGCTCTCGCCGCGGCTGCGCGAGGGCCAGCCGTTTTCGCAGGCCGTGGTCGACGCCGAAGCGGCGTTCATTGAGGACGTCTACCGGCGCGCCGGATATGGCGCGGCGAAGGCCGACGTCGACGCCAAAGTGCAGGCGCAAGTGTCCGGCTATGTGCCGGTCGCCGTCGCCTTCAACGTGCGCGAGGGCATCCGCACGCTGGTGTCGTCGATCACGGTGACGGGCAACATGGCGATTGATACCGCCACCCTGCTCGAGGGGCTTCGGCTCCAAAAGGGCCTTCCATACGTCGTCACGAATCTGGCGGCGGACCGCGACGCGATCCTGGTGAAGTATCTCAACGAGGGGTACGAGAACGCGACGATCGACGTCAGACCCGAGCCCAACCGCGATCGCACGTCGGTCGACGTCAAGTACTCGATTCGCGAGGGCCCGCAGGTGCTCGTCGATCACGTGCTCATCGCGGGCCCGCAGCGGACGGATCCGTCGATTGTCGAAAAGCAGCTGCGCCTGCGCGGCGGAGATCCATTGAGTCGCGACGCCGTCCTCGAGACGCAGCGCCGATTGCAGTCGCTGGGGCTGTATCGCAGCGTCTCGATCAGCGAGCTCCGGCACGGCGAAGAGAACCGGCGCGACCTGCTCGTGAGCGTCGAAGAAGGCCCGAGCCGGAGCATCGCGTGGGGCGGCGGGTTCGAACTCGCCCGCCGCGTGGAGCAGTCAGACAACAGCCCGACCGCCGAAGAAGTGTTCGATGCCGCGCCGCGCGGATCGTTCGAGATCAACTGGCGGAACCTGTTCGGCACGAACCGCTCGACGTCGGTGTTTTCGAGCCTCACGCTGCATCCGCGCGGCACGGCGGTGCAACAGAACATCACGGAGTATCGCGTCGTGAACACGTGGCGCGAGCCGAAAGTGTTCGACACGCCGATCGACGGACTGGTGACGCTCCTGCTGGAACAGCAGTTCCGCTCGAGCTTCAACTTTCGCCGGGCGAGCGCCACGGCTGAAGCGACGCGCCGTCTGCCGAACAAAATCAGCTTGGTCGGCACATACCAGCTCCAGCAGACGAACGTGTTCGACGTGACCGCCGACCAGAACCTCATCGACCGCGTGTTTCCGAACGTGCGGCTCTCGTCGTTTTCACTCTCGGTCGTGCGCGACTCGCGAGACGATCAAATCGATCCGACCAGGGGGCAGTACTTCAGCGCGTACGGCCAGCTGGCGGCGAAAGATCTCGGGGGCGAAGTCGGCTTCTTCAAGTCGTTCTTCCGGGCGTCCGCGTTCCATTTGCTTCCGCACGCCCATCATTCCGTGCTCGCCGGCAACGTGTTTCTCGGGCTGGCGACTGGGTTTCCCCAGCAGGGCCCAAACGGCAATACGATTCTGGATCCCACGACAGGCCAGCCCGCCCGCGACCTGCCGCAGAGCGAGCGCTTTTACGCAGGCGGCGATACGACGATGCGAGGGTTTGCCCTCGACCAGCTCGGCGTGCGGCATATTCCCTCGGAGGTCAACGACACGATCGACCAGAATGGGTTTCCACTGGGCGGCAACGCCGAAATGCTCTTCAACCTCGAGCTGCGCGTGCCGCTGAAAGGGAATTTCGAGACGCACGGTTTTCTCGACACCGGCAACGTATACAGGCAGGTGGTCGACATCGAGTTCGGCGAATTGCGTTCGGCGGTCGGGTTCGGCGTGTTGTATAAATCGCCCATCGGGCCGCTTCGGTTCGATCTCGGATTCAAGGTGAACCGGTTGCCGGGCGAGAGCCTCACTGCGTTTTTCATCACATTCGGACGGGCGTTTTAAATGAAGCCGCTCGTGGTGGCGATTGCGCTCGTCAGCGCCGCGGCCGGCGTGTGCGCCGACACGATCGATCGAGTGCTCGCGGTGGTCGCGGGGCAGCTGATCACGCTGAGCGACCTGAACGCGATGCGCGACCTCGGCATCATCACCGCAGCGCCGAACAGCGCCGATCCAACAGGTGATGTGCTCGCCAAACTGATCGATCGCGAGCTCATGCTGGCTGAAGTCGAACGCTATGCGCCGCCCGAGCCCGAGTCCGCCGACATCGATCGCGAAGTCGCCGTCGTGCGCGCGCGATTCCCGTCGCAGAAGGCGTTCGACGACGTGCTCGCGAGGGCCGGATTCGACCTCGGGCACGTCCGCGAAATCGTCCGGCAGAACCTGCGGCTCAAGGCCTATCTCGATCAGCGGTTCGCCGTCGCGACCGACGAACAGCGGCGTCAGACGATGATCGACGACTGGGTCGCCGGCCTGCGCCGTCGCAGTCCAGCGATTAACCTGTACAAGAAGTAGCGCACGTTCCTTTTCGCACATCGGCACATCACGAAGGCACGACAAAGAGCACGAAGCCCACGAATCATGTTTTTGAAAAAGACAGGTCGTGCCCTTCGTGTCTTCGTGAATAAACAGGCGTGGACTTGCGGAAGTCTTACTGAGACCGTTGCGCGCTGTTCTCAACGCCGAACCTGCGGCTCAAGGCCTATCTCGCTCAGCGGTTCGCCGTCGCAACCGACGAACAGCGGCGTCAGACGATGATCGACGGCTGGGTTGCGGGCTTCGCCGGCGCACTCCGGCGATCAATCTGTACAAGAAGTAACGCCCCCACGACGTTAAACGCAGAGATCGCTGAGATCTCAGAGTTCGAAGTGCGATTCGACGCGGACGGCCTGCGAAGCAGGCCGTGGCATCGGGACGAGAGGTCCGGCGATGAGTCCGGATGTGTCGCTGATCGACTCATCGCCGGATCCTCTCATCCCGGTGACGCCGCTTCGCGGCGCCGCGTCGAATCTTGGAGGTTCTGTCTTTCTCTGCGTTGTTCTTGTCTGCGTGCTCCGCGTGCTCTGCGTCGATCGTCGTCTTCAGCGACCGGTGACGAAACACTGGGCGGCGCTTCGTGCGTCTTCGTGTTCCTCGTGTCTTCGTGGCTGGCTAGCGGCGGGTCACAAAAAACTGTAGTACCTCGACCAGGTTGAACCCCGCGTGGCTCACTATCGGTGCGACCGACGAGCGGCGCCGCAGGTAGATGACGCCCCAGTAGAGTCCGAGCACGCCGGTCGCAACCGTGACGTCCTTGCCCTGCAGGCCGTGTCCGAGCCCGAACAGGACACTCGACACGACCAGTCCGACGATGGGGCCGCCGAGCCAGACGTTGAATCGATGCAGGATGAATGCGCGTTGGATTTCCTCGCGTACGCCGCCGGCGATGAGGACGACGAGGGCAAACTGCCACGCGTCGCGCGGAGTCTGGATGAGCTCCTCGAGCGGATTGCGCTCGAGATTGTGCAGCGACGGCGCGCCGATTCTGACGATGCCGATGATGAGGACGGCGAGCGTCAATGCGCCGATGATCAACGGCAGGCCCAACACCGCTTCGCGCGCGACGTTGCGCGAGCCGAGCAGCACGTCGCGAATGCGTTCGTTGTGCGATCGGATGAACAGACAGATGAGCGCGATCACCAGCACCGCATCGATGAGCGACAGCCACGTGACGAAGCGCAGCGTGGGCGCCCCTGTGGAGGTCTGAGAGGGAACTCCCAGGGCGACGAGCGTTTGTCCGATGGCCAGCTGCGTTGGATAAGCTGAGCAGAGCGCCACTTCGAACAGCGCGACGACGCGCCCGATAAGGGGTGGTGCTTCAAGACCACCGTCATCGACCATTCGGTCAGCCCTCCTCGGGCGCACTTCTCAAAGCATTCTAAGGCTATCGGCATTTCGCCACTGGTCTCTGGATTTCCGTGCCCGGCGCGTCGCAACCATGTGGTGCGGGGTTTGAATCTCCACGATCAAGTGGTCGTGCCGCAGGACTGACCGATATGCCGATATTGTCTCAAGCGCACGTGCTGGTCGCCGACGACGACCCCGAACTCCTCGACGCCGTCGCCGACGGGCTCAAACACCTCGGCGCGGACGTGGCGCGTGCGTCGAGCGGAGCAGAGCTGATCGATCAGCTCGCGGGCGCCGGCCCGTTCGATCTCGTGGTGACAGACATCAAGATGCCGTGGATGAACGGCCTCCAGGCGATGCACGCCACGCGCGCGGCCGGGATGGGCACGGCGGTCATCGTCATGACCGCTCTCACCGACGAGCGGATCTCAACGCTCGTGCGAGGGCTCGGCGAGAACGCCCTGCTCTTGCACAAACCGTTTTCGCTGAGCGAGCTCGAATCGGCGGCGTCCAAGCTCCTGCCGCCAACGCGGACAGATGCCCCGGCCGCGAATTAGGTCCATGCCGACAGCGTGGCCTCAGAGCACCACCAGAGATCAGCTGGAACGACAGAGCGTCAAGATATCCACCGTACTTTGTCTCATCAGTCTCATCATTCCGGCGCTGGCCACGGTCGGCTGGATGTTCGACGTCCCGCTGCTGACGCGCGGACACTCGACGCTTCCCGCGATGCAGCCCAACACCGTGTTCGGCCTTGTCGTGCTGGCGGCCGCCGTCCTTCTGACCCAGGAGCACGTGGTCTTTAGTCCACGAACGTGGGTGGCTGTTCTCCTCGCGTCAGTCGTTCTGCTCCTTGGTCTCTTCACGCTCGGAGAGTACGCGTTCGGCTGGGAGAGCGGCCTCGATCGCATCTTCGTCCACCATTCCGCGAGGCTCAGCCAGCCCTATCCCGGACGCCCGTCTCCGCAAACGGCGCTGAATTTCGCGCTTCTCGGCGTCGTGCTGTTGGGGTTCAACCTGAGTATCCGGACCTTCGCCGTCGCGCAGATTGCGGCGATCGCGGCGGCTGCGAACGCCGTCGTCATTGCCACCGGCGAGATCTTCGGCGCAAGCAGCATCTACGGACTGCCGATCTACGAGCCGTCGGTCGGAATGGCCCTTCACACCGCGATCACGTTCATCCTGCTCGTCGTCGCGCTGTTCTGCCGCCGGCCGCGCGAGGGCCTGATGACGCTCGTCACGAGCGAAACGCACGCGGGACGGCTGGCACGGCGAATCGTCCTGGCCGCCATCGTGGCGCCGCCGCTGGTCGGCACGTTGACGCATGTCGGCGTCGTTGCAGGCTGGTACGACCTCCGGGCGCAGATCGCGCTGTTCGCGCTCGCGATGACGAGCTTGATTCTGCGGACCACCTGGCGCGCAGCGAGACAGTCGGAACACGAGGAGCTGCGGGCGAGGGAGGCCTTTGAAGCGCTCGAGCATGCGAACGAACAACTGAGTCGTGCGGTACGTGAGCGCCAGGTGTTCGCGGCGCTCGTCGACAACTCCCCGGACTTCATCGGCATCACCGACCCGAAGGGAACGCCGACGTATCTCAATCCGGCTGGGCGGCGCATGGTGGGACTCTCGTCGGATGTGCCCCTCGAACGGACGGCGATACCTGACTACTACGCGGGCGATCAACGGGAGTTCGCGTCGAACGTCATCGTCAAGTCCATGATCGAAGGGGGGCATTGGGAGGGCGAAACGGCCTTTCGGCACTGGCAGACAGACGAATCCATTCCGGTTTCGGACACGCATTTCATAATCCGGCATCCCGAAACCAACGAAATCCTCGGCATGGGGACCATCACGCGCGATATTTCCGAAGCCAAGCGTGTCCAGAGGGAGATCGAGACGGCGAACCGTAAGCTGCGGCAGGCGGACGAACTCAAGACCAACTTCTTCGCGAACGTCAGCCACGAGTTTCGAACGCCGTTGTCGCTGATTCTCGGCCCCGTTGAGCATCACCTCGCGTCGGCCGACGCGCTCAGCCCAGAGCTCCGGCGCGACCTGGAGGTCGTCGACCGAAGCGCTCGCACGCTGCTGCGATACGTGGACGACCTGCTCGACGTCGCGCGGATCGACGCCGGACAGCTCCAGCCCGAGTACACGGAAGCGGATGCCGCCGCCGCCGTGCGGTACATCGGCGAGCACTTCTCGGCGCTCGCCACTGAGCGCAGCATCGCGTTCTCGATCGACACGCCGGAGGCGTTGGCCGTCCAGACGGATCTGAAGAAGCTCGAACGGATCCTGCTGAACCTGCTGTCGAATGCGTTCAAGTTCACGCCGAACGGAGGACGGATTCGCGTCTCGCTTTCCGACGGCCCTGGACGGATGCAGATCGAAGTCGCCGACAGCGGACCGGGCATTCCCGAGTCCAGGCGCACCGAGGTCTTCGAGCGATTTCACCAGCTCCCAACCGGAGCGACGTCGGCGTCGTCGGGCGCCGGCCTCGGTCTGTCGATCGTGAAGGAGTTCACCACGCTGCTCGGCGGCGCCATCTCAATCGCGGAGGCGCCCGGAGGCGGATCGCTGTTCGTTGTCGATCTGCCGTCACGTGCACCGACCGGAGCGGCGGTCAAGGCGCCGGTCGCAGAAGAAAGGAAGACGGTCGAGTTGAAGCAGTCGATCGAAGCCGTCGGCGAGAGTTCTCCAAGCGACACGACCGTCGAATCGAGCGCCGAGCGCCGTCCGGTCGTGCTGGTGGTCGAAGACAACCGCGACATGAGACGGTTTGTCGCGGAGTGTCTCAGGTCGGAGGGCTTTGCCGTGGTGACGGCCGCAGACGGCCCTCAGGGGTACGACGCAGCGATCGAGCTGAAGCCGGATGTCGTCGTCACCGACATCATGATGCCCAACATGAACGGCGATGAACTTGTACGCCGTCTTCGGGAGCGAGTCGATCTGGCGTCGATGCCGATCGTCGTGCTCACCGCCAAAGCCGACCGAGATTTCCGGATCAAGCTGCTTCGGGGCGGCGCCGACGACTACCTCGACAAACCGTTTTCACGTGAGGAGCTGTGCGCCCGAGTGCGGATTCTCGCGACACGAAAGCGGGCGGAGGATCGCTCGAACGACTTGCGCCGTCAGGTCGAAGATGTCGCACGGGCGAGCAAATCGGTGGCCGATGCCGTCGCCAGCCTGCCGGAGTCGAGCATGCTGGCTGTCCTCCAGACGATCGCGCTGAAGGCATCGAGCCTGACTTCTGCCGAATACGGCGCGGTGGGCATCGGTACCGACCCGGATCGGTCGTTCCAGACATGGGCGTTCGCGGGCATTGGTCATGCGCAGGCGGTGAAAATCGGCGCGTACCCGCATCCGCGAGGCCTGCTTGGACTGGTGACGACACTTGATCGCCCGTTGCGGCTTCGCGATGTCCGCGAGCATCCGGCCTTCGGCGGATTCCCTGAGCACCATCCGGTAATGACCAGTTTCATGGGGATGCCCATTCGTTACAAAGGACACGCCGTCGGCAACCTCTATGTCGCCAACAAACGCGGAGCGGCGGAGTTCACCGAACGGGACGAACAGTTGATCGAGATGCTCGCCAACGGCGTTGGCGTCGCCATCGAAACGGCGCGGCTGTTCAGCGCCGAAGGGCTCGAACGTGCATGGCTCGAAACCGTCGTCGACCAGATGCCGGAAGGAGTGCTGCTGATGGATGCCGAGGGGCGAGTCACGGTCGCGAACCGCTTCATGCGTTCGCTGGCATCGGTCGACGCCCCCCAACGCGATCGGTTCGGCAACCCGATGCGATTCGACCTGCGATATCCCTCGGGCGCACGTTTGTCGCCGGACGACCTCCCCATCGTGAAGGCGTTGATCGACAAGATGACGACGGATGGGCACGAGTTCATCGCGCGGCGGGCCGACGGTCGCCTGGTGCCGCTGCTCGTCAGTGCGGCCCCGATCAGATCGGCGAACGGAACCATCGCCGGCGCGACGATGATTCTGCAGGACGCCTCGACGCTCAAGGAACTCGAACAGATGCGTGAAGAGTGGGCGACCATCGTCGCGCACGACTTGCAGCAGCCGATTCATACGATCCTGCTGAGAAGCGACCTGCTGGCGTCAGGCCCGCTCACGGCCGAGCAGGCAGAAGGCGTCCGCCAGGTCCGCGTCGCCGTCAAACATCTGAGCCGGATGGTGCGCGATCTGATGGAGGCGTCGAAGCTCGAGACGCGCCGGCTGCAGATCTCATTCGACCGCGTCGACCTGGGTCGGCTGATTCGGGACATCGTCGTGCGAATTCCAGACGTCGCGTCACGGGTCGAGGTGAGCACGCCTTCTCGTCAGTCGCTCTTCATCAGGGGCGATGCCGAGCGCCTCGAGCAGGTCGTCACGAATCTGCTGTCGAACGCCGTCAAGTACGGAGCGCCCGATGCGCCAATCAAGGTGGAGGTCGTCGTCGATGCCGGGTATGCGCAGGTCTCGGTGACCAATAGCGGAGCGGGGATTTCCGCTGCCGAACTCCCGTTCATATTCGAGCGGTACGCTCGGTCTCATTCGGCGAGAACGACCGGGATCAAAGGGTTGGGACTCGGTTTGTACATCGCGAAGGGGCTCATCGAAGGACACGGCGGACGAATCTGGGTCGAGAGCGTTCCAGACAAGACCACGACGTTCCACTTCACGGTTCCTCTGGATGATTCTGTCGACGCGACGACCTCGCAGGTCGAGTCTCCGGACCGGCGCATTGAGAGTACGGTGGAGTTCCACCCGTGAGCGAAACCACCTCGGGATTTGCCGCACACGTGTTTCCGCCGGCGCTCGTGTCAGAGTTGCGGAAGCGGTTCGGCTCCGCCGACGACGAAGTGCCTGCCGTCGACGACGACACGCTCGTCGAACTCCTTACGACGATCTTCTTCGCCGGCCTGGAGACGTACGAGGGCGAGCACAACGCGGTGAGAGTGGCGTTCCTCGGCAGAAGCCCGTTGGCGTTCGTCATGCCTGAACAGGGGCGTTTCGAGACCGCGTCGTTCTATCAGTGGAAGATGATGCCATTTGAATCGCCTCGCCCGTTCGACATCGCGGAGCTGGTCAAGCTCGCGGTCGCCGGCGCGCACGCAGAGATCTATTCGACAGTCCATCTGCTCGGCAACAACGAACTGGCGATCACCGGCCTGGCGCGCGAAGGGTTGGCTTCGGATGTTGATCCGGTCCTGAAGGTCACCGCGCCGCGACCCGGCTGTTTGTCCATTCGCAACGGCCGCACGCTCCTGATTGGCTATGAGCGCGGCGCGGTTCTCACAGGCGGCGAGCACCTCGTGTTCTCGGCAGGACCGGTTCGGCGCGCGCTCGAGCGAACGGCGCTGTCGGCGGGCCTGAGCGCCGACGATGTGTCCGACTACCTCCACAGCGTCGAGTCGATCGTTGGAGAGATGGCGGCCCACGGCCGCGGAGGCATCATGATCGTGAGCGGCGAGGAGTCTCCGCGCATTGCGGACGCAGCGCCCTACAGAATGGTGCTGGACACGTCGGTCGGTGCGCTGATTCGCCTGAGTCGTCGTCTTTCTCCGAAGTCTGCCGTCACATCCGATGAGGAGAAAGCGCGCACGGCCGGCGCCCAGACGAGCGGCGATCCTGCGTTCGGCCAACTGCTTCGCAGCGCGTTCGTGACGGAAACCAATCGCATCGTCGAAGAACTCGGTGCGCTGACGGCGATTGACGGCGCCGTCCTGCTCAACTGTGAGCTGGCGCTCGTCGCGTTTGGTCTGATCCTCCCTGTCGGCGAACTGACGGCCATTGCCGAGGCGATGGACAAGGAAGGGCTGCATCATCGCAGCGTCGATCTTGGCAGCCGAGGCACACGCCATCGAGCCGGCGCGACGTATGCGGCAGAGCATCCAGGCAGTATCGTATTCGTCGCGTCGGAGGACGGACACATCTCGTGCCTCTACCGCGAACGGGCCGCCCCGCACGTCCTCCTCTGGCGGCTGGGCCCGGCCGATCGCGGAAGCCCGTAACGTTCCACAGGCTTACACAACCATCCACATCTTGCGTTCGCCCTAAAAGGGAGCCACAATATGTGGTGGATCGCTTATTGACAAACGGCGAAGTGCGGCGCATATTTACTCCCCGTCGCGCGACCAAGCTATTGGCGAACAACTTCCCAGCGTTGCTTTGCCTATGGCCGGATAAGAGTCGGATCTCCTGCCGCGGACGCAATCCACAAAGTTTGACGAGCGCTCCCGGAGGGGGGCTCTTGTCCTTGTTCCGGTAACGCCGGAGTAAAGGGAGCTGGGGACATATGGAAGATCGCGCTGCCATGAAAGCTGCTGGCGCCGGCCAGCAGACGGTCGAGAGCGGTGGGGCCTCGCACGTGCCGGTGTCGGTGGAAAGCGACAAGCCGCGCGCGAAGAAATCCAACGCTGCGCCCGGGCTGACATTTCCACGGTTTTTCACCGAAGCCGGAGTCGATCCGTTCGACGAAATCGAATGGGAGCTCCGGTCGGCCGTCATCGGCAGCGAAAAAGGCGAAGTCGTTTTCGAACAGCGCGACGTCGAGATTCCCAAGTCGTGGTCGCAGCAGGCGACCAACATCGTCGTCTCGAAGTATTTCCGCGGGCAAATCGGCACGCCGGAGCGCGAACGCAGCGTCCGCCAGCTCATCGGCCGCGTCGTCGACACGATTACGAGCTGGGCGCGCATGCAGAAATACTTCGCCGCTGAAGAAGACGTGCAGGCGTTCAGCGACGACCTCAAGCACATCCTCGTGTATCAGAAGGCCGCGTTCAACAGCCCGGTCTGGTTCAACTGCGGCTTCGAGAAGGCGCCGCAGTGCTCGGCCTGCTTCATCAACTCGGTGCAGGACACGATGGACTCGATCCTGACGCTGGCCCGCACCGAAGGCATGCTGTTCAAGTTCGGATCGGGCACGGGCACGAACCTGTCGCCGATTCGTTCTTCGAAGGAGCTGCTTGCGGGCGGCGGGACGGCGTCGGGTCCGGTCAGCTTCATGAAGGGCTACGACGCGTTTGCCGGCGTCATCAAGAGCGGCGGCAAGACGCGCCGCGCGGCGAAGATGGTCATCCTCGACGCCTCGCATCCCGACATCGTCGAATTCATCAACTGCAAGGTCGAGGAAGAGAAGAAGGCGTGGGCGCTCATCGACGCCGGGTACGACGGCTCGTTCACCGGTCCGGCGTATTCGTCGGTGTTCTTCCAGAACTCGAACAACAGCGTCCGCGTCACCGACGAGTTCATGCGCGGGGTGCTCGACGACGGCGTGTGGGAGACGAAGGCCGTGCGCAACGGCGAGGTGATGGACCGGTATCAGGCGCGCGACCTGATGCGGCTGATCGCCGAAGGCACGCACGTGTGCGGCGACCCGGGCATGCAGTTCGACACGACGATCAACGAGTGGCACACGTGCCCGGAAACGGATCGCATCTACGCGAGCAACCCGTGCTCCGAGTACATGTTCCTCAACGACTCGGCCTGCAACCTCGCGTCGATCAACCTGATGAAGTTCGTGCGGCCTGACGGCGAATTCGACGTCGTCTCCTACAAGGCCGCGATTCGCACGCTGATCACGGCACAGGAAATCATCGTCGACAACGCGAGCTACCCGAGCGAGATGATCGGGAAGAACAGCCACGCGTATCGTCCGCTCGGCCTCGGCTACGCGAACCTGGGCGCGCTGCTCATGTCGCGCGGCCTGCCGTACGACAGCGACGCCGGCCGCGACTACGCGGCGGCGCTGACCGCGCTCATGACGGGCGAGGCCTACGCGCAGAGCGCGCGCGTGGCGCGAGACCACGGCGGTCCCTTCAGCGGATATGAAAAGAACCGCGAGCCGTTCCTCCGTGTGATGCGAAAACATCGCGATTCGATGCGCGACGTCAATGCGCGCAACGTCCCGTCGGATCTCTATCAAACGGCGAAAGCGTCGTGGGACGACGCCGTGGAGCTGGGCGAGCAGCACGGCTACCGCAACGCGCAGGCCACCGTGCTCGCGCCGACCGGCACGATCGGGTTCATGATGGACTGCGACACGACGGGCGTGGAGCCGGACATCGCGCTCGTCAAGTACAAGAAGCTCGTCGGCGGCGGGATGATGAAGATCGTCAACCAGACCGTGCCGATGGCGCTGCGAAAGCTCGGCTACACGCCGGAGCAGGTCGACGCGATCGTCAAGTACATCGACGAACACGAGACCATCGAAGGCGCGCCGGCGCTCAAGGAATCGCACCTGCCGGTGTTCGACTGCGCGTTCAAGGCGACGAAGGGCCAGCGGTCCATCCACTACATGGGCCACATCAAGATGATGGGCGCGACGCAGCCGTTCATCTCCGGCGCCATCAGCAAGACGGTGAACGTCCCGAAGGAAGCGACCGTCGACGAGATCACGCAGGCCTACGTCCAGAGCTGGAAGCTCGGCGCGAAGGCCATCTCGATTTACCGCGACGGCAGCAAGCGCACGCAGCCGCTCAACACGTCGAAGAGCACGCCTGCTGACGTCGCGCAACAAGCGGCCGCGTCGCTCGTCACTGGTCCGATCCGCCGCAAGCTGCCGGACGAGCGCCACGCCCTCACGCATAAGTTCGACATCGCCGGCCACGAGGGCTACATCACGGTCGGCCTGTTCGAGGACGGACAACCGGGCGAGATCTTCCTCGTGATGGCGAAGGAAGGCTCGACGATCTCGGGCTTCGCCGACGCGTTCGCGCAGGCGATTTCCTACGCGCTGCAGTACGGCGTCCCGCTCCAGGCGCTGGTCGACAAGTTCAGCCACGTCCGGTTCGAGCCGTCGGGCATGAC
>Ga0097621_100001967_pt1 | contig 14017 bp, 11 predicted proteins | sample KBSMisM72_FD_73165 | JGI IMG/M metagenome (GOLD analysis project Ga0097621, IMG submission 73165) | Miscanthus rhizosphere microbial communities from Kellogg Biological Station, Michigan, USA - KBS Miscanthus M7-2 (version 2) (version 2) | ecosystem: Host-associated > Plants > Roots >... | reverse complement strand
CATTAATGGGCATCGCAAAGACGAGGCTCGGCCGGTATTCCTGCCAGATGTTCTTGTCCTTGTCCTGTGCAGCAGTGAGTCTTGAGAAAATGGCAATGAGGAGAAAGACGGTCGCGATATATGAGTATTTAGGCTGCGGCATTGAAGGGACAGTCTCCGTCTTCTTGGTTTGCTACCGCCCAATTCAATCGCAAAACGAAAAGCGGCATAACTGGCAAAAGTTACAGTGTCTGCAGGAACGGAATGATTGAAACTGTTTGGGAATCCTCGGACGGGAGTACCACAGGCGTCGCCTTGATCAAACTCTCATGTGTCTTCCGGAACTTCTTACTTCTTCCATCGAGTCGCGGGAATCATTTTGTCTCGACTACGCGACCAACCTGAGAGATCCAGGGTAAACGTGCCACTCTGAAAGGGAAGCGAATCGATCACCAGGCGTCGATCATCCTGATGCCTCTCGATACTAATCTCGAAGATCATAGTCATCTTCATTCCATGATATTCAAGGTCCACGCTAGGAAGTTTCAACGTGCAGGTGGCGGCATTTGCAAACTCCAATGTCGACACTTTTTTGCCCTTATCCCAATCCACTGACTCCGGCCAGTAGTAAGTTACTCCATCGCTTGTGAAAGATACTTCACTGACTGCGGTGTTTCCGTTCCCGATTGTTGCCGGGAGTTGCTGATGAAGAGTCTTTAGTTCCTCTCCGCTTATGACGTTGCCCTTCTCATCGCGAACGATGTAGTTAACAGCTGCCGGATTGCATGACTGGGCGCTCACCGTCGTAAGCGGTAATAACAACAGTCCCAACAAAATTCCCAGCACTTCGATCTTGGCGTTCATAGTCGATACTCCTTTGACTCTTACTAGAGGATTCAACCGACCCTAAGTTAACTCATCAACCTGCCAGCCCTCTTGAAAAAACAGTGTGTGTTAAAGGCTGCTTTTGATTGCTGATCGTGTCATTTGAATCTCGAAGTGTCCATTAAATTAAGAAACATCACATCTCCGACGGAGACGCAAATCGCTACTCTCAACACTCTGTCGATGCCTGACTAGTAATTCTTGCCAATGAGACGTCCAGAATTTCTGACGTGGTTAGCCGTCTCAAACTATCTCTAACGTACACGTAGAAGAATGCAGAACGTCCGATTTCAAGTTTTGCGGAAAACTGAGGTTGCTGATCGTCAGCAGCAACCTCGTAGCAAAGAGTAGCCTCATGCTGTACATCGCCAAGTAATCCACCACTAAGAAGTCCCTTGCATTGAGTGGGATCAGTCACGCGGAACCGGTACTCGCTGTTTTGAGTGCGGATGGTGACTTCGTCCCTTTTCATCAAGTCCTTCATAGAAATCCACATGTGCTCGCCTCTCGTCTCATCCATCAATAAGTGGTGAAGAGGCGAAAAACATCACAGTGCGGCACGGGCTTAGACAACGGGCGCGAACCCCAAAGACGGTAGTGTGTAAGATTTCTGAATTAACTCTCTGTTTAAGCGAACGAGCAACTTCTTGTTTTCTTTGCAAGATTTTTCTTTTCGACACGGCTTCGCCGCCCGTTGTGAGGAATGGCTGTGCCTTTCCGTTAAGCTCGCCCTTTTCCCCTTGGGCTGCGCCCTGTTGTAAAGAATTAGTCTTTGCGACTCCCTGTAGCCGTATGCCGGACATGGACTGAAATGAGAAGGGGCGTAGCCCAAGCGCAAGGCAAGTTCAACGGAAAGGCACAGCCAATCCTTACAACGGGCGGCGAAGCCCATGCCAACACAATGGTTCTGGCTACGGGGCTAAGCCGCGCTCTAACTGTCGAGTGAACAGTAGGCTAAGAATTCACGCGTACCTTGAGTAGAACCGTTCCGATCGTCCCTGGCGTGAGGTCCAGAACTACTTTTTCACAACGTCGAAATAGTAGAAACCGACATCTTCAGTTGTACCGCTCTCTGTGATGCCCTTTAGCGTTAGTTCGTACCGACCATTCCCAAGGTCACTTGCCGGGACACTCAAAGGAATGCTCCGACCATGACTGCCGGTTCGGGCCAGGAGATTTCCCTGGGCCAAAACTTGTCGTCCATTTTCGGTGCGAAGTTCCACTCGGTACCGTCGATAGTTCTCCTGCGGATCAATACCGATTTGCAGTCTTACCAGAGTTACATCCTTGGCGATCGCCAGTTGTGGAAGGGAATTGCTTCCACGAGAAATGCCGGGAAGCAGTGACAAAGCAACCACCACTGGCGAGGTTGGTGTCGTAGGTTGCTGTGGACTTTCGGATCGAATTTCAGGAGTTGGGGTTTGTTGGGGCGGTGTTCCGCGATTCGCCATAAGTTCTTGATTCTGAAGACGCTCGTTAGCAAGGTCTTTCTCAAGCTGACGATTCTGAGCCGTCTGCGATTCTTGTGCAGTCCGAAGCTGAGCGATTTCAGAACGTAGCCTAATTCTGTCGACAACTAGCCATGAGCCAACAATCAACAGTAGCAATGAGGCCGCCGCAAAGGAGTAAGCAGTCACAGGGCGAGCAAAGAAAGCCGCTAACTTAGTGCGCCATGAGGGAGCTGTTGCCCGATCAATAGCAGGCGCAGGGTTTTGAGTGACAACCGCGGCTAGTGCTTTAGCAAAGGCAATCTTCTTTTTCCGCTCTGCTGAAGCAAGAAAGTGTTGTTGAAACTCCTGACGTTGTTCTTCAGGAATATCTCCGCTGACATAATCGTCGATCAAATCCTGTTCGACAGCCAAGATTTGTTCAAGAACTCTCTGATCCTCAAACGCCCGGTCCTCTATTTCAACCTGTTCCTGTTCAGAAAGTTCGCCAAGCAAATACTGGCGTATGTTTTGTTCACTAAGCGGAGCTTCAATCACGACCTAACGGTCTCCTTCAATATAGATCTGAAAAGAATCGATCTTCCCAGTCACGCGGTTTTTGTTCAGAAAGTTCGCCGTGCAAATGCCGAACTTGGTTTAGACAATAAAGGGGAAATCGCTTCCCTCATATATAAGTGGTCGGAGATGCGTTTTTGTCACATCTCTAAACATCTATTTTTTAGCCAGCGTTAACGCATTCCTCAACGCAACCCTGCAAACGTTCCCGAAGCCGCTGTGCTCGCATTCTTAGGGTGTTTATCGCGACGCCCAAACGTTCACCCAGTTTCCTGCGGTTTTCAATTTTCTCGCGTTTGTCGCCCTGATAATACTGAATGATGAACTCGCGGTTATCAGGAGAAAGTTGCTGAAGACATTTTTGTAAACACTCGATTCGGGACTCGGATTCGGGGACGTCGGCCATCTCACTATAGGAGTGCTGGTATTCGCCCAGGGCCTCACGTTGTCTTGAAAGAGACTTGATGATCTCCAACACAAGCAATCGGGCCACACCCATTACATAGCCAGCTGGCTTTTGGATCTCTTCGCCATCTGCGATCTTGCGGGCCACACGGTTAAAGGCTTCGTCAGCGTGATCTTCAGGAAATGGACAACCTCGCCATTCGAAGAAGCGAACCAGGTTTGCTCGAACTTCAAGATATTTTTGGGCGGCGCTATCTCGGTTTGGGTGGAAAACTGTCAGGAGATTGTCAAAGGCCTCAGGTGTGAGAGTCCATTTTCGAGTGGTGCTCGAGGGGAAGTTTTCTGCGCTCACTTCCACTCACCTTGTAAAGTAAACGCTGCCCAGTATCGTGGTTGGTTCCATCTCTTGTCTTGCCACATGCTCAGTTGCGCTTTCCTTAGCGCAGCAGCCGGACTCATTCCATTGCCCGCCAACAGCTGCGCATAGAAGCGGTTCATAAGCACAGCAGTGGCGCGATCCTCCGTCTTCCATAAACTCGCCACAATTCGGGGCGCTCCCGCGTACATGAAAGCGCGAGTCAATCCAATCAGACCTTCACCCTTGATGTCTTTGCCAAGCGCGGTCTGACAGGCTGAAAGGACAACGAGCTCAGCTGACAGCTTCATATTGTAAATATCATAGAGTCTCAGAAAACCGTTTTGTGGTTTGCCTTCCTGGTCCACAAGCGACAGTACGATTCCTGAAAGGTCAGCATGCCGACTATTAATAAGACCATGTGTCGCAAAGTGTACGATGCGGTATTGGCTTAAGTCTGCACTCGTCGCCGCTGATTTATTGGCTGCGAAGTCGAGCGCTTCCAGATTGTTATTCCTGGGAACCAGTCTCATTATCTGGTCCGCTTCCTCTCGACTGAAACGGAGCCTGGGAAAACCATTGAGGCCTGACTCCTCTGCAGACCTTTTGACATCACCCGCTTGCTCTAACCCTGGATTGTCGACAGGCCCGTTCTTACTTATAGAGGCGATTCTTGGGTCCTGAGCTCCAAACACTGGATCCGCAAACACCGCGATCGTCTTTGTTGCGAGTGGTCGCTCTTTCGTTTCTCGTCGGAGTACTCCTAATACAGACGCTGAAGGAAGACTTATGACTTCGTGAGTGGCGATCAAAGGTCTCGAGTTTTGTGTTTCGAGTTTCGAGTTTGGATTCTGAGTTTTTTCGTTTTGAACTCGAAACTTGGCACTCGAAACTCGAAACTCATTATCCGGGTCTGGCAACGCTCCAAACGGAACATATTGCAAAATGCCCTCGCCTATGATCAGCAGTCGTTTGTTTTTCAGTTCAGACGCGAGCGGTGCTAACAACATCTGACTCAGTCGCTCTGCGGATGCGGGATAGTCGCTATCGGCCTGATCGAGTCGTTTGTTTCTTTGCTCCAGTGTTTCGTTTGGGACAATGCGATCCAAGGCAGTCACTAAATCGTAAACGCTGCGAGACGCATTCTCGATGGTCTCACGTGACGGCAATTCGAACGTCTTAAAGGATGTTGAAGAGACGAGAAACACATAACTCTTCTCCTCGCCAAGAGCGTATTCAAGCAACACGGTATCTTGATCAAGCAAACGAGACTGAATTTCCTGCAGACCCAGCGAAACAGGTTGAGTTAGGGCTGCGTACCTGGGACTGCTTTGCCGAATTTGTGTTTGTACCTGGTTGTATTCTGTAGTGAGGGCATCCAAATCTCTCTGCATGCTTAACGCTTGTTCCTCAGTGTTATTACCACTCAGACGCAATTGCAGTTCTGCTTTATCAGAGATCAATCGCCTTAGAGTTTGTTCCCGCGCCACTAGTGAGGGATCCACGCCACGACCGATTTCAGCGCCGGCTTCCATTAATGATTCGAGCAGGGAGCGCGCCCGCGCATTTTCACTTGCCTTTAAAGCTGCGACGTCGAATCCTCCGTTAGAGTTTTCTTTGTGCAGTCGCATTAGCACATCGATATACACTTCATGATACTTTCGAACAGAAGCAAAGAACGACGTCCTTAGTTTTCGATCCTTAAGACTGACGCGTAAAGATTCCACGGAAGCTAGTGCTGCCTCAAGATGGAGCTTGGCATCAAGCAACTTGCCCTGGTCACGTTCGACCTGGGCGAGTAGTGATAAGGTCGCTGCTTCTCCAGAAGGATCACCTATGCGCCTGGTAATCTCCAACGCCTCGTTCAGGCACTCAGTTGCCCTCTGGTTCTCGCCTAGCTCATGGTAAACGCCTCCCATGTTTCTTAAAGATGAAGCAAGTTGCCGGGGATTTCTTGTGCGATGAATGTCTATCGATCGCTTGTAGTACTCAAGAGACTTTTGTTTCTCGCCGAGATGTGAATAACAGCTGGCGATGTTGTTGTATGTGGTTGCTTCGCCTTCGCTATCGCTTGAAGCAATTCGGAACTTCAACGCCTCCTGATTAATTTCCAGCGCCTTCTTAAAATCTCCCAAGTCCGAATAGTTAACGGCGATGTTGTTCAGCGTAATGGCCTGGCGGAATTGATTACCCTGCTTCCGGAATATTTCGAGTGCCTTATTGTAGAGTTCAATCGCTTTTTCATAGTCACCCAGGGCGGAATAGATAAATCCTAGATTATTGAACTCAACGGCTTGACCGTTGGCGTTACCAAATTTTTCGTAAACCGCTTGCGATTGATTATAGGAGTCCAATGCCTGCTCGTACTGACCCATATCGCCATATGCGTTACCCATACTGTTGAGAATTGGTGCGGTACCACGTTCATCATTCAACTCGCGTCTGATTGAAAGCGCTTGATTGCAATACTCAAGGGCCTTTGTGTACTCGGCGATATTTTCGTGAATCACGCAGATATTATTCAGGAAGGACGATTCCTTTGCTCGATCGTCCATACCTTTTAGTAGTTCTCTTATCTCATTCAGAAACTCCAGTGCCTTTCGCGGTTCGCCCATGCTTTGATACACAATTGCGAGATTGTTGAGCTCGACAATAGTACCGGGACGGTCATTTGCTTGTTTTCGGATTGAGAGCGCTTGGGTGAAAACTTCTAGTGCATTCTTCCTATCGCCAAACTGATTATGAGCCGAGCCGAGAGTGTCCAGCGCCCCGGCTTGAACCTTCAACGCATTGGCGCGCTTTTCGTCGCTCGAGTCTCTGACTGCCGTCTCGGCTAGCGAAACCGCTCGGTTGGCAAAGTCGAAGGCTTTCTGTTTTTCAGCAAGATTGATATAGGCACCCGCAATTAGGTAAAGAGTGTTGGCTTCCCAAACGGTTTCATTTATTGATTGCCATAGGGCCAGGGCCTCCTCGTATTTTGCAATTGCTTTCCGCCAATCTTCCTTGGTTTGTTTTCTTTCAAGTACAAAAGCATCATCGATCAAGGCTCCTGCCCTATTTGAAATCTTGTCGCCTTCAGTGGCTGGTCGAATTTCCGTAACTTTGATTTCGTATCGTCCGGTCGGCCCCTTCGGAAATGAGGTATGCACTTCTACGCGATACGCGCCCGCTATCTCCGCCAGGATACCAACCTCTTCCTTTTCGCCCACTCTAAACGCGTCTTGCTCGGAAATCTTTTTACCTTTCGGATCAAAGATCCAGACGGCGACGTCAATACCGCGTTGGTCCACGTAGAAGAGAACATACTGATCGACTTTTAACGTCAGGTTATACGTGTGTACATCGCCACCAGTGATTGCACGTTCAATCGGGCTGGCCAGTTCAAGATTTGGTATGGAGACAGATTGGGCAGCCTGGCTTGAGGAGTTATTTGATTGTGGATAGACGGCTGAAGGAACAGTTAACAGAGACAGTACGAGTATCAACGACAACAGATTTGAGAACACACGAACCAGAAGCAGCTGACGGTGTTGGCAAATGGTCGGGCCGGACATAAGACCTCCTTGAAAAGCGAGTGGGTTCGAGGTCATTAAAAATGTGGCCGCCATTATAAAGCTTCTGGGCCAAAAAGCTGCTGCTTATTCAACGAGGTTGTCTCTTGCTTTGAGTTTTCCACGTCATTCCTTAGCGTTCTCTGCGACTGCTTAAAAACTTGGAAAAAAATGTCAGGCTGAGAACAAATTGTCAGGTAGGGAAGGGGACCCTGTCCCCGCCGGTGAGAATTGTTGACGCTGGTTGACAGTCTAAAAAGCGACTAGTGTGCAATCGAATGTTCAATGCTGCTCACCGGCGGGGACAGGGTCCCCTTTCCTACCTGACAATTGTTTCGAGTAATCTTTTTCTTTTCACCCTGCGAGCTTCCTCTAGTTATCTGATTCAAGAAGACAAGCTTGGACGCTACGGTAGTAGTCGACAGTTCAATAGGATCTATGGCTGGCTGACCACAACTTGATCCCCGTCCTTTAGTCCTGCCGGTGGCGCGAGAACTACGCGGTCGTTCTTCATAAGCCCTGACTCAACTTCCACTTGATCGCCTTCGATTGCTTTAACCACAACGCTTCTCGAAGACACACTTTCTCCTTTAACTATAAAGACCGTGTTAGAGGCGCCATACTTGAGGTCAGACCCGAACGGGAACGCGGCGAGTGGCAACCAGAAATTTCCCTTGCCAGGGCGCGGCAGATGAACATAGACCGTCAAACCCGGAATCAGGTTCCCCGGCCCAACAATCTCAGCTACGTACCCAAATGTGTTGCTTATTGCATCGGCGATCGGATCGCGCCTTCGGATTCGCGCCCTGGCAATTACATGACCCTGATCATCTGTAGAGAGACCGAGCACCTGTCCACACTCGAGTAGACTTTCAAAGGTTTGGGGAACTCTGAACCTGAGCTCAATTTTTGAGAGTTGTACGACTTCAAAGAGTTTGTCGTTTCGCGCGACATTCGTTCCAGGGGCAATGTAACGGCGGGTAACAACTCCGGCCACCGGCGCGCGGACAATGGTTTTTTGCATTTCAAGTCTTACCACTTCGAGCTTTGCCATTGCGCTTTCCGTAGCCAGTCGAGTCTTTTCCTGTTCCTGAACTGACTGTTCGAGCTTGTACTGCGCTCTTTCAACTTCTCCCTTGCTGACAAGGCCCTGACTCGCAAGCAGCGACTCACGATCCATTTCACTACGGTTGAGTTTGACGAGTGCCTGTAATTGTTGCGCTTCAACCTTCAAGCGACTTACATCAAGTTCGGCCTGTCGAAGCTGACCTCGCTGCTCCTCGTCGTTGAATCGTGCGAGAACTTCACCCTTTGCGACGCGAGCACCTTCTTCTCCAATCACGTTGACGATACGTCCTTCAAGTTCGGCGATTACGATGGCAGTGTCTTCCGCTGAAAGCGCTGCGGGAATTAAGAGATCGCCATTCGTGAAATTCGGATCGGGCTGAACTTCAAACACGTGGATCACTGCGATTGGCGTTTGAGTCGGGGTGGCCTTGCTGCTCTCAGTCATGCGAGTTTGGCTCTGTGCTGAACAACCTGCGAGCAGAACGGTTATTAAAACTAAAAAAAGCAGAATAGTTGTACTTTGCACTGCGTACTTTGATCTTTGTATTTTGTTCTCAGTCATTTTCATTTTTCCTAATCAGTAATTCACTTTGTCCCTTGCAAAGCACCCAGCACAAAGCTCAAAGCACAAATCTCAAAGTTCGCCTTCCTCATGCTCAAACAACGGAATGTAAATCTTCGCTTTAAGTCGCTCGCCGGCTAACCAATCCCCAAACAATAAGGACTTGATCGTTTCACGAAGTGTGTCATCAAGCTTGGCAAGATGTACTGCCTCGACTTTCACCAGCTCCCAACCGGCATACGTTTTGATTGGGCCAACCGTCCTTCCGGGTTGCGTTCCAAATACTGCAGCCTCCATCCTTGGCTCCATCTCAGTCCGTCGTACAAGACCCGAATAACCACCGGCGGGTCGGCTCAACAAATCAAGCGAATGTTTGCGCGCCAGGCTATAGAAATCCGAATCGTCTTCAACAATTTGAGCGCGTATTTCCTTAGCGACGTTTTCTTCCTTCACGACAATTCGCGAGATCGTGGCGGCATCAAACGTGAGACGCTGTTCAGCGAAGTACTTTTCAACTTTTCCTTTCGTTAGAAGATCTCGGAGCTTTAGCCGAACGATGTCATCTTCAAGTAAGGTCTCCCACTCCGCGTGGGAGAGATAGTGTCTGGTCAACCAGCGCTCTGTCCTTTTTTCATCGTACAGCTCACGTTTTTTGCGAAAACTGTCAGCGGCCTGCTGAACCTCCTCATTCGTTACTTCGATACTGGCCTCAAGCGCCGCCTGACGAATAAGAACGGCATCGATAGCATTCCTGATGAAGCGTGAGTTATCGCTCCATTTAGCGAATCGCAAAACCTGCCGCAGGCCGACACTCTCCTTGTTGATTTCAACTGCGATGAAGTCGTCCAAGCTTTGCATAACGATTCCGGCGACCATGAACTTCACCCCCACTTCATAGTGGCCAGTGTTTGGAAAACGTCACGTGGGATTTGAACCTTTCAAAACACTGAAAGCGTTCGCTAATGTGAGCCCAGGGTATGCTTTGAAACCTGGGTTTAGAGTGGCTCATTTGTTAGTCGCAACCCCGAGATATCGGGGTTGCGACCGCTTGGGATTGGTACTCGACGCAAACTCTTTCAGAGTTGCATCTTCGATTTATGGGTAGCTTTCCCAGGGTTTCAAAGCAAACCCCTGTTCTCGAATTAGCTAGCCCTTTCAGTGTTTTCCAGAGTTAGTTATGCCGAATTAGCCTTGCGGCATTTACTGGCAAAGTTTGGCACTAATCTCATTGCTCTTGTCACCAAGAACCCCGCCGGAAGGCCCGCCGCCGCCCCTGATGTTCTTCGCTTCCCCGTTCTTCAACTCCCTATCCTGCTGCGACAGTTTTCCTACCTTGACTCTAGAGTTTTTATCTGACGTTTTCTTTGTTCTTCGTTTACTCATGTAAGTGGTCCTTTCTTCTATCGTTCTGATTTCCGTCGAATTGAGTGACGCAAACCTATGTTTCGCATAAGAGTGATAATGAAATGAAAAACATCACATCCGGTCCCTTTCACTTAAGGGTCTGCGATCTGGTGATAACTGACTTGTTATTAATCACGGAGTCATTTGGCGTCGTGATGTTCGTCGTTCGATTGCCACTATCAAGTGAAAGTTAAACGTGACCCGTTGCAAAACGGGTCGCTAAACAAGTTGAGAAGTGAGAAAGGAAAAGATAATGAGCAATTCAACACAGCAGAAACCAGAGGCAAAAACAAGTCACGTTCAGGTCGGCAATCTTCCGCAGCAGGAAAGGGAGTTGAAAGACCAGGAAGCTGAGAAGGTGAAGGGTGGCTATGGCCCTTACAATTCAAGTGGCGAAGAAATCCCACAAACTGTTCGCAAATAAGCCTGTCGGTCGTGAGAACGACGATTAACAAACTAGGAGGTAAAAAGTGATGAGCAGTTCAACCACCACGAAGCCAGCAGTAAAGCAAAACCGAATGCAGGTCGGCAATCTCCCGCAAAAAGAAAGGGATTTGAAAGACCAGGAAGCTGAGGACGTGAAGGGCGGAGGTGGCTCTCCAGGCGGCGTTCTTAGGAACCACATTGGCGAGGAAATTTCGCGAACTGTTCGCAACTAAAGTTGCCGGAGTTTGTTTGTCAGTTTCGTTGGGCGGTCATGCCGCCCGACGAGACTTAAATACTTGTTCGCGACTTTCGCCAAGGTTTACTAGTCAGAGGTAATCGATGAATTCGAGCGAACTCAAAGAACTGCTGAGAGCGACTACAGCATTTAGTATTCTTAGTGATCAAGAGTTAGACCATCTCGCCACTCGCTTTGAACTGATTCATTTCGCTTTCGGTCAGGATGTTGTGCACGCGGGTGAGGAAGCTGACGCGTTTTTCATAGTCTATTCTGGCTGGGCACGAGTCATTGCTATTGACGAGACTGGCAAGGAAGTAACCGTCGGAACTCTCACCCGCGGCGACTCTTTCGGCGAACAAGGACTACTTACAAGATCCCAACGTAACTATACGATTCGAGCCTCCAGTGATTTTACCGCTCTGCGTCTGGCTAAGGTCGACTTCGACGACTTATTGGAGAGACACGCAAGAGTCCGGGAGTACTTCGATAAATACATATCAGAGATTTCCATACGAAACTTCCTGAAGCTCTCGACTCCGCTGTCGCCACTCTCACCGCTGGAGATCCGTAATCTACTGGGTTCACTCGAGGTCATTGAATATGAGCCTGATACGACCATTATTCGCGAAGGCGATGCCGGCGATGCCTTCTTCATTCTGCGAACAGGCGGCGTGCGAGTGATTAAGGAGAGTAATGGCGGCAAGGTATTGAATCGGCTGAAACCCGGTGACTCATTTGGTGAGCTGGCTCTGTTAACTGGTCAACCTCGTGCGACAAGCATTATCACTTCAGAGCCGTCGTCGGTGTTTCGATTGTCGAAACGCGAGTTTGATCGAATCATGTCCGCTTCACCGAAGTTCAAAAATGCGATTGTTTCCATGGCGTCGGGTTACACCGCTATTGAGCTCGCAAAACATCAGAACACGACTGCATCTACAACTCATCAGCAAACACCCGCAGCGCAAACTTACAAGCCACATCGGGAAAGAAACTACCCGTCTCACTTACAGTTGAGTGAAACCGACTGTGGCGCCGCCTGCTTGTCGATGATTCTCCGCTTCTACGGCAAGCACGTCAGCATCAATAAGCTACGTGACCTTGCGAGTGTGAACCGTGAAGGAGCTAGCCTATACAGCATTGCGCAGGCAGCGGAGTGCCTGGGCTTCGAGTCACGTGCTCTCAAAACTTCGTGGGATCGTCTGACAAAAATAGAGTTGCCGGCGATCGCGCATTGGCAAGGCTTTCACTTCGTTGTCGTTTACGAGGTGAAGCGAGACCGCGTGATATTGGCAGATCCCGCGATTGGTCTTCGGAAGATGTCTCGAGAGGAGTTTGAAAAAGATTGGACAGGTTATCTGTTGCTCCTTACTCCGACTACAAAGATCGAAGAGGTCGAAGAATCGCAGTCGAAGTCCACGCGCTTGTTGCCCTTGCTCAAACCTTACCGGCGAGTACTGGCAGAAATCTTTCTCGCGTCTCTGATGCTGCAACTGTTTGGACTCGCGTTGCCGATTTTCACTCAGGTCATCGTTGACAACGTCGTAGTTCACAAGAACACCTCAATGTTGAATATGTTGTTGGTGGGGATGTTGTTGATAGGCGTCTTTCAGGCAACGACTACTGCACTTCGCTACTACCTATTGGTTCATACAACGCGTCGTCTCGACATGCAGATGGTAGTGGACTTCTACAGGCACGTATTGAGTTTACCAATGCGTTACTTCGAAGAACGTAAGGTTGGTGACATTCTCAAGCGCTTTAACGAGAACGCCCGTATTCGCGACTTTCTTACCGGTCGCGTCATGGGTGTTACGTTGGATTGTCTAATGATCTTTGTGTACCTGGCGTTGATGTTCTACTACAGCGTCAAGCTCACCCTTGTTGCCATCATCTTCATTCCCGGTTATGTCGTGCTGACGTTGATAGCGACACCGATCTTCAAGAGGCAGTATCGCGAGGCATTTGCAAAGGCAGCCGAGGCTGATTCGCAGATAGTTGAATCAATTTCCGGCGTTGGCGCGATAAAAGCAACGGCCAGCGAGAGAAGCATCTGCTGGAAGCTTCAGGGACTGATCGTCAAGTGCCTCAACGTGCAGTTTCGGAGTGCGCTGTCGGGAATGGCCACAATCTCGATCGGCAATCTGCTGCAGACGCTTAACATAATCATTCTCTTCTGGTATGGCGCTGGTCTTGTGATGGTTGGCGAGTTGTCGATTGGTCAACTCGTAGCTTTCAACGTACTGGTTACCAGTGTCACTCGACCAATTCTGAGTGTCGTAGATCTGTGGCGTGAATTTCAGGAAGTAAGTATTGGATTCGAAAGACTGAACGACGTATTTGATGCCACACCCGAGGACGTTAATGATCAAAAACGGATGAGGTTGCCGCGTATTAGCGGTCGCATCAGATTTGAGAATGTTACTTTTCGTTATCCAACGCGCGAGGACAAAAACGCGCTTCAGAACGTCGATCTCGAAATCCGGGAGGGTCAAACAGTCGCTCTCGTAGGGCGTAGTGGCGCCGGCAAAACAACTTTCGCAAATCTGTTGTTGCGATTGCATGAGCCAAACGAAGGCCGAGTCCTTATTGATGGACACGACTTGCGACATGTCTCGATCAGCAGCCTACGTTCCCAGGTCGGTGTTGTGCCTCAAGACATTTTTCTCTTCAGCGGCACCATTCGCGAAAACATTGCATTTGGTTACCTTGATGCGCCGCTTGAACAAGTTGTGAGTGCCGCAATGCTGGCAGGAGCGCACGAGTTTATTAGTGAGTTGCCACTCGGCTATGAGACGAAGATTGGTGAGCGAGGACAAAGCCTCTCGGGAGGTCAGAAACAGCGAATAGCTATTGCGCGCGCTCTCTTTAGGAAGCCGCGTATTCTAATTTTTGACGAGGCCACGAGCTCGTTAGACACAGAGAGTGAATCCGCGATTCAAAAAAATCTTAACCAGATTCTGAAGGACCGAACCACTCTGATAATTGCGCATCGACTGAGCACAGTGCGGAACGCGGATGTGATAGTCGTAATGGATCGTGGAACTGTTCGCGAGATTGGCAATCACAACAGCCTGATGAAGGAAAAAGGCATTTACTATTATCTCAACAGTCAACAGCTTGAAGGATAGTTTAATCGTGTCA
>Ga0097621_100001966_pt1 | contig 14023 bp, 11 predicted proteins | sample KBSMisM72_FD_73165 | JGI IMG/M metagenome (GOLD analysis project Ga0097621, IMG submission 73165) | Miscanthus rhizosphere microbial communities from Kellogg Biological Station, Michigan, USA - KBS Miscanthus M7-2 (version 2) (version 2) | ecosystem: Host-associated > Plants > Roots >... | reverse complement strand
GGCCGCGAACGGCCCGCGCGCATGCCCGCAACCCGCCATATTTCGACCTTCTCATGGACACCGACACCATCAAGACTCTGATCGAACGCGGCCTGCCGGGCGCAAAGGCCGCGGTTCAGGGCGCCGACGGCGTCCATTTCGAGGCCACCGTGGTGGCTCCGGCCTTCGCCGGCAAGCTGCCGCTGGCTCGTCACCGCATGGTCTACGCGACGCTCGGAGAACTCATGGGCGGCGCGATTCATGCGCTGTCGCTGAAGACGATGACGCCGGAGGAGGCAGGGCTGAGGGCTGAGGGCTGAGGGCTGCACCACAGTTCCAGAGGCCTCGGCTATCGACGCGTATTCGGTCCATCGACACCACATATGAAAATCCAGGTACACATTTCCCTTTTGAGGCAAGACGGGGCATCAACCCATCGATGCGTTTCCCGGCCCTCAGCCCTCAGCCCTCAGCCCTGATCCCCACCCAATGGCCAAAATCGTAATAAGCGGCGGCGAACCCCTGCATGGCGACGTCTGGATCTCCGGCGCCAAAAACGCCGTCCTGCCGATCCTCGCGGCAACCCTGCTCGCTGACGAGCCGGTGACGATCGGCAACGTGCCGCATCTGCACGACGTGACGACGACGATGGAATTGCTCGGCCAGATGGGCGTGCAGTTGACGATCGACGAGCGCATGCGCATCCATGTCGATCCGCGCACGGCCGACCGCTATTTCGCGCCGTACGATCTGGTCAAGACGATGCGCGCGTCGATCCTCGTGCTCGGTCCGCTCGTCGCGCGCTTCGGCGAGGCCGACGTGTCGCTTCCCGGCGGCTGTGCGATCGGATCGCGCCCGGTCAATCTGCACATCAAGGGACTGCAGGCGCTCGGCGCCGACGTGTCGGTCGAAAACGGCTATATCAAGGCGCGCGCGAAACGGCTGCGAGGCGCGCGCATCGTCATGGACCTGGTCACCGTCACCGGTACCGAGAACATCATGATGGCGGCGGCGCTCGCGCAGGGAACGACCGTGATCGAAAATGCCGCGCAGGAACCCGAGGTCGTCGACCTGGCGAACTGCATCAACGCGATGGGCGGAAAGATCGGCGGCGCCGGCACGAGCACGATCGTCATCGAAGGCGTGGAACGCCTGCATGGCACCGACTACGACGTATTGCCCGACCGCATCGAAACCGGCACGTTCCTCGTCGCCGGCGCGATCACCGGCGGCCACGTGCTGGCCAAGCGCGCGCGGCCGAGGACGCTCGATTCGGTCCTGCAGAAACTCGAGGAAGCCGGGGCCGAGATCAACACGACGGACGACTCGATCGAGATCAACATGCACGGCCGCCGGCCGAAGGCGGTCGACATCACGACCGCGCCGTATCCGGCGTTTCCGACCGACATGCAGGCCCAGTTCACGGCGCTGAACGCCGTGGCCGAAGGCACCGGCACGATCACCGAGAACGTCTTCGAGAACCGCTTCATGCACGTGCACGAACTCGAGCGGCTCGGTGCCGACATCCACCTGGAAGGCAACACCGCCGTGATCAAGGGCGTCGACCAGATGTCCGGCGCGCCGCTGATGGCGACCGACCTGCGCGCCTCGGCGTGCCTGGTACTCGCCGGCCTCGTGGCCAAGGGCGACACGACGGTCGACCGCATCTACCACATCGACCGCGGCTACGAGTGCATCGAGGAAAAGCTCGGCACGCTCGGCGCGAAGATACGGCGCCTGCCCTCGTAGACGACCGGCAGACTCTTCCCCTCGCGCCGCAACGCCGATTGCCTGCTCGAATCGGCCATGGCGCCAACGGCGCACGATGCCGCCGCGCTGGAATACAAGCTGGAATTGCGTTGCATCGCCGTCGATGCACGCGCACACTGCCGGCCGGGGCATTGGGCTTTGGGCTCTGCCAGCTTCGGCGCGGGTCCGGGCTCTGGTAATTGCGCGTCACGATGACCGGGGGGGCGATGAAACGCATCGCGGGTTGCCGTTCTGAGTTGCTTGCGGCGTCGGTGTCTGACTCGATGCCGCGAAACGTGTCGCTCCCGACCACGCTCTGTGCAGCGATCGCTCTGGCAGCGGCCGGTCTCGGCATCTCGCCGAATGCCGGGGCTTCCAATATCTGGTATGTCACGACCACCGGTGATCCGGGCCCTGCGGGAACGCAAAGCCTGCGGCAGGCTGTCGCGCTGGCCGGGCCAGGCGACGAAGTTAGGTTCGATGCCGCGCTGGCCGGCAGCACGATCACGCTGCTGCAGGGGCAGATCGCGATCAACAGGACGATGTCGATCTTTCCAGATTCAGGTCGGTTGACGATCAGCGGCCAGCACAATGGCCGGGTATTCATCGTCTACAACACGATGCCCAACACTACGGTCAAATTCGTAATCGCCGGCGTTTCATTGATCCAGGGTAGTGCGTCTGAATGTGGTGGCGCGATTTATGCGTTTGGTCTTCCTGGTCTTCCTGGAGGTCCCGCCGCAGTTGAAGTACAAGCCCAATACGTTGATGTATCCGACAACTCTGCGAAGAATGGAGGGGCTCTGTGTTTTCTCAGCGCGCATGGAGTCGTCTACAGTTCACGCGTGACCGGCAATCACGCCGACAATTCCGGCGGGGGGATCTACACCAGACTCGCGAGTTACCTCAAGGTCGATAAAACGACCATTAGCGGCAATTCGGCGGGCTACCAGGGTGGTGGGATCTACTCGTTCGGAAACGCGGACTTGCGCGTGCAGTACTCGCTGATCAGCGGTAATTCGATCCCTGAGCCGGGCGGACCCGGTGACCAGGGCGGTGGCGGTATCGCGATCGCGAACGGATCCAAGACGCTTATCAAGAACTCGACGATAACCGCCAACTTCGCCTATGCCGGAGGCGCCGGAATTCGCTTCCTTGATGCGTCCTCGGCGAACACCGCGAACGTCAAGTTCACGACGATTGTCGGCAACGCGGCCGGGGGGCACGAAGCCGGCAACGGAATCGTCGCCATTGGCGGCGTTGCAACGATCAATAGCAGCATCGTGGCGAACAATTTCAGCCGCGATGGCGGAAATGACGATCTGGCAGGAGCATTCACGGCCGACTACAACCTGATCAAGAATATCGGCTCGGCGAACGTGACCGGAATCCACAACCATTTCGGCCTGGATCCGCAGCTCAGTTTACTTGCCGATCACGGCGGGCCGACTCTGACTCTGCTGCCTGCAGTCGACAGCCCGGCTATCGACGGAGGCTGTGGGTGCAATAACCAGTTGATAGACCAGCGCTTCTTCGCGCGCGATCATTATCCCCCCGACGCCGGCGCGGTCGAACGTCAATATCCCGAGGACATCATCTTCCGCACCGGGTTCGACTCATCCTGAACCGCCGTAGCAGAACGCCGCTGCGACTCAATCTCGCCGCTGATGGCGACTGACCTGCGCTCATCGGCGTGCCTGGTGCTCGCTGGCCTCGTCGCCAAGGGCGACACGACGGTCGACCGCATCTACACATCGACCGCGGTTATGAATGTATCGAGGAAAAACTCGGAACGCTCGGCGCGAAAATTCGCCGGCTGCCCTCCTGAGTGCTGCGGCGTAACTCGGCAACGCTTACCTTTTGCTGGCGCATGACGAGTGCGTGCTTTGCCGATGGCGAGATCGTCAGGCAAGTGTCAGCCGGCTTGAACGTTACCGTCTGCAAGCTGAACGCCGTGCTCACTGCTCACGCGCGCTGCACGAGTCGCGGCGTATAGTTCTGCGCCACGGCCGCGGCGGACTTTTCTGTCCGACTTGGGGGGCTCCAGCCGAAAGGAGGCTAGAGCCATGTGCGCATTCCAATCCCTCCGTCGTCGCCGCCTGAGCGCCGCGATCCTGAGGGGACTCCCAACCGATGCAGACCGCCGGCAACGGTCGGCGTTTCTCGGTGTGGCAGCGTTGGGGTTGGCCTGCCATGCACTGTCGGCATCGGCAACAACGTATGTCGTCGATACGGCTCTCGACCCGGGACCGGGAGGCACCACCAGCCTGCGCCAGGCGATATTCCAGGCGAATGCGTCGGCCAACAACATCGTCCAATTCGCCCCTGCGCTCAACGGCAGCACTCTCACTTTGCAAAATGGCGAGATTGCCGTCACCGAACCGATGTATATCGTCGGGCCCGGTGCGGACAAGCTGACGATCAGTGGCAACGACGCCTCGCGCATCTTCAATATATCGACCGTCTCGGCGACGCCAATCGCCGTGACGCTCAGCGGCCTGAGGTTTACGCACGCAAAAGCCAGCGGCAACTTCGGCGGCGCGATACGGGCACAAAACGTCTCACTGACCCTCGAAAATTCAGCGCTCGACTACAACGTGGCGCTCTTTGGTGCGGGAATCTACTCGTCGGGCACGAGTGCGACCGTGAGCGTGATCAGCGGCACGACGATCTCCAAGAACACCGCGACTTACGGGGGCGGCGTGTATTTCCATATCGGGTCGAGCCTGCACATCGCCGACAGCGTCCTGGACAGCAATACCGGCACCAAGGAATTTGGCGGCGGCCGCCTGTATGAACTGTCTTCAGTGATCATCGAACGTACTCGAATCACGAACAACAAGTCGCAGATACTCTCCGGCGGAGGGCTTTCGATCGACGGTCACAACGCCAGCTATCCGATGGCGCAGATCAGCGGAAGCACGATCACGGGCAACACGGCCGGCAACGATGGCGGCGGGCTGGCCCTGTTCAGACTCGAAGCGATCCTGACCTCGGATGCGATCTCCGGAAATTCGGCCAACAACGGCGGGGGAATCTTTGTCTTCGACCAGCAAATCCCTCCGACGACGCTGCTGACGCTGCAACAAAGCACAGTCAGTGGAAACACCGGCAGCACTTTGGGCGGTGGCATCTACGTGGAGCGGGCGCTCGGTGTCAACGTCAGCCGCTCGCTGATCAGTTCCAACAATGCGTACGATCCAGCCGGTGGCGGCGGTGGCATCGCTATCGGGTACGTGAAGAATACGACCCAGGTCAACGACTCGACGATCTACGCGAACTATGCCTACAACAACGGCGGCGGCGTGGGCATCTTCAGTTCGTCCGGCCAGACCACATTCGGCGGCGACACGATCACCAACAATTTCACCTTCAATTACGGCAGCAACGGAATTCTCGGCGCGGGCAGCACAAATCTCTATGACAGCGTCGTGGCGAACAATTTCAGCCACGCCGGAAATCAGGATATCGACGGGTCCTTCGGCGAGACCTACAGTCTGGTTCGCAACGTCGGTACGGCGTTTGTCTTCGGCAATCACAACAAGAACGGCCAGGATCCGCTTCTCGGCCCGCTCGCAGTCAATGGCGGGCCGACCCAGACGATGCTGCCGACGCCGTCGAGCCCGCTGCTGGATGCCGGAGGGCCCAGCCTCGCAGGCGACGACCAGCGCGGACTGCCCCGCAACGCGAACGGCAGGAGGGACATGGGTGCCGTCGAGCGTCAATATCCCGAAGACGTCATCTTCCGCAACGGCTTCGACTCATCGTGAGTCCGGCGACGACGAGCTAGCCGTGCGGCGCCGATGCGAGTCGCATCGTGATCGTTTCGCCGTTCTTCTCGACCTGCTCGATCTGCACGGGTAGCCAGTTGCGCTGTGGCGCGAACCAGCTCGTCGTCGTGCGCGAGTTGTCGGTTCGCTGACGCTCGACGCGTACGGCTTCGATCTTGCCGGCGGGCAGCGATAGCGTTTCGTGCGCGCCCTGTGCGTAGCGCTGGTCAGCCACCTTGTCCTTGTCCACGACCTTGAAAGCCAGATCGTGCGCGCCGGATTTCAGCTGCGCCATCAGCGCGATCGTGACGAGATTGCGGTCCATCGCGCTGGTCTGCAGCGGTGCGGTCCAGACCTGGTTGCCATCGCGGCTTTGCGCCTCGTGCGTTTGCCAGTCGAATTCCGTGCTGCGCTGGCGCGACTTGATCGCCGCCTCCTGTGAATACATGTAGCGCAGACCCTCGGGCTGGCCTTCGTGCCAGCGAAACGTGGATTTTTCCATCACGTCGACGCCGAGCAGGCTGGCCATGCCCTTCGTGCCCTTGGTCTGGCTGCTGAACTCCCAGGTCCCGGCCCCGGCGGCGCGCAACGTCAACGTCGCGCGACCGAGTTCCTTGCCGTTGCGCAGAACCTCGTAATCCGCCTGGAAAGGCGCAACCGGCGCCGCGTCGGTTGCCGCCATGGCAACCGTGGTGCCCAGCAACAGCGTGTTCAGGGAAAAAGCCATCCAGCGCATCCGCATCATGAAGTCTCCGTTCAGGAAAGACGAGCAGTCTGCCAGCGACAAGCTGAACGCCGCGCAAAATGCGGTCGTCCCGGGCCGGCCCCAGGCGGCGCGAAAGAACCAACGGCAGCATTTCGACCCGGCTGGACGCGGAGCCTTCGTCAGGCGACGTTTACGCGCACGCTTGCGGCTTCGACGACGCAGTTGCGGCCGCGTGCTTTTGCGGCATACAGCGCCCGATCGACCGCGCGCATCCAGTCATCCAGGCTGCCCTTGCCTTCGAACAGAGCCACGCCGATGCTCGCCGTGACCTGGCTCGGAACCGGCAGGTCGCGCACCGCCGTGCCGGCCACGGCCAGACGCAGTTCTTCGGCCAGTGCGAGCGCTGCGGAGCGCCCGCTCGCGGGACAAAGAACGGCGAATTCCTCGCCGCCGAGCCGCGCCAGGCTGCAGCGACCCTGGAGTTGCTGCTTGAGCTGCATCGCCACCGCGACCAGTACGGCATCGCCGGCGGGATGACCGTGACTGTCGTTGATGCGCTTGAAATGATCCAGATCGATCAGCAGGAGCGCGTGCTCGCTTTGCGGAATGCCGCGCGAAAGCAGCTCGCGCATGTTCGTGAACAGCGCGCGGCGGTTGTCGACGCCGGTGAGGGGATCGCGCAGCGCCTGCACGCTCAACTCGGCGCCGTGCTTCTTCTGCACGCGCAGCAACTGGTAGAGCAACGCAACGATAATCGCCAGTGCGGCCAGTCCGGCGCCCGCGGCCGTGAGCACGAGCTTCTGCCGCGACATCTGCTGTTCGTGCTCGACCGCCTGGGCGTTCGCGGCGGCGAGCTGCAGCTGCTTGGCCTGGTTGGCGTGTTCGAGCTCGCGAATCTGCAATTCTTTCTCGCGCGCGGCAAAGCGCGCCTCCAGATCGGATATCGACGTGCTCCCGCTGGCCTGCTTCGGCGCATTCTGGTCGAGGTCGTTCGATTCGCGCAGCGACTTCAACGCGACCTTCAGGTCGCCCGCGGCCTCTGCGATCCGGCTTTGCGTATCGAGCAGGTCCGGCAGGAAAGACGCCAGCTTGTTCGCGCGCGCCTCTTCGAGCGTCGCCGCGATTTCCGTCTGGGCTTCGTCGTGGCGCTTGAGCGCGCTGAGCGCGCGGGCGACGTTGGCGCGAGCCAGCACGGCATAGCTCAACTTGCCGGCCGCGCGATCGACTTCGTATGCCTTGCGCGTGAGTTCGAGCGCTTCGGCCGGGCGACCCTGCTCGATGTACAGGCGGCCGAGGTTGTCGTTGAATGAGACGACCATCGATTCCTCGCCGAGCGCGCGCATGTGGTCGCGCGCGCTCTCCAGCAATGCAATCGCCGCAGTGGTGTCGTTCTGGTTGTAGCGCACGATCGCTTCGAGGTTGATCGCGACGGCTTCCTCGTAGCCGTCCCCGGCCTGGCGCCAGCGCTCGCCGGCGCGCTGGCAGAACGGCAGCGCGCGGGCGTACTCCTCTGCCCCCAAATAGGCGTCGCAGAGGTTGTAGTCGGATAACGCGAGCAGCGCGGGATTCTTTTGCTCCTGGAGCAGATCGGCGCTGGCAAGGGCTTCGGCGAGCGCTTCGCGCGCGCGGTTCTGGTTGCCGAGCCGCTGCGCGCGCAGGAACCCGGCGTAGGCTTTGGCGACCGTGTCCGCATGTGTCTGGGCCAGGCCATCGAGGCGCAGCACGACCTCGGCGATCGCCGCGTCATCGGAAAGCATCAAGGCCGCGCGCCCCATCCAGCGCAGCACTTCGCGCGCATCGGCCGGACTGTCGCTGAGCTTGCCGGCGTCGAGCAATTGCCGGCCGTCGGCCAAGGCTTGCGCCGGCTGCGCGTCGGACAGATGGCGCAGCTTCGGCAGATCCACCGTAGCCGCTGCGGCAGCTGTCGAGAAGACCAGGGCCAGCCACACCAAGCGCAACATAACCCCCCTAATTTGCCCGGTCATTGCGGGCTTGCAACGTACTCTGCGGACGGCGCGCGCCGGTCGTCAGGTCATAATTCTTGCGAGGATAACAGGGCGAAGACGGCCAGATGGGTGCACCGGTCACATCGTGGCAAATCCGCCGCCGGGCTCGATCTGGAGTGGTTTTGCAAGGGGGCGGCCATCGAATTCGACGGCGTCGGGCCCGAGCGCCAGCCGCCCCTGGGCGATCAGTTCGACGACGCGGAGCAGCAGTTGGCGCTCCAGTGGCCGCAGGCGGGCGGCGAGCGTTTCAGGCGTGTCGCCGGCAATTACCGGCAGGGGCACCTGCGCGATCAGCGGACCGCCATCGAGCTCGGCCGTTACATAGTGCACGCTCGATCCGTGCAGGCTGTCGCCGGCTTCCAGCACGCGCTCGTGCGTCTGCAGGCCGGGATGCTTCGGCAGCAGCGAAGGGTGCAGGTTGATCATGCGTCCACGCCACGCGCCGACGACCGACGAGTCGATTACGCGCATATACCCGGCGAGCACGACGAGGTCCGGAGAAAATTCTGTGACGCGCGCAAACAGCGCGCGATCGAAACTGGAGCGATCGGCGAAGTCGCGCGGTCGCAGCGCAACCGTGGCGATACCGGCGGATTCGGCGATGGTCAGCGCCGGAGCCGTGCGCTTGTCCGAGAGCAACGCGACGATATCGATCGGCAGGCGCCCGTCCTGTTGCGCGGCCAGCAGCGCGGCAAACGTTCCGCCACGGCCGGAGGCAAGTACCGCTACCCGTAGGCGCTTTCGGCCCGTCATCGCGGACTCAGGCAATGTGCACGCGCTCGCCGCCGGTGCCGGCGGCGATTTCGCCGATGGTCCACGCCTGCAGGTTCAGCGCTGCCAGCCGCCGCAGCGTCGCCGCGATCTGGTCGGGCCCGACGATCAGCGTGTAGCCTATTCCACAATTGAATGTTCTCCACATTTCCGCTTGGGTGACGCGGCCCTCGCGCTGGAGCCAGTCGAATACGGCAGGACGTTTCCACGCCGAGCTGTCCAGCGCAATGCCAAGGCCCTCGGGAACGACGCGGATGATGTTTTCGGTCAGGCCGCCGCCGGTGATGTGGGCCATGCCATGGATCGAGGGCTGCGCGCCGGGAGCCGAGGCCTGGGCGGCGCGGTCTTCGGCCAGCAGTTGCAGGATCGGTTTGACGTAGATGGTCGTCGGCGCCATCAGGGCGTCGGCCAAGGTGGTTCCGCCGAGATCCAGATCGAAAGGATCGCCGGCGCGCGTGAGGATCCTGCGAATCAGCGAATAGCCGTTCGAATGCGGCCCGCTCGAGGCGATGCCGATGATCGCGTCGCCCGCGCGGACCCGAGCGCCGTCGATCAGGGCTGCCTTTTCCACGGCACCGACGCAGAAGCCGGCCAGGTCGTACTCGCCGGGCGGGTACATGTCCGGCATCTCGGCGGTCTCGCCGCCGATCAGCGCGCAGCCGGCGAGCTCGCAGCCGCGGGCGATGCCGCCGATCACGTCGACGGTGGTGTCGACGTCGAGCTTGCCGGTGGCGAAATAGTCGAGGAAGAACAGCGGCTCGGCGCCCTGCACGAGCACGTCGTTGACGCACATCGCGACAAGGTCGATGCCGATCGTGCCATGCCGGCCGAGCCGCTGCGCGACCTTCAGCTTGGTACCGACGCCATCGGTGCCGGAAACGAGCACCGGCTCCTTGTAGCGGCCGGCCAGTTCGAACAGTGCCCCGAAGCCGCCGAGTCCGGCCATGACTTCCTTGCGGAACGTGCGCGCAACGAGGGGCTTGATGCGTTCGACGACCGCCTCTCCCGCATCGATGTCGACACCGGCGGCGCGATAGGTAAGGGCTTCTTTTTCGGCTGACATGAAGTTTGGCGAATGCGGCGAGCGCGCGCGGAACAGGCCGCATAATAGACGTTCGCGCAACGATTAGGCAGACTGCATGTTCCAGATTGGAAGGATTTCGTAGTGCGCTCTCGTATTGTCGGCATTTGCCTCTGCGTCCTCGCCCTGATCGTCGTCTCCTGGCCGGCGCGCGCCGGCGGCCTGTACACCGGCCAGGTGCCGGTCGGATCGCAGAGCGATGGCGAACGCGCCGAGGCGCTCAAGAGCGCGCTCGGGCAAGTCGTCATCCGTGTTTCCGGCGACAGCGGCGCGCTGGCCAAGGCCGATGTTGCCAAGGCGGTTGCCGACGCCGAGCGCTATGTCCAGCAATTCTCGTATCAGCAGGATATCGTCACGGAGGCCGGCCAGACCCAGGTCCGGCTGACCCTGGTAGCGCAGTTCGACCGCGACGCCGTCGACCGGTTGCTGCGCAACGTGGGGCTGCTCAAGGACACGGCGCCGCCGCCCGAGGGGCAAGTCGCGGCCGTCGACGCGACGCCCGGCAGCTATCGCGTCTGGATTGCCGGGGTGCGTTCGCCGCAGGACTATGCGCGGCTGATCGGTGCGCTGTCCGGCAACGAATTCGTGCGCGAAGTGCAGGTCGAACTGGCGCGCGGCGATGGCGTGCAGGTGCGCCTGACGACCGCCGCGTCGTTGTCACGACTGCTCGGCAACCTCAGCGCAGGCACCGTGATTCGCGTGGCCAATTCCAAGCCGCCGGTCGACGGGCTCGATGCGCTTCTGGATCTGCAACCATGAGGCCGGCGCGAAGCGGGCGGACATGAAACTTTCGCCAGCCGACCCGAACGCACTGGCGTCGGGCACGTCGCCCTGGCGGCATCTGCCGAATCTGCTCAGTGGGTTGCGCATGTTGCTGGTCGCCCCGCTGGTCTGGCTGATCCGCGACGCCCAGTACGATGGTGCCTTGCTGATCGCCGCCTGCGCCGGAGCGACCGACGCGCTCGACGGCTATCTGGCCAAACGCTTCGGCTGGCAGAGCTGGCTCGGTGGCGTACTCGATCCGATCGCCGACAAGCTGATGCTGATCGCCTGCTTCGTATCGCTCGGCATGATCGGCGCTCATCCGGCCTGGCTGACCTGGCTCGTGGTCGGCCGCGATGTCGTGATCGTCGCCGGCGCGGTTACCTATCACTACCTGATCGGCCGCCTCAACGCGCAGCCGACGCAGTTGTCGAAATTCACGACGTGCGTGCAGATCACCTATGTCCTGGCGCAGCTTCTCCACCTGACCTCGTGGTTCGAGCTGCGCGGTGTCACCTGGGTGCTGATGTGGGCGACCGTGATCTGCACGCTGGTCAGCGGCGCGCAGTATGTCGTCGTGTGGTCGCTCAAGGCGCGGCGTCAGAGCGGCCTGCGCGCCGCTGCGGGGAAGACGCATGACTGAACCGCTGGTCGCCCCGCGCTGGCAGATGCTTGCATTGGTCCTGCTGGTAGGTTTCGCCGTCTATCTGCTCGCGCCCGTGCTGACGCCGTTTGCGATCGCCGGCATGTTCGCCTACCTGTTCGATCCGGTCGTCGGGCGACTGCAGCGGATGGGACTCGGGCGCAATGCCGCCGTAGCGATCGTGTTCCTGGCGCTGACCCTGTTCCTGTTCCTGATCCTGCTGCTGCTGATTCCGTACCTGCAGCGCCAGATCAGCGCCTTCATCCGCCACCTGCCGGAATGGTTCGCCTGGTTCCAGAGCACGGCGGTGCCGTGGTTTCGCGCGCAGTTCGACCTGGACATCGACGTTCCGGACATGCAGCAACTGATCGGCGTGCTGCAGGAACATTGGAAGGAAGCCGGCGGCGTCGCCGCCACGGTGCTCGCGCGCGTGTCGCGCTCGGGCTTCGCGCTGATCTCGTGGAGCGTGCACCTGATCGTCGTGCCTGTGGCGTTCTTCTATCTGCTGCGCGACTGGCACGTGATGATCGCGCGCATCCGCGAATTGCTGCCGCGGTCGCTCGAACCGATCGTGTCGCGGCTCGCGCGCGAATCCGACGAGACGCTCAGCGCCTTCGTGCGTGGGCAGTTGTCGGTGATGCTCGTGCTCGGCGCGCTGTATGCGATCGCGTTATGGGCGGTCGGGCTCGACATTGGCCCGCTGATCGGCCTGATCGCCGGACTGATCAGTTTCGTGCCGTATCTCGGCGCGATCCTCGGCGTGCTCGCTGGCGTGATCGCCGCGCTCATCGAGTATCACGACTGGCTGCACGTGCTGCTCGTGCTGGTCGTTTTCGTCGTCGGTCACCTGATCGAGGGCTACGTGCTCGTGCCGCGCCTGGTCGGCGAAAAGATTGGGCTGCATCCGCTCGCCGTGATTTTCGCGATCCTTGCCGGCGGCGAATTGTTCGGCTTTCTCGGCGTGTTGCTGGCACTGCCGATCGCGTCGGTGGTCATGGTCGTGCTGCGCTACGCGCACGAGCGCTATCGCGACAGCGCGCTGTACCGGTCCGGCGACGGGCCGTCGATCGTGGTGCCGGGCAGCGGGATCGCTGCCGCCGCGGATGTGGAAGTTCGCGCTGCGGGCGCGAGTGCCGAAGCGCGCGGTGACGCATGAGCGCGCAGTTGCCGCTCGAGCTGCGCTGGCCCGCGCAGCAGCGTTTCGATTCCTACGTGCGCGGCGAGAACGCCGTTGCGCTCGGCCTGTTGCAGACTGCCGCACAGTCGCCGGCCGCGCCATGGGTTTTCGTCGCCGGCGCCGCCGGCAGCGGCAAGACCCATTTGCTGATTGCGGCGTGCGCCGCGGCGAACGAGGCTGGCCGCAGCGCGCAATATCTGCCGTTGCGTCGCGCGCGCGACGCCGCCGGTGCTGCGCGCCCGGATCTGGCGAGCGCGCTGCGCGCGCTGGCCGGCAGCGACGTGCTGGCACTCGACGACATCGACGCGATCGCCGGCGATGACGACGCCGAGCATGCGCTGTTCGACCTGTACAACCGTTGCCGCGGAGAAAATGCCACGATGCTGTTCAGCGCTGCCGTCGCGCCCGCGCAGCTCGGCATCGGCTTGCCCGATCTGCTCTCGCGACTATCCGCGTGCGCCCAGGCGACGCTGAGGCTGCTTGCCGACAGCGAGCGCCGCGAGGCGCTGCGCCAGCGTGCGCAGGCGCGCGGGCTGACTCTCGATGATGCCGTTCTCGACTGGCTGTTCGCGCGAACGCAGCGCGACCTGGGCAGCCTGACCGCACTGCTCGATCGTCTCGACCGCGAATCCTTGGCTGCGCAGCGCCGCATCACGGTGCCGTTCCTGCGCCAGTTGCTCGAAGGCGAACGCGACCCTGGACAACTGTTTTAGGCCGATATACTCGAACGAGTGCGATCGAGCGATCAGCCGCCGAGAATTTCATTCACGTAAGCCAGTCGCTGCGGCGTGCCGACGTCCGACCAGTGCCCATGAAAGTGCTCGCCGCTGACCCGGCCGGAGCGAAACGCGGCGCGCAGGATCGGGATGATCGAGTATCTCCCTGCCTGCTGCCCGTGCAGCAGGTCCGCGCGGTAGACGCCGATCCCGGCAAAGGTCAGCCGCACACCCGTGCCCGCAGGCGGAAGCGGGCCGGTTTCGAGAGTGTCGCTCGCCAGCAGGCCGTCGCGAAGGAAGAAGTCGCCGCGCGGGTGATGCGGCGGATTGTCGACAAGAACCAGATGCGCGAGGCCAGTCGGATTTTGCCGCAATGTGGAAAAATCGAAATCGCACCAGATATCGCCGTTCACGGCGATGAATGGTTCGCTGCCGAGCAGCGGCAGCGCTCGCTGCATGCCGCCGCCGGTTTCGAGCGGCACCGGCCCTTCGTAGGAGTAGTGGATGCGCAAGTTCCAGCGCGCTCCGGTGCCGAGGGCGGTTGGAAACTGTTCGGCAAGGTGCGACGTGTTGATCACGACATCGCGCACGCCGGCCGCCGCGAGTTTCTCCAGGTGCCACTCGATCAATCGCTTGCCGCCGACGCTCAGCAGCGGCTTCGGC
>Ga0097621_100001965_pt1 | contig 14028 bp, 11 predicted proteins | sample KBSMisM72_FD_73165 | JGI IMG/M metagenome (GOLD analysis project Ga0097621, IMG submission 73165) | Miscanthus rhizosphere microbial communities from Kellogg Biological Station, Michigan, USA - KBS Miscanthus M7-2 (version 2) (version 2) | ecosystem: Host-associated > Plants > Roots >... | reverse complement strand
CATTGATGTCGGCGACGGACACGTCCTTGGTGGTTGCGAGATACACCTGGCGGCCATGAAGGGCGATGCCGTGAACACCCGGCATGCCGGCCGCGGCTTGACCGGGCTGCGTCGTCCCGGTTGCGTCCGTTCGTAGCATCGCCACCTCACCGGAGTCCGGACGCGTGACATACACGGTGCCGTCGTCAGCGACCGCAAGCATGCGCGCACCGGAAAGACCCATCGCGAACACGTCCACGGAGAATCCTTGAGGGACTTTCAGAGCGTGAGTCGCGTCGGCCGGCGCCCTGCGATGCTCGGGGAAAAAGGTGTGCGCCACGACTGTGTCGGCTGAGGTTTGACCAGGACGCAACGGTTCGTTGCTGTCAGTGCTGGCGTTCATACGTGAGCAACCCGCGACAAGCGCGGCGCCACACGCGGCGCTCAACAGCACACGACGCGGGTGCGACGTCTGGAAAGTCATGGCACGTCGGCGCGTGCAAGCGAAGTGCCGATGCCCCGCTCTTTGCAAGCGGTGATGATCATGAAACAAAACATTCCGGCGATCACTGCGGCGAGCATTCTTGTCGGCCTGGTACTGGCGTCAAAGGCGCTCCGCCGTTCGCGCGCGATCGATCTCAGCGGACGTGTTGCGCTCGTAACTGGTGGATCGAGGGGACTCGGACTTCTCATCGCACGCGAGCTTGGCAGCCGTGGCGCCAGACTCGTGATTGCCGCAAGAGACGAAGACGAGTTGTCGCGCGCGAAGGCCGACCTGCTCGCACTTGGCATCGAAGCGACGACCATCGCCACCGATCTCGCCACGCCGGCCGAAGCAGAACGGGCGGTGAACGCGGCCGTCTGGGCCTACGGGCAACTCGACGTACTCATCAACAACGCCGGCGTGATGACCGTCGGCCCGTTCGAAGACTTTTCTAGCGCTGATTTCGATGAGGCGATGGCAATACACTTCTGGGCCCCGCTCTACACGCTGAAGGCCGCGCTGCCTCATATGCGCAAGACCGGCGGCGGCCGCGTCGTGAACATCTCGTCAATTGGCGGCAAGCTCGGCGTGCCTCATCTCGCCGCGTACTGCGCGAGCAAGTTCGCGCTTACGGGGTTTTCCCAATCGGTCCGCGCCGAGCTGGCGCAAGAGAACATCCTCGTGACGACCGTCTGCCCCGGGCTGATGCGAACGGGATCGATGTTCAATGCATGGTTCAAGGGGCAGCATCTTCCACTTCTTTCGATTGACGCACGGCGTGCCGCCACACGCATCGTCGACGCCGCACAGCACGGCGACGCGGAGGTCGTGATCACGTGGCCGGCGAAATTGGCCGTCGCGGCGGCCAGCCTTGCACCTCAGCTGACGGCGGCGGTCACCGGACTCGTCAGCGGCCTGCTGCCAGCGAGCCCTGCGAGCGGCGGCGAGAAGGCGTTCAGCGGATGGCAAAGCGGATCGTTCTGGGCGCCGCAGGGCCTTACACGGCTCAGCGAGCGTGCTGCGACTCGGAATAACGAGCTGCCGCAGACGTGAACTTCTGCTTCCATATCCACGCCGAGCCGACGATGTCGTCGAGCAACTCGTGCTTGGGTGTCCAGCTCAGCGCTTCGCGGATTCTCGCGGAACTCGCAACCAGCACCGCAGGATCGCCAGCACGTCGCGGCTGAATCTCGACGTTGATTGAACGGCCGGTGACGCGTTGCGCGGCGTCGATGACTTCTCTCACAGAGTAGCCCTGCCCGCATCCGAGATTGAAAGTCGCGGACTGGCCGCCGCCGGCGAGCGAGTTGAGAGCCATCACGTGGGCTCGCGACAGATCGGAAACATGGATGTAGTCGCGAACGCAGGTGCCGTCGTGGGTCGGATAGTCATCGCCAAACACGGCGACACTCGTAATTTTTTCCGCCGCGTCGAGTATCAACGGAATTAAGTGCGTTTCGGGCGAATGCCTCTCCCCCCGCGTGTCGGTGGCGCCCGCTGCGTTGAAGTAGCGAAGAGCGACGTACTTCAGCCCGTGCGCGAGCGAGTACCAGTGCAAGGCGCGTTCGACCGCGAGTTTCGTTTCGCCGTATGGATTGGTGGGCGTCGTCGGATCGTGTTCCTCGATCGGCTGCTTCTCAGGGTTGCCGTAGACGGCGGCCGTGGACGAGAAAACAAGCGTGGATATTCCTGAGTAAGTCATTGCCTCCAGAAGACCGAGCGTCGCCCACAAATTGTTGCGGTAGTACTTCGACGGCTGAGTCATCGATTCGCCAACCAGCGATGACGCTGCCATGTGAATGACGGCGTTCACTTGATGGCGCTTGAGTGCGTCTGAGACGGCAGCGCTATCAAGCAGATCGGCTTCGACGAGCGTGACCTCTTCCGCAAGCGCCTCGCGATGGCCTTTTGACAGGTTGTCGATGACGACGACGCGGTGACCTTCTGCGAGCAGGTGATCGCAGATGACGCTGCCGATGTAACCCGCTCCACCTGTGACGAGAACATTCATTCGCACCTCGACCGCCTCGTGATACGCAAAAGTCCCGCCGTAGTGGATCGGATCTTGCGACTCAGCACCTGAACGATGTCGCAAACCGACGCAGCACTCATCAGTGGGCGCGGATATCCGCGTCCACAGCTCGTCCGCAAGGACTGGACGTCGCTGAACGGAACCTGGGAATTCGCGATGGATCCGGACGGCGTGTGGCGGCAGCCGGCCGATGTCGAATGGACGAAGACGATCCACGTGCCGTTCGCTCCAGAAACGCGCGCGAGCGGGATCAACTTCACCGGCTTCTTTCGAGTGTGTTGGTACCGGCGCGACATCGTCCCGCCGCCGATGAAGCCGGGCGAACGTCTATTGCTGCACTTCGGCGCCGTCGATTACCGTGCGACCGTCTGGGTGAACGACTGGCTTGCCGGCACGCACGAAGGCGGCTACACGCCGTTCAGCATCGACGTCACGTCGTTCTGCAATTTCAGCAAGCTCGTCATCGTCGTGCAGGCCGAGGACGATCCCGTCGAACTCTCGAAGCCTCGTGGCAAGCAGGACTGGCTGCTCGAGCCGCATTCGATTTGGTACTACCGCACGAGCGGCATCTGGCAGACGGTCTGGATGGAAGTCGTCCCGTCGACATGGATCTCACGCCTGCGCTGGACGCCGAACCTCGAACGCTGGGAGATGGGCGTCGAGGTCTGGCTCGACGGCCAGCGCCGCGACATGACGCGGCTCGAAGTGAAGATGCGCGTCGGCGAACAGCTGCTCGCCGACGACACCTATCAAGTCGTCTCCGGCGAGGTGCATCGCCGAATCGCGCTCTCGGATCCCGGCATCGACGACTACCGCAACGGCTTGCTGTGGAATCCCGCGGCGCCGACGCTCATCGACGTCGAAATTCGCCTGTGGGGAGGACGCGACGAACTGCTGGACGAAGTCACCAGCTACACCGCACTTCGCGCCATTCACACGGACGGAGACAAGATCGTCCTCAACGGCCGTCCGTACCTGCTCCGCATGGTGCTCGATCAGGGTTATTGGGCCGACAGCGGCATGACGGCACCCGACGACGACGCGTTGAGACGCGACGTCGAGTTCGCGAAGACGATGGGGTTCAACGGCGTGCGCAAGCACCAGAAGCTCGAGGATCCCCGCTACCTCTACTGGGCCGACCGTCTCGGCCTGCTCGTGTGGGAAGAGATGCCGAGCGCCTACCGGTTCACGGAGAAGTCGGTGCAGCGAGTGACGCGTGAGTGGACGGCGGCAATCGAGCGCGACTACAGCCATCCCTGCATCATGGCGTGGGTGCCGATCAACGAGTCGTGGGGCGTGCCCAACCTGCCGATGAATCCCACGGAACGGCACTACGTCCGCGGGTTGTATCACCTGACGAAGACCCTCGATCCAACGCGTCCGGTGATCGGCAACGACGGCTGGGAAAGCGTCGCCACCGACATCATCGGCATCCACGACTACGACAGCGATCCGGAACGCATCCATGCGCGCTACTCGACCGACAGCGTGCTCCCCCGCCTGTTCAAACGCGAACGCCCCGGCGGCCGCGTGTTGGTGCTCGAAGCCGATCGCGCGACGCCCACCGAGCAGCCGATCGTGCTCAGCGAATTCGGCGGCATTGCGTTCGCGAGAGACCACGAGTCGACGTGGGGATACTCGCGGGTGGAATCGGCTGAGGCGTTCGCGGGGCGTTATGTACGGCTGATGTCGACGATCCATTCGCTCAACATCCTGGCCGGGTTCTGTTACACGCAATTCGCCGACACGTATCAGGAGGCGAACGGGCTGCTCTATGAAGACCGCACGCCGAAATTTCCCCTCGATCAGATCGCTCGTGCGACGCGCGGGCAGCCGATACCCGCGGCTGGCTTGGAGCCGCAAGCGCACAACGTCGCCGCGATGAAGGCCTCGGCTACAGACACCGTCGCGCCCGGTCCGGCGCCCGTGCCGGTCACGATCGGCGAGCGTCCAGAGTAGAAACATGTACACGCGAACGCTTTCGAAGCCGGACGGACGCTCGCTTCGACTGTATTCGCGCCGGCCGATCCCCGAGACGATCAGCAGCCCGCCGACCGCGCCGCAAGGGGCGGGCGCGAACTCGTACCTCCGCTGGCATCCGCTGCGGCGCGAATGGGTCGCGTACGCACAACATCGTCAGGACCGCACGTTTCTTCCGCCCGCCGAGCACAATCCGCTTGCGCCAAGCAACGACCCGAAACGTCCGAGCGAGCTGCCGGTCGGCGATTACGACGTCGCTGTTTTCGACAACCTATTTCCGACGTTCTCGACACACGCGACCGCGCAGCCGGACGAGATCGTCGAGACGCGGCCGGCGAAGGGCGCCTGCGAAGTGGTCGTGTTCACCCAGGATCCATCGCAGAGTCTCGGGCGGCTTCCGCTCGCGCAGATCGAGCTGATTCTCGAAGTGTGGGGGGAGCGGTACGCCGATCTCGGACGCCGCGACGACGTGCAGTACGTAATGCCGTTCGAAAACCGGGGGGTAGAAGTCGGCGTGACGCTTCACCATCCGCACGGCCAGATCTACGCATATCCCTTCGTTCCGCCCGTGCCGGCGACGGAACTGGCCGCGCAACTCGAATACAAGCAGCAGCACGGCTGCGGGCTCCTCGAGCATCTGCTGGCCGACGAGGTCAAAGACGGACGCCGCGTGCTGTATCTGAGCGACGAAGCAATCGCGCTCGTGCCGGTTTGCGCGCGCTACGCCTACGAAGTCTGGATTGCTCCACGGCGGGCGGCGCCGTCGTTTGCCGACGTGACCGCCGCCGAACGCGCCGAGATCGCACGGGCGCTGAAAACGATCCTGCTCAAGTTCGATCGGATGTGGGACAAGCCCTTCCCGTACGTGATGGTCGTGCATCAGGCGCCGACCGACGGCCGCGATCATCCTGAGGCGCACGTCCACATCGAGTTCTATCCGCCCTACCGCATGCCCGGCCGGCTCAAGTACATCGCCGGCAGCGAACTGGGCGCCGGGGCGTTTACCGCGGACACGCTGCCTGAAGCCAAGGCGGCGGAGCTTCGCGCCGTCGAGGTGTCGCTTGAATGACGACATGTTCGCCTCTTATTTCGGCAAACCGCCGGAGCACAAGGCGTCGGCGCCGGGACGCGTCAACCTGATCGGCGAACACACCGACTACAACGGCGGCTTCTGCATGCCGTCGGTGCTGCCGCTGCATACACAGGTGTGGCTCGCCTCGCGATCGGATCAACACGTCCGGCTCGCGAGCGACGCGCAGGAGGGCGGCGTCGCTGAATTCACCATCGGCGAAGAGAAACCGGCGGGCGGGTGGGTCGACTACGTCGCAGGCGTCACATGGACGCTGGGCCGAGGCGGCTATCGTCGCGGTGGGTTCGACATGCTGATCACGTCGGACGTCCCCGTCGGCAAGGGCCTGTCGTCGAGCGCCGCGCTCGAAGTGGCCGCCCTGCGCGGTCTTCGATCGTTGTTCTCGCTGCAACTGTCCGATCTCGACATCGCGGAGCTCGCGCACGCGGCCGAAACGCAGTTCGTCGGCGCGCCGGTCGGCGTAATGGACCAGATGGTCTGCAGCCTGGGCAAAGAGGGTTTCGCGTTCTTCCTCGATGCGACGAGCCGCGAGTTCACGCACGTCCCGATGCCGCCAGAGACTTCGCTTCGGATCATCGACTCGGGCATCGCCCACCACCACGCCAGCGGCGATTACCGCACGCGGCGCCGCGAATGCGAGGACGCCGCGCGTGCGCTGGGGGTCGCGAAGCTGCGCGACCTCACGCCCGCGGATCTGCCGCGCGTCAACGCGCTGCCCGAACCGCTCAATCGGCGTGCGCGCCACGTCCTGACCGAGGACGCGCGCGTGCTCGACACCGTCGACGCACTCCGCGCGGGCGACTTGCGCAAGTGCGGCGCGCTGCTCAAAGCGTCGCACGCGTCGCTGCGCGACGACTTCCAGGTGTCGCTCGCGGAGATCGATTGGCTCGTCGACACGGCAAACGACGATCCAGACGTCCTCGGAGCTCGACTGACTGGCGGTGGATTCGGCGGCGCCGTTCTCATGTTGTGCAAACCCGGCGCTCCACCAGATACGGCACAACGGGTTGTCACGAGCTACCACGAACAGTATGGGAAGAAGGCCGAGGTCCTAGTGTCCTAAATATGGGAACAGTTCTTGAAAGATCTTCCTCTTACAGGAGCTAAGGAGCCATGACCCCTCCACACTACACGACTGTCGACGGACGGACGACGAGAGCTCGCGCCGACCTCGTATGTCTTTCGCATCTTCGATGGAATTTCGTGTTTCAGCGTCCACAGCACTTGATGACGCGCTTTGCGTCAGAGCGCCGCGTCTTTTTCTTCGAGGAGCCCATTTTCGACGCGTCGCGGCCGCAACTGAAGCTCCGCCGCGACGGCGACGTTCGCGTCGTGGTCCCGCATCTGCCTCCGGCGATGAAAGCCGACGCGCCTTCGACGAACGACGCGGTGCGCGAGCTTCTTCGCGAACTGTGCGACGAATGGCGGATTGACCGGCCTGTCTGCTGGTATTACACGCCGATGGCCTTGAACTTCTCCCGGGCGATGACGCCTGCAGCCGTCGTGTACGACTGCATGGACGAGCTCTCGGCCTTCAAGGGCGCGCCGCCGCAGCTGCTGACGCTCGAAGAGGAGTTGTTCGAACTCGCCGACATCGTGTTCACCGGCGGGCACAGCCTGCACGAAGCGAAGCGGACCCGCCATCCGCGCGTGTACCCGTTCCCGAGCAGCGTCGACGTGGCGCACTTCGCGAAGGCGCGCGCCATCGAACGCGAGCCCAAAGACCAGGCGAGCATTCCGCATCCACGAATGGGATTCTTCGGCGTGATCGACGAACGGATGGACATCGAACTCTTGGGCGAGCTCGCTGCTGCGCATCCGGAGTGGCATCTGGTGATGCTCGGTCCCGTCGTCAAGATCTCTGAAGACTCGTTGCCGAAGCTTCCGAACATCCATTACCTCGGGATGAAGCAGTACGAGGAGCTGCCCGCCTATCTCTCTGGCTGGGAGGTGGCGCTGCTTCCGTTCGCGATGAACGAATCGACGAAATTCATCAGCCCGACGAAGACGCCCGAGTATCTCGCGGCCGGCTGTCATGTGGTGTCGACGCCGATTCGCGATGTCGTTCGGCCCTATGGCGATCAGGCCATGGTGGCGATTGCCAGCACGGCCGCAGAGTTCGGGGAGGCGATCGCACACGCGCTCGACGGCACCGATCCTGATTGGCGTGTGCGCGTGGACAAATATCTTGGGCAGCTTTCGTGGGATCGCACGTGGGCCGACATGCGGACGCTGGTCGAGAACGCATTGCGTCGCAGGGCGACCGCGTCTCGCGCCGAGACGTCCCGGCGCGTGCACCTTGCGTTCAAAGACCGGCGTTCTGCGCGACGCCAACCCGGCCCGGCGGCCCCTTCCATGGGGCGGGCCGATGTTTGACTACCTCATCGTCGGCGCCGGCTTCGCCGGAAGCGTCATGGCCGAACGGCTCGCGGTGGACGCCGGCAAGAAGGTCCTGATTATCGATAAACGCCCGCACATCGGCGGGAACGCGTACGACCACTACGACGACGCGGGCATCCTCGTGCATAAGTACGGGCCGCACATCTTCCACACGAACTCGAAGCCGGTCTTCGAGTACTTGTCGAAGTTCACCGAGTGGCATCCGTATCAGCATCGCGTTCAGGCGTGGGTCGACGGGCAGCTCGTGCCGATTCCGATCAACCTGGAGACAGTCAACCGTCTTTACGGGCTGAAGCTCACGTCGTTCGAGGTAGACAAGTTCTTCGAGTCGCTCGCCGAGAAGCGCACGCAGATCAAGACGTCGGAGGACGTGATCGTCTCGAAGGTGGGACGCGAGCTGTACGAGAAATTCTTCCGCAACTACACCCGGAAGCAGTGGGACCTCGACCCGTCGGAACTGGACGCGCAGGTGACGGCACGCGTGCCGGTCCGCACGAATCGCGACGACCGGTACTTCACCGACACGTACCAGGCAATGCCGAAGCATGGCCTGACCCGGATGTTCGAGAAGATGCTGAACCATCCGAACATCAAGATCATGCTGAGCGTCGACTACCGGGAAATCGTGAAAGTCGTCCCACACGGCGAGGTGATTTACACAGGCCCCGTCGACGAGTACTTCGACTACCGGTACGGACGGCTGCCGTATCGATCGCTCGAATTCAAGTTCGAGACGCTCAACGAGCGCCAGCATCAGCCAGTTGCCGTGATCAACTACCCGAACGAAAACCTCTATACGAGAGTGACGGAGTTCAAGCATCTCACCGGGCAGGAGCATCACAAGACGACGGTCGTGTACGAATACCCACAGGCGAGCGGCGATCCGTATTATCCGATTCCTCGCGCGGAGAATAACGAGCTCTATCGCAAGTACCAGATGCTGGCGGCTGCCACGCGCGGCGTGCAATTCACTGGGCGGCTCGCCACGTACAAGTACTACAACATGGATCAGGTGGTGGCGCAGTCGCTCGCGCTGTATTCGAAGATCGTGCAGCACGACGCAACGCTGGCCCACGGCGCGTAAGCTCGAGGCCGCGTGTCGAAACCCCTTCGGCACGCGGCTCTTCATTTGCTTCCACTCGCGGCTGATCATTTACCGGCGGCATTCAGCGTGCATTCAGTGACTGCGTAGGAAATACCCACCGCAATCTCAGGGAGCACCAAAAGATTGAAGCGAGGCACGAACACGCAAAAAAATCGATAGAGCGATCGCGCGCAACGCCGGCGGCGGACTCGGCGAGTCGCCTCATGGGCTTTGGCGGCGTTAGTGGAGCCGCTGCCGGCGCACGAACCATGGAGAGGAGGACGCGATGCATCGCAGGATGACAAGACTCACGACAGCATTGGCGTTTGCTTCGGCGATGTCGGTAGTCGGCGTCGCCGCGCAGAGTCAAACGCCCTCGACGGCGCCCACGCCGTCAGGCACGACAGCGCCGACCCCATCCGGCACGGTCGCGCCGACGCCGTCCGGCACCACTGCGCCGACGCCGCAAGGGACAGTCACGCCGACACCGCAAGGTACCGTGACGCCAACGCCACAAGGGACAGTGACACCGACGCCGAGGACAACGCCGACCACGCCGACGACGACGCCGGCCCAGCCGATCGCGAATCCGCCTTGTGTTCCGGCGGGAGCCGGCACGGGCACATCGACCCAGCCCAGAAACCAAGGGACTGGAACTGGAACGACGACGCCTGGGACGACGACGCCTGGCTCGACAACTCCGGGGACCGCGACACCGGGGTCGACGACGGCGACCGCGACGGCGCCACAAGTGCCGTGCCCGCCTGGAGCCAGCACGGTCCCGCCGGTCGGAGCCGTCAGCCAGTAGTCGAACACGAGTCGTCACGGGTCGATTACCATCGACCCGTGACCGATCGTTTCGCGGTCGAGCCGCCGATCGAGCCGATGCTCGCAAAGGCGGTCGACGCGCTCCCGAGCGGCGGCGACTTTCTGTACGAGCCGAAGTGGGACGGTTTTCGTGCGATTGTCTTTCGCGGATCGCCCGGCGTGTTCATTCAGAGCCGCGATCTGCGTCCCTTCGACCGCTACTTTCCAGAGCTGCACGAACAGTTCGGACGGCTTCTTCCGCCTGGCTGCGTCGTCGACGGAGAAATCGTCATCGCGACGCCGCGCGGCCTCGATTTCAGTGCGCTGCAGCAACGCCTCCATCCCGCCGCCTCTCGCGTGGCCTTGCTGGCGAAATCGACGCCCGCGTCGTTCGTCGGATTCGATCTCCTCGCCATCGACGGCAGAGATATCCGCAGCGAGCCGCAACGACACCGGCGCGCGCTGCTCGAACGCTTACTGGCCGACGTCCCGCCGCCGGTCCGTGTGACGGCGGTCACCACCGATCGCGAACTGGCCGCGGACTGGCTGCAGCGGTTCGAAGGGGCCGGTCTCGACGGCGTCGTCGCGAAACACATGGATCTGCCGTACACGCCAGGCAGGCGCGTGATGTTCAAAATCAAACACGCGCGATCCGCCGACTGCGTCGTCGCAGGGTTCCGTTGGCATAAGAGTGGGCCCGATGCAGTCGGCTCGCTCCTGCTGGGACTGTATGACGACAACCGACGGTTGCATCACGTCGGCGTCACCTCGTCGTTCACCATGGCGGCGCGGCGGGAGCTGGTGAAAGAACTCGAGCCGCTGCGCAAGAACGCGTTGCAGGACCACCCGTGGCGCGATTGGGCAGAGGGCGCCGGCGACCGGGTCCGCATGCCTGGCGGGCAGAGCCGATGGAGCGCGGGCAAGGATTTGTCCTGGGAACCGCTGCGGATCGCACGCGTCGTCGAAGTGAAGTACGACCATCTCCAAGGCGACCGCTTCCGCCACGCGACCACGTTCGTGCGCTGGCGTCCCGACAAGCCCCCTGAAGACTGCCGCTACGATCAGCTCGAGGTCACGACGCCGTTCGCGCTCGACGAGGTCTTCGCCGCGGCGAAGCGGTAGCCGCCTTCGACGGCTGCACACGCGGCGGTTCGTCCTTCTGCTTTTTGTAGTGCGGCGGCCACGGCGCGTCGCTCAGTCCTTCGCGCTTCTGCCGCTCCGACAGCTCCAACAGCGCATCCAACGAGCCGGCGCTCGCGTCGATGCCGTCGTGCCGATCGCCAACGGCCTTGAACCGGACGGGCATCGTTCGCAGCGTGAAGTCTGCAGGGTCGCACACGTCGAGTTCGTCCCAAGTGACCGGTGCGGACACACGTGCATCCGGAACCGGGCGTACGGAATAGGCGCTCGCGACCGTGCGGTCCTTGGCGTTCTGGTTGTAGTCGATGAAGACGCCGTGGCGTTCTTCCTTCCACCATTTGCTCGTCGCCTGTTCCGGCGCGCGTCGTTCGACTTCGCGCGCCAGTGCGAGCGCCGCTCGCCGCACTTCCTCGAATGTCCACTGCTGCCCGATGCGCACCGACACATGAACCCCACGCGATCCCGAGGTCTTCGGCCAGCCGGCGAGCCGATAGTCGTCGAGCGTTGCGTGGACGACGCGGGCGACGTCGCGAACCTGTTCCCATTTGACGCCGGGAACCGGGTCGAGATCGACGCGAAGCTCGTCGGGATGATCGAGATCGTCAGCGCGGATCGGGTGCGGGTGCAATTCCAAACACGCGAGGTTCACCACCCACAGCAGCGACGCCGCGCCGCGCAGCACGACCTCGTCGGCGCTTCGGCCCGAAGGAAACTTGAGGGTGACGACCTCGATCCAGTCCGGCCGCGATGCTGGCGCGCGCTTCTGGTAGAAGAATTCTTCGCCGATCCCGTTCGGGTAGCGCTTGAGCATGTTCGGACGGCCGCCGGCGCCGCGGAGAGCGCCGTCTGCCACGGCAAAGTAGTACTGCGCGAGATCGAGCTTCGTGTACCCCGCGTGGGGGAACAGCACCTTGCTTGGGTTGGTGATTGAGACGTCGTGCCCGCCGGCCTGGATCGTGACGGGCGGTTCCTGCCCTTTCGCCACGACGTCACGATGCCACGAACGGGTCTAGGCGGACAAATCCCTGGGGAGGATGACGGTGGACACAGCGAGGCCGATACCGGCGCTTTGTCCGTCGCTGCGCGTGCCGCCTCGATTGAACAGCTCGAACACTCGAGACAGCGTCGGCCGGGATGCCCGCGCCGTTGTCACGCACTCGAACGCGCACCTGACGATCGTCGCCGTCGACGGTCAGCCGCACGTGTCCTCCGTACGGGCGTGTACGCCGCCGCGTTCCGCAGCTCCTCTCCGTCATCGTCACGCGTTCAGCGACGATCATACGGACGTCGAGCCGTTCGCGATGCAGCTTGAGCGCGCCTCGAAAAATCTGCGACACCTCGGACACATCGCCGACGAGCCGCGCGATGTAGCGCCGCCGCGAGCGGTTGTCGCAGTTCGTGCGCGAGCATCGCGAGAAAAGCGTCGACCGAGCGCGTCATCGATTCGGCGCGCTCAGGTCCTTCCTGCTCGTGCTCGAGCTGCTGTTGCGTCTCGGCGAGCGTACGGCGAAGCTCGACAGAGTTTCTAGGGTCGGAAGCGAACCGTCTGAGCGCAGGACGCGCCCGTTCGCCGGATTGCTTGGACATTGGTGCCTTTTTGACCAACCGACGGAGAGAGGCGAAACCCATACGGCGCGAGCGAATCCGCAATCCCATCCATGATTCTTTCGAGAAGACAAACAGCGCACGCCCGCATCGTCCGTCGTAGAATCGTCTTTGAGCACGCTGAGCCGCGCTTGTTGAGGAGCATTACCGTGATTGGAGTATTTCTCGCTGAAGATCACGAAACCGTCCGGGAGGGGCTGCGGCTCCTCGTGAACGCGCAGGACGACATGCGCGTGATTGGCGAAGCGGGAGACGGCAAGACCGCCATCGAGCGGGCGCAGTCGCTCAGGCCGAATGTCGTCGTTCTCGATCTGTCGATGCCGGAAGTCAACGGCGTCGTCGCCGCGCAAACGCTGAGATCGTCGCTGCCGTCCACTGCGGTCGTCACCTTGACGCGTCATCGCGACAGCGCGTACGTCCAGCAACTGCTCGCCGCGGGAGCCGCAGGGTACGTGTTGAAACAAAGCTCGTCGAACGAGCTGCTCAAGGCGATTCGCGCCGCCGCCGCGGGCCAGAAGTATCTCGACAGCGCACTGCAGGTGCCTCCGCCGCAAGGAACACGCCGTCCGCCGGCAGCGACGCCGTCGATCACGGAGCGCGAGACCGCAGTATTGCGGCTGACCGCCGTCGGCCACAGCAACAAGCAGATTGCCGCCAGCCTCGGCATCGCGGTGAAGACCGTCGAAGTCCACAAGTCGAACGCGATGCGTAAGCTGGATCTCCCGGGCCGCACCGACGTCGTGCGCTACGCCGCAATGCAAGGCTGGCTGCAGGATCCCTAGTCCGGCGCGACAAAAAAAGAGCCGCGGTTCTGACGCCGCGGCTCTCCGTACTTCTAAGTTCTAACTTCTAAGTTCAGTCCGTCACACCCTTCGCTGCCTTCGCGTCTTCCACTCGCTGCGCGCGCAGGATGTTCGGGAGGCCGTAGTTGCCCTCGTGGCAGCCGTATTCGTAGATCGGCCCCGGCACTTTTCTCAGCGGCACCGCCGCCGTCCATGGACGCGTCCACGTGTTCGGATCTTCCACGGTGAACTGATAGTCGACCGTCTCCGCGTCCGTGCGCGTGAACCGCTCTGTCACTTTCAGCGCCGCCGTCGAATTCCGGAATCGCGTTCTGTCGGTGAAGTTCGTCGTCTCCACGACCAGCGTGTTGCCGTCCCAGTGGCCGCGCGAGTCGCCGCTCCAGTTGCGAATCTTCCCGTTGAGGTGTGGACGGTTGCCGTCGGTCGGGATCAGGCGCGCGCTGTGAATCATCTCGTTGCGGACGATGACGTAGCCCGGCCCCTGCAGGATGTCGAGGTTCGCGTTGTAGCCAACCGGCATCATCGGCGGGCCGTCGTTGCCCCAGGTGATGCAGCGCTCGGCAAGCGTCCGATTCTCGTAGCTGTCAGCGCGGCGAAGATTCTGGCCCTCGCCGACGACGGGGC
>Ga0097621_100001961_pt1 | contig 14038 bp, 10 predicted proteins | sample KBSMisM72_FD_73165 | JGI IMG/M metagenome (GOLD analysis project Ga0097621, IMG submission 73165) | Miscanthus rhizosphere microbial communities from Kellogg Biological Station, Michigan, USA - KBS Miscanthus M7-2 (version 2) (version 2) | ecosystem: Host-associated > Plants > Roots >... | reverse complement strand
GGGGGCTTTGTTTGGAGACCTTGTTGACAAATATGGGAATCAATGGCTGCTTAACTATCAAAAAAAGTGATCGGCATTGTTACAGCGGCGGTGGTAGCATGTTGCCAGTGATAAAAATAAACCGGAATAAAAAAATTAATTAAATATATTAGTATTCAAAAAGCTGCCATGAGTATACTCATTACTATTTTGATTGTGATTGCAGGTATTGCTGCGTTCTTTTTGATCATTGCTTCAGTGGTGAAAAAAGATTTTGCACTCGAAAAGCAGGTGGTTATCAACAAACCTGTTATGGAAGTATTCAATTATCTAAAAATGCTTAAAAACCAGGAACAGTACAGTGTTTGGGTGATGAAAGATCCCCATATCAGGATTGTTTACACGGGTGTTGACGGAACGGAGGGGGCTGCGTCATCCTGGGTAAGTGACGATAAGAACGTTGGCATCGGGGAACAGGAGATCATTAGAATGAAAGAAGGTGAAAGTATGGAAGTGGAGATCCGTTTTAAAAAACCATTTGAAGCTACCAATTATGCTAAAACTACGCTTACTGCAAACGGTGCCGCCCAAACGAAAGTGAGTAACCTGTTTTATGGAAAATCAAAGTTCCCGATGAATATCATGAACCTGTTCATGGATAAATTGGTTGGAAAAGATATGCAGACCAACCTGGAGAATGCAAAAAATAATATTGAAAGACAATAACTTTTTAAGCAGAGCAGGCTGGAATAATTAACGGGATCGTAAAATCAATTAATAAATAATTCAGCAAATGAAAATTTTAAAGAAAATCTTATTAGGCTTATTGTTTTTGGTAATCATCCTGTTGGTTACTGGATTGTTTGTATCGAAAGATATGATTGCAGAACGGGAAGTTATTATCAATAAACCAAGGCACGAGGTATTTGATTATGTGAAATTATTAAAGAATCAAAATGAGTATAGTAAATGGGCCACCATGGATCCTGCAATGAAAAAGGAATTCCGGGGCACAGATGGAACCGTAGGTTTTGTATATGCGTGGGATAGTGAGAAAAGCGATGTTGGAAAAGGCGAACAGGAAATAAAAAAGATTACTGAAGATGACAGGGTTGATTTTGAGCTGCGTTTTATAAAACCATTCGCTTCTACTGCACAAGCCTACATGACCACTGATTCCATAGCCGGGAATCAGACAAAAGTAAAATGGGGTTTTGGAGGTAAAATGGCATACCCATTTAATATAATGAAATTATTTATGGATCCTGAAAAAGCAGTTGGGGATGATTTTAGTACTGGCCTTGGAAGACTTAAAACAATTCTTGAAAAGCAATAACTAGTATTGCTTTTCAAGAATTACGTACAATGTGTTGGTCTATCTTATGAGCACTGCACTTCCCTTTTTCACAATAGACTCCCCTTTATAAGTTACACCTGCTGCTGTCCATACATAAGTACCAGGATCTTGCGGATTGCCCTTGTAAGTACCATCCCAGCCTTTACCTCTTTCACTGGTAGAGAAGATTAATTCTCCTGCACGGTTGTATACACGGAAATATTTGAAGGCTCGCATGCCAAGAATTATTGGTTTCAGTACTTCATTAAGGTTATCGCCATTGGGTGAAAATGCAGTGGGTACATGAAACCCTTCCGGTACTTTATATACTTTTATCCGGACGGTATCCATCGAGGTACAGCCCTCGGGAACAGTGGTCGCGGTTAGCCTGTATTCTATATCGTCTTCCGGTGACGCAACAGGATTAGGGATAGTAGCAGAAGATAACCAACGGGAAGGTGTCCACGAATAAATATCTGCTCCGGTGGCATTAAACTGGAGCGTTTCTCCTAATACGATACTGGTATCATTAACGCCAATTTCTACTTTGGGATCACGAACAAATACGGTTACCTGGTCGGTAGCCGGTTTAGGGCAGCCCAGGTTGTCTGTTACACTTACCGTATACGTTGTAGTAACAGTCGGTGTTAAAACTGAAGGATTTGGGATATTGGGATTATTTAAAAATTTTGCAGGCGACCATGTATAAAATTTACCACCGCTTGCTAAAAGTTGAGCGCTCTTTCCGACGCAAATTTTGATGTCTTCTCCCGCATCAGCATCAGGATATGGCACTGTTGTTATTGTTACGTCGTCTGAACTCTGGCATTTACCAATATTACCGGTTACATGGTAAGTTATTTTAGGATCCAACGGCACTGCTACCGGTTTCTTAATATCATCGTTGTTCAGATAAAGCGCCGGCGTCCATTTGTATGAAAGCGCATCACTGATAGTATTAAAAAAATAAGAATCTGTTCTGCAGATGGTAGTATCCTTTCCTGCATTAATGGTTACAAAGGCCTTCACATCCACAAAAACAGAATCAGTGGTCTTGCAGCCAAACACATCCGTATATAGAGCATAGTAGGTGGTGGGCCTGTCAGGGCTTACTAAAGGGCTGGCACTTGCAATGCTGCTGATATTATAGTTGGGTGACCATATAAAGCTTCCGGGTGCATTGGTGATTAACTGTAATGTATCAATAGAACATATCAACGTATCATTTGGAAAATTAAGAGGATGAGAGAGAACCGGATTGGCTCTTATGATAACCTCTTTGGAAACAGAATCGACACATCCAAAAGTGTTTCCTACAATCAATTTAACCGTATAGGTTCCGGTATCTTTGTATTGATAGAAATCCTGCTTTTTATTACTGCTGTCATTTGACTGATTTGGGTCTCCAAAATTCCAGTGCCAGCCGGTAGGTTGCCCGTAATTGGTGGATGTTGCATCTTTAAATTGTGTGAAACTGTTTACGCAAAAAGGAGGGTTTATTTCAAAATTTGGAAAAAACCCAGGATATACTTTCACGGTAGTGGTGGTAGAGTCGGAACAAAGTCCGCCTATAGAAACTTTTAATTTTACTTTGTAGATACCGGTATCTGTATATAAATGCGCAGGTGTTGCAAAAGAAGAAGTATCATTAACTCCCGATTTTGGATCTCCAAAATTCCATTCATAATTGGTTCCGGATGGATTGTCGACATCATTAGAAAAGTTGACATTAAAACCATCGCAGGTGACAGGCTTGGGGTTAAGCAATGCCTGTAATGGCGTGCAATCTCTTACCCTTATATGCAGTTCTTTTCGTGATTCGCCCAACAGCAGTCCTTTCCTGTATTCTCCTACACATACGGTCACCACATATTCTCCCGAAAAAAGAATAGGAGGTGCAATGCCGGTAAGTAAACCTGTACGTCTATCAATTTTTACAGAACTTCCCATTGGCTGAGACCCTGAATAAGGGTCTTCATAAACTACTGTATTATACCCTGGTGATTCTGCAGGGTCTGGCACTGGATTATTGGCAGACCCTCCATCATATGCTGAGCATAAAGAATAGGTGAGGGAGTCACCATCAATATCTGTAGCTGAAAGAGAGAAACTAAAAAAACTACCACCACACACAACCGCTGTATCATTTACCTGGAAGTCAGGACTGCTGTTTTTGTTGGCGTCGGGAACCGGAGATGACGTACCTGGAATTTTAATACTATAGGTATTACCTACCTGGCCTGAATTAGTTACGTTATCCATATTGGCAAGACGGCAACAGCGTTGATAACTGATGGTATAGCCACTGGCGGATACAGGAAGGTCGTAATTGGCTTTTTGATATACCACTATCGTATAATAACATCCTTTCTGATCACCCGAAATACAGGGCTCATCATATGCTTTCCCGAGGTTATATTGGTTAGTAATATGTACCGTATCATCTGAATATATCGCAGGTCCATCACCATTAAAAATTGTCAGGTTGATAGGATTTGTTAATTGACCCTGACTGGGATTACAGACCATATAAACAGTTAATGTAATCGTATATTTTAATGTATTGGGTGCATCGCCTGGTCCTATGTATGTATAGGTGAGAAAACCTCCCTTAATATGGGCTGCAAAAGAATTGGATAAAAAAGTAAGCAACAGTATCGACAGAACTAGTTTCTTCATTATTACAAAGTTAACAACTATTTAGACCCAATTTCAGTGGAAAGGGTTGCCTTATATAAAGGCAACCGCTATGAAAAACTATTGATAAATTACTATCATCCGAAAATCGCGTTGTTAAACTTGTAATAAAAATTGAAGCAGGAATTTGTTCGCTTTTTCAGCCTCTTCCCACATACCCATGTGTGCTGAGTTGCTTAAAATATGTACATAAGACTGTATTGGGAGGTGGCACTGCTGAAGGCTGATCTCCAGTGGTACTGCTGAATCATGTTCTCCAATTAAAAACAATACAGGATGCGGAAACGCCTTTAATATTGTTGTACGGTCAGGCCGGGCAATCATGGCTTCATAATATTGTATCAATGCTTCATCCGTAAATTTTTTTGCATCTTCAACCAGTGCTTCCACTTTGTCCGGGTTTTTAGCATAATATTCTTTGGTAAACAATCCGGGGATACTGGTTTTTAAAAATGCATAGCCGCCTTTTGATTGAATAAACCCAATCGCTTTTTTCCTTGTTTCCTTTTTTTCTTCAGTATCAGCAAAGGCGGATGAGTGAAATAAGCCAAAACAGTTAAGGTATTGAGGATATTTTTCTGCAAAGGCAAGGGTAACGTAGCCACCCATACTGTGGCCGATGAGTGAAACAACCCCCTCTGAATCTCCACCGATAGAAGATACTTTTTGCAGCTCGATATCGATGATCTCTTTCAGTATTTCTGCGTAGGTTTCTATATTTGCATCAGGCACATATTCAGAATGGCCACTTCCGGGTATATCGGGGACGATTATCCTAAAATGGTTTTGAAGGAAATCTATTTGTGGTTGCCAAACCGTACTGTCCTCGCCAAAGCCATGCAGCAACACTACTGTTTTACCCTCGCCAGTTACATTGTACTGAATGGATGCCCCGTTCCAGTTGATCTTTTTTGTTTGCATAAAGCTATTTTATAAAGCCATGTATTTGCGAACAGTTCTGAATAAAAGTAATAAACAAATTATAATAAGAGCATTGTTTAGTTGCTGAGGTAAAAAGAACCAGCTTAATAATACCAATACCAGGCCAACAGCGGTAATTACCAGGTATTTTTTTACCCATTGTTTTTTGTTGTTGATAAAAAATGCAACTATTGCATGCGTTGGCCATGCCCAAAGCAGATTATAATTGCCTTTACACATAGCATGGTCGGTACCCAGCCACATAAATATTAGCAAGAAGCCAATGGTGCCTGTTAAAAAAAATAACAATCCGTCAAAGCCTGCTAAAAAGGCTCTTGCCCATTTATTTTTTGAAAGATCCAGCACTGTGATGAGTACAAGCAACAATCCAAATATCATCATGGGTGTGAAAAGAGAAGACTGTTCATTGATATTTTGTATTGGGTACAAATTAGTGCTTGATAAAACTAACTGGTGATCATCATTGCTGCTGTCAAAGGCTTTCATCAGGTTCTCAGGTAAGAATTGTGATTGAGCAGTTGTCATTACGGCATCAGTAGGCACACCGAGCAAAATATCAATACCCAGCTTGCTCCATTGTTTATTGTTTTTATCGAGGTATTGATGGATGGCCTGCCTGAACCGGGTTCCCTGCGGCATTACAGCTTTTAGTGCCGGGTAATTTTTTTTATGTTTCAGGATAATGTCCCGTAGGCGGGTGGTACAGTTGTCAAAAAAGAAATCATACTTATAATATTTATTTTCTTCCTTGATATTATTAAAAAGAAAATGTTCCAATGAAATTTTCTCCGGCGCTGATAAATTTAGCACCTGCTCTGTAATGCCGCGATTGGTGGATTGATACTCATCTTTAAAATCTGCAAAGTCGGCTGCAGAAACAAAATACAGTAATTTGCCCCTTATGAATTTCATGTAAAAGCCGGGGTCGTCAAAATTAAAAGTGCCGTAATTAAATACAATATCCTGGTGATCATTGATAGCCCTGCTGCTGTCATAAAGTCTTATTCCGCTGTGACCAAAAGTTGAATACAATTCTTCCCCGGGTGTACAGGTGAGCAGACTGATGCGAATGTGGGAGGTGTCCTGTGCAAAAAGGAGAGGTTGCTGAATTGCAAAAATGCTAATAAGAAATAACCAGCTTACAATTTTTTTCATGCTTTAAATTTTGTCCCACGCAAAGAAGCTGAGAGGTAAGGCTGCAAAAAGATTTTTATTTGGCGCATAAAGATGCATAAAGATATTGTGGTAAAAAGAGTTCCGGGACAACACTAATCTTTACTCAGGATTGAGATATAACAGAACTATTAAAGTTTGTGAAACCTCACTGCTATTTGTTCTTTATTTAACACGCAGTTCACACGCTGCTGTGTGAACAAACCCTTTAAATTTTGAACTCTTGCCTTATGCCTTCCCTGCCGGGAAGGTTTGGAGGGACTTACCTGCTATAATTCGGTGCTTCTTTCGTAATCGCAATATCATGAGCATGGCTTTCTCTCATACCGGCATTGGTAATTTTTACAAAAGTTGATTTTTGTAGTGCTTTGATATTAACTGCACCACAGTAACCCATGCCCGCTCTTAACCCGCCTGTATACTGATGCACCACTTCTCTTAAAGAACCCTTGAATGCTACACGGCCTTCAATGCCTTCCGGTACAAATTTTTTGATATCATCTTCTACGTCCTGGAAATAACGATCGCTGCTGCCCTGCGCCATGGCACCTAAAGAGCCCATGCCACGGTATTGTTTAAACCGACGGCCTTCATAGATAATAGTTTCGCCCGGACTTTCTTCTGTGCCTGCAAACACATTGCCCATCATCACGCAACTGGCACCGGCTGCCAATGCTTTTACCATATCGCCTGTATAACGAATACCACCATCGCTGATGATACCCACATTCTTGCCTTTTAATGCATTGGCTGCTTCTATCACTGCCGTGATCTGCGGTACACCGGTACCTGCAACGATCCGGGTGGTGCAAATAGAACCCGGTCCTATTCCTACTTTTACCGCGTCTGCACCAGCATCAGCCAAAGCTTTGGCGCCGGCACCTGTGCCTACATTTCCTGCAATCACCTGTATACCCTTGAATGTTTTTTTAATGGCTTTCAATGCATCCATCACACCTTTGGTATGGCCGTGTGCGCTGTCTAAACAAATTACGTCTACACCTGCCTGTTGTAAAGCTGCTACACGGTCCAATGTATCTTTTGTAATGCCCACACCTGCACCTACCAGTAATCTTCCGAAAGAATCTTTTACTGCATGGGGGTGAGATTTTAATTTTAAGATATCGCTGTAAGTGATCAGGCCGATCAGCCTGCCGGCTTTATTGATAACAGGTAATTTTTCAATTTTGGTTTTTTTAAAAAGCTGTTCTGCTTTTTTAAGATCGGTACCTTCGGGAGCGGTGATCAAATTATCCTTTGTCATCACGGTGCTCACTTTTTCTTTATAGTTGGTTTCAAAACGAAGATCACGGTTGGTAAGAATGCCCAATAATTTTTTCGAGGAATCTATAATAGGAATGCCACCGATTTTGTTTTCTCTCATCTGCCGCAGGGCCTCGCCAATGGTGGCATCGGGACCTAATGTTACCGGGTCGAGTATCAAGCCGTTTTCGCTGCGCTTTACCTTTCGTACCTGGTCAGCCTGCTTTTCTATACTCATGTTTTTATGTAAAATACCCAGGCCTCCTTCTCTTGCCAATGCAATGGCTAATGAGGCTTCTGTTACCGTATCCATGGCTGCACTTAGCAGGGGCACATTCAGCTGAATAGTTTTAGTGAGTTGTGTGCTGATATCTGTTTCACGGGGCAAAACCTCGGAATACGCAGGCATAAGTAACACATCATCAAATGTTAAACCTTCACCGAAAAAATTAATGGATTGCTTTTTAGCGTGGGAATTATTTATTGTTGCCATAGGCAAAGATAGGAAAATATGGTTTTGAAAATCCTCGTGGCGGATTTTTGTAAAAAATCCCAACAGTGCATTAACAAGTTTCTTTATTTAATAATTAAACCTTTGCTGTATCGGGATATCCTACCAGGGCATATTTTTGGCGGAAGTAAATCAACCTTTTTATTATAATGAAAAATTATAAACCATTTTTTCTTTCTGTTTTATTTTTTACCATAAGTATTTTTCTTTCTGCGTACAAAAATAAGGATAAGGAAGGGAGAATTATTTTTAAAATGCCTTATAAAAATGCAGGTCTTACAGAACGGCAGGCTGCAGCGCACCTGCTTGACAGGTTTACATTCGGTGCCACACCCGGTGCTGTTGATGAGGTGGTTAATACCGGTTTAGAGAAATGGTTCATTGAACAGTTAGATGGTAAACTGAATGATAATAACCTGGAGAAACGATTGCAGGAGTATGATGCTTTAACAATGAATAATGAACAGGTATTGGCAAATTTTCCCCGGCCAGGACAAGTTTTAAAAGAGGCCGCAGATGCAGGAATAATCAGCAAAGACTCAGTTGACAAAAGCAACCGTGCAGCCTACAAAGACAAACTGCAGGCTTATATGCAGGAAAAGGGTTACCGGCCGCAGAAAGAATTGTTCCGTCAATTCATTAATCAAAAAATTTTATCTGCAGCTTATAGTAACAATCAATTGCACCAGGTGTTGACGGAGTTTTGGTTCAATCACTTTAATGTTTCTATTACAAAAAATGATTGCGCAGCCTTTATCCCGGCTTATGAAAGAGATGTGATCAGGCCAAATGTTACCGGCAAATTTGCCGACCTGTTATTGGCGACTGCACAATCACCTGCTATGCTTTTCTATTTAGATAATTTCAGCAGCGCCGGCGTGAACGATGAAATGGAAAAAAGACAGCAACAGCTTAAAGAAATGAGGAACAGAAGATGGGAGAGTAAAATAGCCGAAGATCCTACCAGTGATGTAGCTAAGCTGATGGAAAAAGTAAGGAACAATAAAAAGAACCAGGGACTAAATGAAAACTATGCCAGGGAAATAATGGAATTGCATACGTTGGGCGTGGATGGAGGCTATACGCAACAGGACGTAACACAGGCCGCCCGTGTATTAACAGGATGGACGGTATATCCCATGTCAGATTATGGGGCATCCAAAGCCATTCAAAAAATTATTGAGAAAGTAGGGAAAGACAGGCTTGCCAGAAATGGTTTTGTACACAAAGGGGATTTTTTCTTTGCCATGAACCGGCATGATACAAAAGAGAAAATGGTACTGGGCAAAAGGTTTGCGGCAGGTGGTGGTTATGACGAGGGAGTTGAGCTCATCAATATGCTGGCGCATCACCCTTCTACTGCAAAATTTATCTGCCGAAAACTGGCAGTAAGATTTGTAAGTGACAATCCTGCGTCATCACTCGTTGATAAAATGGCAGCCAGCTTTATGCAGCATGACGGGGATATCAAACAGGTATTGATGACCATGGTGTCATCACCAGAGTTTTGGCAGCCGGATACCATGAGAGAGAAAACCAAATCACCTTTTGAACTGGCCGTCAGCACCGTGAGGGCGTTGAATGCAGAAGTCAAAGCGCCATTCATGTTGTATCAATGGATCAGTAAAATGGGGCAGAATCTTTATTATTACCAGGCACCCACAGGGTTTCCTGACAGGGCACAGTACTGGATCAATACAGGGTCTTTACTTAACCGAATGAATTTTGGGTTGGCTTTTGCCGGGCAAAGAATACCGGGTATTAGTTTCTCCCTCGAACTAATCAACTACAATCATGAACCAGAAAGTGCGGCAGCGGCGCTGGAGACCTACAGCAAGCTAATGATGCCCGAAAGAAACCTGGATGCTACCATTAAACGGTTAACCCCCTTGATCAATGATCCGGTTATTGAACAAAAAATAGACGAAGCCGCAGGAAAATCTGTTGCTAATGAGGATGTGAATGCTTTGACCCATGAGGAAATGCAGGATGAAAAAATGAACGAAAACAAAATGGCCAGGCAAATGTTACGAAAAGGAAACAAGGGTAAAGAGGTTGTAATGGCAACTACAACAGGTAACAACAGTATGCTGGCACAGGTTGTAGGGATTATCTTGGGATCGCCTGAATTTCAGAGGAGATAAAAAACTATGAACAATTAGCTATCAACTACGGGCACTGAATCGTTATCAGCTCTTAGCTCAAAACTCGTCGCTATTATAATTATAAATACAAAAACAATGTCATCCCGTAAAGCATTTTTAAAACAGGCAGGACTCGCATTATTCTCCATTGGAGTAGGAGGCGTGCCCACATTTTTAGCGAAAGCGGCGAGCTGTGATAAGCTATTGCGGTCTTATAAAAAAAATAAGATACTTGTATTTATTTTCCAGCGTGGTGCAATGGATGGATTGATGGCAGTAACACCATTTACTGATCCGTTTTTAAAAGCAGCAAGGCCTACATTATATATGGATGCTGCAAAATCTGATGCAGGAAAAATGTTGATTGATTTAGACGGGAGGTATGGATTGCATCCTTCTATGGCTGCATTTGAAAATTTATTTAAAAATAAGCAGTTGGCTATTGTACATGGAATGGGATCACCCAATAATACCCGGAGCCATTTTGATGCACAGGATTATATGGAAAGTGGCACACCATTCAACAAGGGAACCGCCAGTGGTTGGCTCAACAGGGCTGTAGGTTTGCTTGGTCATGAGGCTACTCCTTTCAGGGCGGTGAGCATGACATCAGCGATGCCGCGTTCTTTTTATGGAGACAATGAAACGATTGCCATCAGCAACCTGCAGGATTTTGCCATCCAGTTAAAAGGAAATCCAATGGCCTCCAGTGTTGCTGCTAAAAGTTTTGAAGACCTTTATGATCAAACCAGTTCAACCTTGTTAAATAAAACGGGTAAAGAAAGTTTTGATGCAGTAAAAATGCTACAAAAATCAGCTGTACAATATTACAGGCCTGCTAACGGTGTAACATACCCCAACAGTCCACTGGGTACTTCGCTAAAGCAGATTGCCCAGTTGATAAAAATGGATGTGGGCCTTGAAGTAGCTTTTGCGGAAAGTGGTGGCTGGGACACGCATTTTAACCAGGGCACGGCAAATGGTGTATTTGCAAGAAATGTAGCCGACCTGAGCAACAGCATCGCTGCATTCTGGAACGATATGGAGACGATGCAGGATGATATCACGTTGATGACGGCAACTGAATTTGGAAGAACTGTGAAGCAAAATGGGAGCGGTGGAACAGATCATGGCAGGGCAAGCTGTGCTTTTATTTTGGGTAATGATGTGAATGGGGGGAAAGTACATGGCAATGTGCAGACACTGGCAGTAGAAAATTTGGCTGATGGTCGTGACCTCGCTGTAACTACTGACTTCCGAAGTATCTTCAATGAAGTGGCAAGCAAACATTTGAGCATTAATGATAGTGAGGTTTTATTTCCTGGATGGGAGAAAACTAAAGCGGGGATAATAAAATAAAAGGTATTTTAAATTTTATTGAGATTAGTTATAACTAAATTTAAAAAATCCGGGTTAAAACCAATAGCCCAGTTTTAGATTGATGATACTGATAGTATTGTTTTGAGTGTAACCGTCCTGATTGGGTTGTTTTTTACTATATGCCTCATAAGATGCACCCAGTTCAATATGCTGACCTATTTTATATCCTGCATTGAATGCATATGCCAGGGTAGTAGTAAAACCACCAGTAGTAGTAACGAAGCCTCCATTCTTTATAAAACCAACACCAATCTTTCCACCCATAAAAAACCTTTCAACCGGAAAGTACCGGATTCCTGCTCTTAACGGTATGATTTCCGGGCTGGCGTCGTCTGTGGCGAACACAATTGTATAACCGATATCACTTGTAATAGAAACCTTGGAGGAAATGTTAAAAAGTGCACTGAGATCTAATCCGGCGGCAAGTATTTTGCCTCTTAAATTATTCATAGTTTGTAATGGGTAACCTAGGTTTAATCCAGCTATGATGGTTACTTTTTTTTGCTGTGCATCGGAACAAAGGGTGGTAGTTAAGATAACTAAACTCAATAGAAGGAATTTCATTTTTATATGTTTTACATTTATAAATAGGATGAATTTTCAAGGACTGGAATTCAGCAGTATGCTAAGAAAAATGTTAGTGTCAAATTAGTTTATACAATTTCCCTGGTATACTCACCACGACACCCTGCATCTCCAGCATCAGTAATGCTGCAGCCACAGCGCTGCTGCTCAGGTTGCTTTTAAAATACAACTCATCAATATGAACGCTTTCTTTTTGCTGAAGAACATCCACTACTGTTTGTTCAGCCGAAGTCAATTCTATAAATAATTCCCGTTGTTTTTGGGCAGTTGGTTTTGCAACCGGTTTCCAGTTCATTAATTCCAGCAGGTCTTCGGCATTGTTGATCAACGCTGCCTTATTATTGCGGATAAGATAATTGCAGCCTTCGCTTTTGCTATCATTAACCCGGCCCGGTATAGCAAAAACATCTTTGTTGTAGTTGTTGCCTAATTCAGCGGTGATCAAAGAGCCGCCTTTTTTTCCTGTTTCAACTATGATCACGGCATCGCTGATACCTGCTACAATACGGTTTCGTTTGGGGAAATTTTGTTTGTCAGGATTGGTTTTGCTAATGAATTCTGTTAGTAAGCCGCCATGCTCTGTCATTTGCTTGGCGAGACTTTTATTTTGCGCCGGGTAAATCCTGTCTAAACCATGCGCTAATACCCCTACAGTTTGCAAATTATTTTTTAGTGAAGCTTTATGAGCAATGGTATCGATGCCAAATGCAAGGCCACTTACGACAGCAATATTTTCCCCGGCAAGTTCTTCAATAATTTTTTCGCAAACAGATTTGCCATATTCTGTATTGTGTCTTGTTCCAACCACGGCTATTATTTTCGATGTATTCAAATCTGCGGTTCCCCTGTAATACAATAAAGTAGGACTGTCATAACAATTTAATAAGCGCTGGGGGTAACTTTTATCACTAATAAAGAGTGGCTTGATCTTGTATTTTTCAATAAATGCAATTTCGGCTTCGCTGCTTTGGAAATTATCAAATGCTTTAATGGAATTTGCTCTTACCGTTCCAATGCCTTCAATATTTTCCAGGTCTTTTTTCTTGGCTTTAAAAATGGATTGTGCATCGCCATAAATATTTACCAGTGCTTTTGCATGCACGTCACCAATGTTGGGAATAAGGGTGAGGGCTATTTGATATAGTATTTCGTCAGTCATTTTACGAGCTGATAATTTCACAGTAAGATAATTCTCTTTCTGTAAAAAACTAAGGATAGCCGGGACAGAAAATTTCTACATTTTTACATTTAAAAGTTCCTGCATTAATTTGATATCACACTCAGTTCTGTTCTCCTGTTCATTGCTTTTCCCTGCTCTGTACCGTTATCAGCAATAGGCTTGGTGGCGCCCCACCCTTTGTTTTGTAAACGTTCTTTAGCAATTTGCCCGCTGGCCAATAAATATTTTACTACCGCTAAAGCCCTGTCATTACTGAGCAAGGTGTTATCCTGGGGTTTGCCTACATTATCGGTATGCCCGCTGATCAATATTTTTAATTTAGGGTTGTCATTCATCAATTGAACTACTTTGTTTAGTTCCACAATTGACTCAGGTTTGAGTTCAGCCTTTTTGGTATCAAAGAAGATATTTTTTAAAACGACCTGCGCTCCCGCCTCTATTGGCTGCAACGGTATATTGGCAGTAAATACTGAGTCTATTTTGTTTTCATGCAGGTCAAAATTTTCTGAATAAAAAAGATATCCCCTCCTGTTAACATTGAATGCATAATCCTTGCCTACTGGTAAGGTGGTTAAATAATTTCCATCTTCATCTGTCTGCACTTTGCTGATCAACTGGCGGCTGTTGATGTCCGTTAACTCTACAGATGAAGGCAGGCCCTGTTTCGTTTTAGCATCAAATACCTGGCCTTTTACCCATAGTGTTTTTGGTGGACGAATATCTTCTCTTAATTCAAAACTATACAGATCCAATGCTCCTTTGCTGTCACTCCTTTCACTGGCATAATAAGCTGTTTTGCCATCAGCAGCCACGATCATGGAGCCTTCGTCATCAATAGTATTGATAGG
>Ga0097621_100001958_pt1 | contig 14046 bp, 13 predicted proteins | sample KBSMisM72_FD_73165 | JGI IMG/M metagenome (GOLD analysis project Ga0097621, IMG submission 73165) | Miscanthus rhizosphere microbial communities from Kellogg Biological Station, Michigan, USA - KBS Miscanthus M7-2 (version 2) (version 2) | ecosystem: Host-associated > Plants > Roots >... | reverse complement strand
GGCCAGCAGCAAATCAAGGATTCTCAGCGCAGCGATCTTCGCGAGCGGACCCGTATTCCCGACCGGCCCGACACACCCGGGACAGCCGCTCTCGCACGGACATTCGGCAATCAGCTTCCGCGTGGCGTCGAGCAGGTCGTGGTGCATGCGGAAGAGCGGCGCGCTGAAGCCAATCCCGCCGGGATAGTTGTCGTAGACGAAGATTCTCGCCTTGGTGACGCTCGGCGCGGGGTTCTCGCTCGTGTCGTCGCTGTCGATCGAGATGCCGATGTCATGCCGATCGCACATCAGCAGCAACTGCGCCACTTGCCGCATCGCGTACGACAGGCCGACGACGCCGTCGCGCCGATCGTCGGCGGCGTACGGCAACAGCCCCATGACCGTCTCGGGGATCGTCAGGCAGTACGACGTCGTGTGCATCTGCTGCTCGGGCAGGTCGAGCTCGCCGGACCCGACGTTCTCGTTCGTATAGAACTTGATCTTCTTGAACCCGACGACGCGCGAGACGACGTGCACCTCTCCATGCGACGCGACACCCTCCTGCGCGAACGTATCCAGGCTGGTGACGCGCGTGTAGGTAATCGCGTCGGTGTAGTAATCGCAGGACACTTCGCGGACGTAGGCCTTGCGGCCTTCGAAGTCGAACCGTTCAACCTGGAACAGCTGGCCCTCGACGATGTAGATGGCTTTGGGATGAAGCGTCGCCGGCCCGCTCGTGAAGTCGGTTTCGCCAATCACCCGGCTGTCGTGCGTCGTGTCGACGACGACGAAGTTGTCCGATGACACTGAACGAAGGCTGACTGCGTCGGCCGGATACGATTCGTTCGTCCACATCCACCGGGCGTTTTCGTCGCCCGCGTCGCCGGACAAATGCACGAGCCCCTGCTCCGCCAGCAGCGACAGAATCTCCTGCACGTCGTGTCTGCCAAACGACTCGGCCGCCGTGAACGGCAGCTCGAACGCGGCACATTTGATGTGATCGACGAGGATGTGCAGGTTGTCGGGATCGATGAGCGCGCGCTCTGGCGAGGCGTCAAAAAAATAGGCCGGGTTGCGAACGACGAACTGGTCGAGCGGCGCGCTGCTGGCCACCATCACCGCTGCCGACCGGCCCGCACGCCGTCCGGCGCGGCCGGCACGCTGCCACGTCGCGGCGATGGTTCCTGGATAGCCGGCCATGACGCTGACGTCGAGCGCGCCGATGTCGATGCCGAGTTCGAGCGCGTTGGTCGAGACCACCGCCCGAACCGCGCCCTCGCGCAGCCCTTTCTCGATCTCGCGACGCCGCAACGGCAGGTAGCCTCCGCGGTAGCCGCGGATTCGTTCAGGGCCGCCGGGAACGTCTTCGAAGTCGTCCTTCAAATACGTCGTGAGAATCTCCGTCGTCAGGCGGCTTTGGGCGAACACGATCAGCTGCAGGTTGCGTTTCAGGAACTCCGACGCAATGCGCCGCGTCTCGCCGAGATACGACCGCCTGATGCCCAACTGCTTGTTGACGATCGGCGGGTTCACGAACACGAAGAATTTCTCGCCCCGGGGCGCGCCGCTCTTCTCGACCAGCTCGAACGGCTGCTCGGTGAGCCGTTCCGCGAGCTCGCGCGGGTTCGCAATCGTCGCAGACGAGCAGACGAACGCCGGATTCGATCCGTAATGGCGGCAGATGCGCTGCAGCCGGCGGAGCACGTTGCACAGATGGCTGCCGAACACGCCGCGATACGCATGCAGCTCGTCGATGACGACGAATTTCAGGTTCTCGAACAGCTTCGCCCACCGCGGATGGTGCGGCAGGATGCCGGAGTGGACCATGTCCGGGTTGCTGAGAACGATGTGCGCACGCGAACGGATGGTCCGGCGCGCGTCCTGCGGTGTGTCGCCGTCGTAGGTGAACACGCCAATCGGTTCCCCGCTGGCCGCGTCGATCGTTTCGCAGAGGCTCTGGAGCTCCGCCAGCTGATCCTGCGCGAGTGCCTTGGTCGGAAACAGATACAGGGCGCGACTCGCAGGGTCTTGCAGAATGGCGTTCAGGACCGGCGCGTTGTAGCACAGCGTCTTTCCCGACGCGGTCGGCGTGATGATGACGACGTTGCGCCGGCCGAGCGCGTGCTCGATGGCATCTGCCTGGTGCGTGTAGAGTTCGCTGACGCCCCGGGAGCCGAGCGCGCCAACCAGCCGGGCATCGAGCGCGCCGGGGAAAGGCGCGTACTGCGCGGCGACCGCTGGCAGCCGGCGAACCGCCGTCACATGGCTGTCCGGCGTATCTGCGCGATCCACGGGAAGGCCGGGAGCCAACCGATCGAGTGCCTGTTCGAGTGCGGCGGCGCGCTGAAGCCCTACGGCCATGGCGCGCATCGTACCAGCCAAGCCAGAGGCGATCAAGATGCGAAAGTCGGATCAAGAGGTGCTTCCGCGGCAACTCGGTCTCTGGAGCGCGATCGCCGTCGTCGTCGGCATCACCATCGGGTCTGGAATTTTCAGGGCACCTGCCGGAATCGCGCGGCTCGTGCCGAATCCGCTTGCGATCCTCGGGCTCTGGGCCCTCGGCGGCGTCCTTTCTTTATGCGGAGCGCTGTCGTTCGCCGAGCTTGGCGGCATGCTGCCGGAAACCGGCGGATTCTACGCGTGGCTTCGCGAGGGATGGGGACGTCCAGTCGCGTTCGCATTCGGCTGGTCCGAGCTCGTGCTCATTCGCGCGAGCGCGCTCGGAGCGATGGCGATCGTGTTCGGCGAATACACGCTGCGGAGCTTCGAGATCGACCCGGTGGCTCACGTGATTGCGGCGCGGGCAATCGCGGCCGCGCTGATCGGCTTCGCGGCTGTGACGAATATCCTCGGCGCCCGACTCGGCGCAGGCATCGTCTCGGTGTCGACGGCGGCAAAATTTTCCGCGTTGACGCTTCTCGTGCTTGCTGCAGCCGTGCTTGGCGGCTCTCATGGCGCCAGCGTCGCTCATCTGGTTGCGGCGCCTGCGAATGGCTCGCAGTTCTCCGCCGGCGCTGTCGGCGTCGCACTCGCGGGCGTGCTTTACACATATGACGGATTCGGCGACGTGTCCTTCAACGGTGGCGAAGTCGCAAATCCCGGGCGCAATCTGCCGCGAGCCATTGTGTTCGGCACTGTCGCGGTGGTGCTGCTCTACCTCGCGACGAACGCGGCCTACCACTACGTGCTGCCGGTGGACGCCGTCGCGCGATCACCGCTCGTCGCGGCCGACGTGATGCACGCGCTCTTCGGCCGTCCAGGAGTCGTCGCCGTCTCCGTGTTCGTGATGATCTCGTCGTTCAGCGCGGTCAACGGCGCGATGCTCGCTGCCCCGAGAGTTTTTTTCGCGATGGCCGCCGACGGGCTCTTCTTTCGGCCGCTGGCTCTTGTGCACTCGCGATACAGGACGCCGTACGTGGCGATCCTGCTGTCAGCTGTGCTCGGAATGGCACTCGTGATGAGCCGCAGCTTCGAATCGCTCGCGAACACGTTTGTGCTCGCAGCGTGGCCGTTTTACGCACTCAGTGTGGCGGCGCTCATGCGTCTTCGACGCACGCGTCCCGATCTTGCGCGGCCGTATCGCGTCGCCGGATATCCGATGGTGCCGTCAATTTTTGTCATCGGAGTTGTCTGGTTCGTCATCAACGCGCTCGTCAGCGATCCGATCGCGACGATCATCACGCTCACGCTCGTCGTGATCGGTGTGCCGATCTACTTTTTTTCGTGCACGCGTGCTGAATTTCGTTGACGTACTTCGGATCGTACTGTTACGTTGCGAATTAGAGGCCGATAAACATCGGCGAGGAGAAGTTTGAAGATGAATGCATACGAGCCGCGCGTGCGGCGCAGAGGTTTCTTCCTTCACTCGAGCGACGGTGAACCGGAAGTCGGAGAGCACGAGAACCCCGAAGGTGTCGCCGTCAGAGCGCGCATCGCCCGTTCCCCAGCCCCCAGACAAATTGCCAGCACAGGAAGACACGTTCGCGCCGCTGAGGCCGCGCGAGCTGATGAAGGACGTCCCCAGATCAGATCTGGGAGCGTGACTGGCAGCCGTCAACGGGCACACTTGCCCCGCTAATCCAGCTCGCGCGAGGCGAACAGAGGAACGCGACGACCGCCCCGACCTCTTCGGGGCGGCCGAAGCGCCCAAACGGCAGGTCGCGCTTCACGAATTCGGCAATCCCGGCAGGATCATCCTTCTGCCGCCGATCCCACGAGCCCCCAGGAAACAAAATCGAGCCCGGCGCGACGCTGTTGACGCGGATGTTGTCCTTCGCGAGCTGTTGAGCCATCGACTTCGCCAGGCTGATTTCCGCGGCTTTCACTGCGTTGTACGTCATCCGTCCGCCAGACTCGCGGCCATAAATCGACGCGATCATCACGATCGACCCGCCGCCGCGCTCCCACATGTGCGGAATCGCCATTCGTGACGCACGAATCGCTGGAAACAGCGTCTGATCGAAGGCCTCTTGCCAGTCGCCGTCCGTGGTGTCGACGATCGTGCCGCCCTTGGCGAGCCCGACGTTGTTGACCAGGATGTCGAGCCCGCCGAACGTCTCGATCGTCCGCATGATCACGTCGGCCACGCCTTTGTCCGTCGACACGTCCGCCTGAATTGCGAGCAGCCGGCCGGAACTGCCGGGGACGATGCGGCGAAGCTCAGCGACGGCCGCGGCGATCCCGTCTTCGCCGCGGGCACAAATCGTCACGTTGCAGCCTTCCGCGAGCAAGGCTTTCGCCGACGCGAACCCCAATCCCCGCGTCGAGCCCGTCACGATGGCGATCTTGTTTGTGAGTTCGAGATCCATGTGCGGTTCTGAATTGATCTATTTGGTGATTCGGCGATCTTGTGATTGGAATTACGAAAACCCACCTGCCCCACCTGCCCCACCCGCCCTACCTGCCCTCCTCTCAAACCCGTTTGTCCAGGAACCGCCCAAGCGCGTCGTTGAAGGCCGCCGGCTGTTCCATGTTGGACATGTGCCCCGCTCCTTGAACCACCACGAGCTCTGAGCCAGGGATGTCACGATGCATCTGCTCGCTGAGCGGCGGAGGCGTAATCGCGTCCTGATCGCCCACCACAACGAGCGTCGGGATGCGGATGGTCGGCAGCATCGGCGTCGAGTCCGGACGGGTCATGAGCGCCTGAAGGGCGCCGGCGATGGCCTCGACCGAATTGCTCGTGATTTGCCGCCGCAGATTTTCCACGACTGCCGGGCTGCTCGCCCGCGTGGCGTCGCAGAGGAGCTTCGGCACCAACGCGTCCGCGATCGCCGAAGGACCCTTGTCGCGGACCAGCTGCTGCATCGCTTTGCGTCCGGCGACGGCTTCAGCTGAGTCGCCCTGCGATTTGGTATCGGCCAGGACGATCCCTCGGAAGTAGGTGGCCGCGTGACGATAGATGGCGAACGCGATGTAGCCGCCCATCGACAGGCCGCAGACGACCGCGTCTTTGATGTGGAGCTTGTCGAGGAGGTCGATCGTATCGCCCGCGTAGTCGTCGATCGACGTCGTCGGCGGATCGGTGCTGGCGTCGGCTCCAGATCCGAACCCTCGGAGTTCTGGAACGATCACTCGCCAGCCGCGCGCCGCCATTTCGAGCTGCGGCTGCCACATGTCGGTGTTGAGCGGGAATCCGTGAATGAGCAGGAGCGTGCCCGCCCCACGGCCGGCGCCTGAGGGCGGGACGTCGTTGTAACGCAGTCGGCCGATGCGCTGCACAGTTTTCCGACCGCGATTACCGACCGCGCCCGTCGCCACCGCGTCCGCCGGCGGCGGCTCCGCGTCCGCGCATGAACAGCTCAGTAGACGGCGGCACTTGACCTTTGAGACGGAGATAGACGGTGCCGATGCCGTACATCTCGCTTCCATGGGTGAGGACGCCCATGAGGCCGGCGATTCGCGACTGCTGCCCGCCGCGCCCGTTGGACACCATCTGCGTCGCCGATTCATCGGTCAACGACGAAAACACGTCGTCGCAGAACGCGAACGACTCGGCCAGCGCCTTCTGGATGTCGGCTTTGCTCGTGAGCTGCTCGAAGGTCGGCTGTCCCTGACGGGGATTGGGCACGCCCTTGATGCCGGAGCACTGGCCGAACTGCGCGTCGGCGACGTGGCCCCAGAGCTGTCCGAACGTACGGACGTCAGGAGTCGGCTTGAACGAGTAATCGGCGTCCGAGAGCTTCTCGGCCGACGCGGTGATGTTGTTTTTTAGCTGGGCGTAGTTCCGCTGAAGCGCTGTCGCCGTGCCGACCGGCCCTTGCGGCGGACCCTGCGCGTCGACGGCGGTCGCCATCAACAGACATCCCAAATACAGACCCACGATTCGCTTCATCACAACGGACTCCTTATTTGTACGGCTCATCCGAGGCCCGTACAATCCCATGAACTCTATAACAGTTGGTCCACCTGAGGCCGACACTACGTACGACGGTAGTGTCCGCCTTTAGGCGGACCAAGGAGACACGATGCCGAAGGTGCTGAAACTCGTAACGGTTTCGCTTGGCGTGCTCGTGCTGAGCAGCGCGGTGGCGCTGGCGCAGGCACCGACGCCCCCCTCCAACCCGACTCCCGCGCCAACCAGCCACGCGAAGCGCAAGAGCGCCAGCAAGAAGAAGACGGGGCACAAAAAGGGCGGCAAGAAGAAGGGCGCGAAGAAAACTCCGCAATAGGCTACGGACACGCCTGCCGCGAGTCGTAGCTCTCGCCGTAAATTGCAGGCGCACGCGGTCCGCGATGGTGAATCGTGTGACTCAGCCCGGACAGCAGAAACGCGTGCGCGGGCAACGTGAACAGGCCGCGAGAGTCGATGGGCTTCAGCAACTGCTCTCCAGTTAGGGTCTGCAGTTTCTCGACGTCGGCGGCAAACGCCGCCGAGTACCAGCTCACCACATCCGACGGCGTCTTGGGCGGTACCGGCGCACTCAAGTCGAAGGCCCCGGCGGCCACGGCATTCAGAAACCGGTGCTCCGCCGTCACGATGTGCCATGCCAGCTCGAGCGCGCTACGAGCGACGTCGGCAGGTTTGTAGTCCGCGTTAACGGCTGGAATCGCCGCAATCACGCTCTTCGTCAACGGATGCTCGTGCACGTACGCCGGCACCTATATCTCGCGGACGACGGCCAAGGCCTGTTCGGAAGTCAGCGCCATAGGCGGTCTAGCTTATGGGGACTCTGGGCCGGGGGGCTAGGGCCTGGAGGTGCGATTGAGATCTTTTTGAAACTGAATCGCACCCTAGCAGCCCGTGGTGAAACGCATTCGTACTGTGCAACGGACCGACGATCCACGATGCTGGCGCTCGAGCAGAGTCAGCCCGCACTCGCGTCATCGAGGGATATCAGCCCTGATATCAGCCGGCCGTCGACAGGCACCACGCAGGTGAACTCAATCGGGTAGACGCTCTCAAGCGGCTTACCGAGCGTCCGCCACGCTTCCGCCAGAGATGCCTTGGTCGGCGGTCTCTCAGACCAAAGCGATACATGGCCCCCGGCCGTGAACAGTACCGGCTGGAGGTAGTCCATGCCCGACGGATCGCTCGGAGAACAGTAACCCGGCATCTTGGTACCGTCAGCGAGACGGAACTCGGTGGCGGCGAGGTAGACGTCAGATGTGTCTTCGCTCAACGCGAGGAGCGCGGAGGGCTCGACAGTCGCTCTGTTGTCCGGACCGCCGTGGTGCTTCCATACCGGAACTGCACTGAAGTCGTGTGCTGTGAGCTGCGCGAGCTGCTTCATGTCTATGCCAGGCTCACTGTGAAAGGGCCGCGGCGGAGATCGACGCGATCGCTCCCGCATCCTACACTGTCACCGATGGCGATGGGCAAAAGACAGCACCGCGCAAAACAGGCGTCAATGTGGGTCGCGACGCAGAACCTGCCGCGGAGTGCCGCGCACCAGGCTGCGTGAGCGAAATGGATTTCACCACGGGCTGCTAGTCCCCAGGCCCTAGCCCCTAGCCCCCGGTTGACCCTGACCCAACGTGAGGCCCGAGTATTCTTTCGGGCATGTATCGGGTGCAGGAATTCGCGGAGCAGGCGGGCGTGACGGTGCGTGCGCTTCACCACTACGACCGTCTTGGGCTGTTGAAACCGCTGCGCAACGGGCGCACGGGCTATCGCGCGTATCGCGATTCAGACTTCGCGCGGCTCGAGCAGATCGTCGTCCTCAAGTTCTTGGGGATTCCGCTGCGGGAGATCGGCCCGCTGCTGAGGACGCCGAAGTCGGCCAGCCTGCGCGACGTCCTTCAGAAGCAGCGGCGCGTGCTCTGGCAGAAGCGCCGCCATCTCGATGCGGCCATCGTCGCTGTCGAACTGGCCGAACGCTCGCTCGGCGGCACGAACGAGCCGGACTGGAAGCTGTTCACGCTGGTCGTGAAGGAGATCGAGATGCAGAACGACAACGATTGGACCAAGCAGTACTACTCGGAAAGCGCGAAAGCGAAGATCGACGCGCGGCGGGTGCTATGGACGCCCGAGCTTCAGGAGCGCGCGACCCACGACTGGACGCAGCTCATCGCGGATGTCTCGGCTGCAGCCGCGCGCGGTGAGGACCCGAAGGGCGACGCGGGTCAGCTGCTCGCCGCACGATGGCGAGCGCTGCTTGCCGGATTTACCGGCGGCGACCCCGAGATTCAGCAGGGGTTGAACGCGATGTGGGCGGACAAAGCGAACTGGCCCGAGGGCAAGGCGAAGGGCTTCAACATCCCTTCTGACGTGACCGACTTCATCAGGCGCGCGCAGTCGACGTCGGCCTGACGCCCACGATCACGGCAAACGGCGACCGGCGCCACGGCACGTCCACCTGGAATCCTGCGCGTGCGAGCAGGCGCTGCTCGACCGCGAGGGGCAAATACCTGTCCTCGTCGCTCCACGAGTCGTACACGCGCCGGGCTCCCGACGTGCCGCCGCACGTGGGCGCCATGTGCGCGATCCAGGCACCAAGGTCCTGCTCGAATCCCTGGCCGGTGGATGCCGGCGCGCAGTCGCCGCTGACGAGCACGCCGCCGGGCCGCAGCGCTCGAAAGCACCGCGCGTAGAACGCCTGCTTGGCTCGTGTCGATCGGATGTGATGCAGCGCATAGGTCGCGACAATGGCATCGCAGGGCGGAATCGGCGTCGAGAGGAACGAGCCTTCGACCAGCGTCGCCCGCGACGCGCGTCGTCCGAGCCGGACCTTCGCCATCGCGAGCATCGCGCGATCTTCGTCGACACCCCACACGCGCGCGGTCGGGAGGTTCTCGAGACACGCGCGGCTCAGCGCTGCCGTGCCGACGCCAAGATCGACGATGAGCCGGACGGGTCGGAGCGAGTATCCGAGCGCGCGCGCAGATTCGGCGATCAACTCGTCGTAGTGCGGCAAGTACTGCCGGATCCGGCGATCGTAGCCGGCCGGGGATACGCCGAGGTGGGAGGCAGCCGACATGCGACGATGATATCCGTCTACATTGGCGACGTGCGGCACCGCGAGGCCAGCAGGCCCGTCGCGGTGCTCAGATCCAAATCGGCGACGAGCAAGCCTTCTTCTCCATACGGCTGATAGCACTGCAGCGTGCCGTCGGGACGCGCGATGGCCGACGTGGTGCCGGACCCTTCGCTGGCGCAGTTCACCGACGCGAAATAGCACGTGTTCTCCGCCGCGCGACAGAGCACGGCTTTCTCGTGGAAGGTATTGGCCGGATCGGCGAACGTGCGCGGCCGATAGCTCCCCTGTTCGGCGACATGCGCGTGCGGGTGAAAGACGACCTGCGCGCCTCGACGAGCGGCCCACCGGACCGTCTCTGGATAACGCCACCCTTCGTGACAAATCACGACGCCGAAGGCCATCGGTCCCGCGGTGAAGACGTGCCGCTCGGTTCCGAGCGCCGGATATATGCCTTCCTCTGACGGGTCGATCTGTCCCTTGTCCTGCCATCCCGCGACCGTGCCGTCAGGATTGATCACACAAGCGGTGATCTGCAGTCCGCGGTCCGTGACTCGCTCTGTGCCCAGGATGACGGTGATTCGCTCCGCCTTGGCGGCATCGGCCACCTCGGCCCACGCGCGCTCGAGGAACGCAGGGTCGGGCGCCGGCGCCGTCGTTCCCGGCCAGCGATATCCAGGGATGAAGCATTCGGGGAAGCAGATCAGCATCGCGCCTCGACGGCCTGCGTCGGCGACGGCCGACGTCGCCAGGCAGACGGACTCGTCGGGTGTCGCGGGCACGCGCAGATTCGCGAGCGCGACGCGGACCGTGCTCATGAAGGGGTCTCCTGCACGCGAGACTACCTCTCTATGGTCCGCACGTGCGTATCCATTCGTCCATTGGACTCGTCCGGGGAACTCGCCATCACAGAGGGTGGCGAGTTAACAGCCCTTGACTCCGACATCACGTCAGACCGCATCATTCCGCGCATGCGAGTCCACGAATTCGCGAAGAAAACGGGCGTCACCGTCAGGACGCTGCATCATTACGACCGTCTCGGTCTGCTGAAGCCGCGGAGGACGAGGCACGGCTATCGCGTGTACGGCGACGCCGACACTGCACGGCTCGACGAGATCGCCGTGTTGAAATTCCTGGGGCTGTCGCTGACCGACATCAAAGCCGCACTCGGCAGCAAGCCGCGCCGGACGGAACTCCTCCGGGTACAGCGAATCTCACTCGGTCACAAACGCCAGTTGCTGGCGATTGCAGTCGACATGCTCGACCAGATCGAGCATGGCTCGCAGGACTGGACCGATCTCGCCGCATTCACGCGAGAGGTGGGCGGCCACGGCGATCCTGAAATGTCGTGGCGAAACCGCCGCCTCGAAGACGCGCGCCGCAAGATCGTCGCGCGGCGCATGGCGGTGAACACGACGTTGTCCGACTACGAGCTGAATCGCGACGTTCGCGCAGCCATCGCCCGCGGCGACACGCCGGACACGCCGGCTGGGCAGGCGCTCGTCGCGCGCTGGCGCGATTCGATCGAGCGTTTCACCGGCGGCGACCCGGAGCTCAAGGAAGCCCTCGAGATCGCGATCCGCGATCGCTCGAATCACCCGAGTCATCCGAGCGCCGACGGCTTCCACGAGTACTTCTTCCGCGCGCTCCGACACGCATCGTAGTGTCCGCCTTCAGGCGGACCGACTCAGTTTCTGTCTGAGTTTCGCGACTCAGCGTTCGCCGGCGCGCTCGGCTTCGAGCATGTGCGGCAGGGCGTAGTTGCCTTCGTGGCACGCGAACTCGAGAATGCGTTCCTGGTTGTTCGCGGTCAGCGGCACCGTGAACGTCCACGCTCTCGTCCAGGTGGCGGGATCGTCGACGGTGACCGCCCATTCGATTCTGTCCGGCGCGGTGCGCGTGAAGCGCTCGACGAGACCAAGCGTCGCCGCCCGCGCGTTGCGATAGGTGCTTCTCTCCCTGAAGTTGCGGGTCTCCACCACGAGCGTGTCGCGCTCCCAATGCCCTCGGGCATCGCCCATGTCGAGCCGGATTGCGGCACCGACATGCGGCGTCCGATCGAGCGGAATGATGCGAGTCTCGTGCATCAACTCGTAGCGAATCGCGACAAATCCAGGCGCCTGAACGATCTCGTACGAGTTTCCCTGCACGTGCGGCACCATGGCGCCCGGCAGCCCTCTCGTAATGCACCGATCGTAGAGGCTGAAATCCTCCGGCCCGCCGAACGGCCCGCCCGCGATACTTCCACTGAGCGGCCAGCGCTCGTTGACGGCGAAAATGCTGGCATCGGCCGGCGTCGCGCGATCTTCCGCGTCGCGCCTGAGCGGCGGAATCTTGCCGTCGGGCGGATCGACGACGAACCATGCCCGACTGCCTCTCGCCAGCTCGAACACGTCGCGAAACGGCATGAATGCCGCCGGACCGTCCGGGCGCTCGACCGCCTGGGCCTGACGCCGGCGGACGATGACTGCAAGCTCCGCGGCCGTGACGTCCTCCATGCGCCTGCCGTCGAATTCCTTCGGCCGCTCGAAGGGAGTGTTCAGCTCGTACTTGTTCGTGTAAGTGCCCTGCAGATCGGGATCACCCCACGGAGTGCGCGGCGGCGCGTAGCGGTGGGAGGTCGCCCCTTTGGCTGTTTGCGCGCCGGCGGTTGTCGCCAATGCGCACAGGCCGAGGAGAAGCACAGCGAACCTGCGCAGCATTTCTGGGCGAGTTTAGCGCCAATCCGGCCTCGGCGCCTTCCGGCCGGTGTCGGCCGGGAGCTAGCTTTACGGCATGCGCCGACATTGCTGATCCGTCCGTCACGGATCGTGGTCACTGAATTAGCCACGAAGTCACGAAATCACGAAAGACTCGTAGTCCGACGATTTCGTGCAAAAGATTGACGGTTTCGTGCAAACGAATGGACGTTTTGTCGAAACGGAAGGACGTTCAGCCTCCGCGATTGGACGCTTCATCCGCGCGATTGGACGTTCACGTCAATAGGAAGCCAACACATCGCGCCGGACGCGTTTCGAACGCTCGAGGTCGGGGAGTCGATCGTCCTGGGTTGATTGCGCAGTGTTTTTCGCAAGTTTGAGATGGTGGCGAGGCCTTTTTCCGATCTGCCACGCAGATGGAACTCGAAATGGACTCAAGGTCGCACCCGCATCGACTACACGATGTCGAGTGATTGTCACGCTCACCGACGTTTGGGTTCCGTAAGATCATGGTACTAGCCTTGGAGTTCTGGAAGCGGCGTCCACTCGTGACGACTGGCTGCGTGGCCGCGGCCGCGCTTGCCGTCGCGCATGCGCAGCAACAGCCTCCGACGTTCGGCACCACGACGCGCACGGTCGCCGTCTACGCGACGGTCACGGATCCGCAGGGGCGGCTCGCGCCCGACCTCACGCGCGACAACTTTGAAGTCGACGACAACGGCGTCAAGCAGGAGCTGACCGTGTTCTCCAATGACGTCCAGCCGATCACGGGCATCATGCTGCTCGACCGCAGCGGCAGCATGATGCCGAACCTCGAGCTGGAGGTCCGAGCCGCCGACACTTTCATCCGCGGCATGCTCAAGGAGGATCGGCTTCGCATCGGCAACTTCGGCAAAGACATCGTCATCGAGCCGGACGACTTCACGTCGGACCACGATGCGCTGTTCAAGGTAGTGCACGGCGACCTGCAGAGGGATGGGCCGACGCCGCTGTGGAACGCGATCGATCGCGCGATCGACAAGCTCCTGCTCGAGAAGAGCCGCCGCGTTGTCCTCGCGTTGAGTGATGGCGTCGACGAGCCACTCGACTTCAGCGGCCACGCCAAGTCGATGAAGGACGAGATGAAGCGCGCTGAGGACAACGACGTCATGATCTACGCCGTCGGCATGGAAGGCGTGTCGCCGATGCAGGGCGGGACGCCGGGCTTCGGCGGGCGCGGGATCATGCCGCAGCGGCGCAATGAGCTCACGATGCAGAAGCCCGACGAGGGCATGGCGAAGATCGCGGCGGCGACCGGCGGCGGCTACTTCGAGCTGACCGCGACCGGCGATCTGCTCGGCAAGTTCGATCGCGTCATCGACGAACTGCACCACCAGTACGCGCTCGGCTTCGCGCCGCAAAAGCTCGACGGCAAGCTGCACGACCTGACCGTGAAAGTGAACAAGCCAGGCTATATCGTCCGCGCGCGCAAACGTTTTCTCGCACCCCGCGGCTAACGCACATAGCGTCCGGACGGCCGTGCCGGAACCAATAAGCGGCGTCCTGGGTGCTTGGTTCTTGGTGCTTGGTCTGTCCTAGTCGTTTGTCCTTGGTGCGTCCCCGGTCCCGGGTCCCCAGCACGACGGCGCGGAACACGATTTCGTGCAAACGATTCACGGTTTCGTGCAAACGAATGGACGTTTTGTCGAAACGGAAGGACGTTCAGCCTCCGCGATTGGACGTTTCATCTGGGCGATTGGACGTTCACGTCAATAGGAAGGCGGTTTGCTGCAAAAGGAACACGATCTCGGCCTTCGGAGTCAGGGTTTGCGTGCCAAGTGTGCCGGTACACGCTCAAAGTCTGGGAGTTCACGCCTCGCAATCGCTCGTTACGCGCCCGCGGCCGTCGATCGCGCGCGCGCAATGGAGCTGCTGCTGTTCCCCAGGTGACTATGAACGCCGAGATCGGCGTT
>Ga0097621_100001953_pt1 | contig 14070 bp, 10 predicted proteins | sample KBSMisM72_FD_73165 | JGI IMG/M metagenome (GOLD analysis project Ga0097621, IMG submission 73165) | Miscanthus rhizosphere microbial communities from Kellogg Biological Station, Michigan, USA - KBS Miscanthus M7-2 (version 2) (version 2) | ecosystem: Host-associated > Plants > Roots >... | reverse complement strand
GGCGGAAGTAATTTTTCCTGGATGTCAATCACGATCAGTGCGCATTGTTCAGCATCCAAAGCGCGGCGGGCGATCTCGCTATAATCGGCACTGAGTGATGTGGCGCGACCCAAAGTTGTGGTCATAACGCAGTCCTCCCGGTTGGTGATTTCGATTCTATCCCGGGCGCTGCGGTCACCGGACAAATCGACGAATCGCGAAATGCAGTTCTGCATCTAAGTGGATTTGTTCTAGCCCAAGTGCATGCCCCCTGACGCTCTCAACCCGACACCTTCTCCGAACCCTTGGCTGATTGCAATTGCCGTGATGTCGGGCACTTTCATGGAAGTGCTCGACACCACCGTGGTGAACGTTTCCCTTCCTCACATCGCGGGAAATCTTTCCGCCTCGAATGACGAAGCGACTTGGACGCTTACTTCTTATCTAGTTGCCAACGCCATCATCCTTCCCATGACTGGATGGTTGGCCAACAACTTCGGCCGTAAGCGCCTGTTGATGGGCTCGGTCATGGGTTTTACCGTCGCGTCGTTCCTTTGCGGACTCGCGCCATCTCTCCCATTCCTGATCGTTTGCCGAGTCATTCAAGGTGCATGCGGCGGGGGCCTGCAACCGCTATCTCAAGCGATCTTGCTGGAAGCTTTTCCACCAGAAAAGCGCGGCCAGGCTATGGCATTCTGGGCGCTGGGAATCGTGGTAGCACCCATGCTGGGTCCGGTGGCCGGAGGCTGGCTCACCGACAACTACAGTTGGCGCTGGGTGTTTTACATCAACATCCCCATCGGAGTTATCGCGCTCATTCTTACCCAGCTTTATATTTTTGACCCACCTTACTTGCGGAAGAAAGCACAGGGCATCGACTACTGGGGAATCGGTCTGTTAGTGCTTGGGATCGGCTGCCTGCAGATCATGCTCGACAAGGGCCAAGAAGAAGACTGGTTTTCCTCGCATTTCATCATCGTGTTGGCGGTGCTTACGGTTGTTGGATTGGGGGGATTGATCGTCCGCGAGCTCAAAGCCGAGCACCCCATTATCGACTTGACTGTTTTCAAGTACCGGTCGTTCGCCGTTGGTACGTTCCTGATGACGGTGGTCGGTTTTGTGCTCTACGGCAGCACCGTTCTACTCCCATTATTCATGCAAATCTTGCTGGGATACACCGCCACCCACGCCGGTGTAACCAACTTGCCTCGCGGCATGGCGTCATTTCTGTTCATGCCCTTGATCGGTTTTCTTACTTCCAAGGTGGACGTAAGAAAGTTGTTGGGCGCGGGCATTCTGGCATCCGCCGTAGCTATGTTTCTTCTGTCTCGGTTGAGTCTGGACGTCGGTTTCGCTGACTTCGTTTTTCCTCTCGCATTGCAGGGCGCAGCTCTTGGACTAATTTTTGTGCCGCTTACCACCGTGACTAACGATCCCGTTCCCAAAGAGCGGCTGGGCAACGCCACCAGCTTGTTTAACCTGATGCGCAACATCGGTGCCAGCATCGGCATTTCCGCCGTCACCACCATCCAGGTGCGCAACGCTCAAACACACTTGCATGACCTGGGAGCCAACGTCACGGGCAGCAACCTGCAGTGGCAACGCACCATTGCCGGCTTGCAGCAATTCTTCATCAGCCAAGGCACGGACGCTGCCACGGCGTTGCATCGCGCGCAGGCGGCAGCCTTTGGCATGGTGCAGCGGCAGGCAGCCATGCTTTCCTACGCCGACGCCTTCCGTTTTCTGGGGATACTGTTCGTGGTGATGTTCCCCCTGATCTTCCTGATGAAGAAGCCACAGAAGAAGGGGGCGGCGCCAATGGCGCATTAGCCAGATATTGCGCTCCATTCACGCCGGTTCCGCTTTACCAAGCGTTACCAACGCGAGGTTGACCTCGCCGCAGCCTGCCCATAAAATCAAAAGCGGCAGGAATCATCCTGCTCCAACCACTAAGTTGCCCCCTCGTTCAACGGCAGGACAGCAGATTCTGGATCTGCTTATCGGGGTTCGAATCCCTGGGGGGCAACCAACTCTTCTCCAACACCCACTTCTCGCAGTACTCTATCCGGTAGGGACGCTGACAAATGACTGCTCTCACCCGCAGGTCCTTCCTGGAAATGGCCTTCGCCCTCGGCGCCTCCGCCGCATGGGGCAGCGCCTTCGCCTTGCCCTCGAGTTTGAAATGGAATGAGCGCCGAGACTTATATCCTGAAGGTGTTGCATCCGGCGACCCCGACAGCAGCAGCGTACTCCTTTGGACGCGCCATGCCCCCAATGCAAAAAATCTGACCGTCGAGGTCGCCGAGGACAAATCCTTCCGCCGCGTCATCGCCACTGCACCGGCACCGATTTCGGCGGCATCGGACTGGACCTGCCGCGTCCTGGTGGGCGGCCTCAAGCCCGCCAGTGTTTATTGGTATCGCTTCACCGACGCTGATGGCTTCGGAAGCCGCATTGGCCGCACCATCACCGCACCGTCCGACGACGATCCGCGCCCGGTGCGATTTGCCTTCGTCAGTTGTCAGAACGTCAATCAAGGGGCGCAAAACGCCTATCGCCGCATGATCTTTGAAGACGAGCGTGCTTCCGAGAAAGATCGACTCGGCTTCGTGCTCCATCTCGGTGACTTCATCTACGAAATTGTCTGGTATCCCGAAGACCGTCCCCAGGGAATGTACGATCGCCGCATTCGCGATATTGTTCGCTATGAGCACGGCGAAAAAATAGAAGACTTCCATATCCCAACTACTCTCGACGACTATCGCGCCGTCTACCGCGCCTACCTGCACGATCCTGACCTGCAGGATGCACGCGCCCGTTGGCCCTTCGTCAACATGTGGGACAACCACGAATTCAGCTGGCAAGGCTGGCAGAGCATGCAGAAGTTCGACGGCAAGTCGCGGCCGGCACAAACCCGAAAAGTTGCTGCCAATCAGACCTTTTTCGAATACCGGCCTTCGCGAATGGCGAAGCCGAGTGGGTCATCGTTCGATCTGTTCGATCCGCCCAAAGTTGTCGATACACCGATCACACAATTCGATGACCACGGTTTGGGTCAAGAGCCTAACAATCTAACCGCAATCCGAAGCCTGAAGGGATACCGTGCGATGCGCTGGGGACGGAATGTCGAGCTTATCGTGACCGATCAGCGCAGCTACCGATCTGAAGATCCTACCGAACGTGACGAAGCGAAAGTCTTTTCCAGCAATGATTTCCCTGAATTTGTCCCGCAGGAAGCGCAGGAGATCCTTGACGCCGGACGTGTCCACAACGGCGGTCATCCGCCTGCCACGATCCGCTACGGAGATTCGCAGGTTGCAAACTTCCGCAAAGACGAGCCACCGCAAACCATTCTGGGCGCCGAACAGAAAGCGTGGTTCCTTGAAAAACTGCGGGACTCAAAAGCGACCTGGAAAATCTGGGGCAACACCACCGGTACGCTTGACCTTCGTGCCGATCCTCAGAATCTCCCACAGGGCTTGACGAAACCCTGGCCGGGGGCGGGTTATGCGGGCTTTGGCGGAGGCGACCACAGCAGTTCTTATGTTGAGCGCGGCGAAATTTATGACTTTGTCCGCGATCACGGGATCACTGGTTTCGCTACCATCGCCGGAGACCGGCACAGTTTCTGGGCTGGCGTCGCCGCCAAGGGACTTCCTCCCGCGGCCTTCGAACCGGTAGGAGTTGCCTTCATCACAGGATCGATCTCCGCTCCGGGATTGGTCGAAGCTTTTGAACATCGCTTTCCCAAAGATCATCCAATGCGGCCCCTATTTCTCGCCCAAGGTCCTAATGACGCCAAGCCCCAACCCACAGTCAATATGCTGCTCCGTCGCGGCGTGCGCTCGTGCCTCGAATACGCCAAGAGCGGCGACATTTCCAGGGCACGAGCTCTCACCAATCCCGACCTGGCGCCGCATCTGAGCTTCGTCGACATGGGCGGACACGGTTACGCTGTTGTCGGCGCCACTCATGAGAGTTTCGAAACCGAATTCGTCTGCATCCCGCGTCCACTGGAGCGCAGCGAGCATGCCGATGGTGGCCCGCTAAATTACCGGGTCAAATATCGAACCCGTCTTTGGGCTAAAGGCGAAGTACCCAAGCTTGAAGGAGAGGTCGTTGAAGGCGACCCGCGCTTCTCGATCTGAGGGATATATCATTTAGGAAATAGGCCTCAACCACTTTCGGAGTAACTGTAATGCCGACGATCCAGCTATCCATTAACGGCCGTTCTCATCACGTTGACGCCGATCCTCAGACCAGCCTTCTGACAGTTCTGCGCGAACACCTCGATATGACCGGAAGCAAGTACGGCTGTGGAGAAGGCCAGTGCGGGGCTTGTACTGTCCTGGTCGATGGACGCGCCCAGCGCTCTTGCCTCACCCGCCTTTCGACCTTAGGTCAAAAGCACATCACAACCATCGAGGGGTTAGCCAGTGGTGACCGGTTGCACCGGGTGCAGCAGGCGTTTCTCGACGAAGGGGCCATGCAATGTGCCTACTGTACATCCGGCATGATCATGTCAGCCGTCTCCCTACTGAATCGCAATCCCCATCCCAGTCAAAACGAGATCGTCGACTTCATGAATGGCAACATCTGCCGCTGCGGCGTCTATTCGCTCGTTATCAGGGCCATTCAAAAGGCAGCAGACGCGCCACTTGACTCGAGCACTGTGAAGAAGGCAGCCCAATGAGCTCGCCGGTCAAAGTTTCCTTGGAACCCGAGCGCTATGAACTCAAAGCCGGACCGCTGTACCGATTCGATTTAGATCGGCGCGAGTTCTTCAAATTTCTTGGGGCTGGGATCCTGGTCGTCTCGATCTTGCGACAGTCCTCCTGGTCGCAGGAATCAGGGGGAGCGAGGCGAGCAGGGGATTCACTTCCCAAAGAGATCGATGCTTGGCTGCATATTGGAGAAAGCGGCAACGTTACGGTCTATACCGGAAAGGTTGAAGTTGGACAGAACATTCGCACCTCCCTGAGTCAGGCTGTGGCCGAAGAACTGCGTGTTCCCGTTGCTAGAGTTGAAATGGTTATGGGCGACACTCAACTAACGCCCTTTGACATGGGTACGTTCGGAAGCCGCACCACGCCAACGATGAACCTGCAACTTCGTAAGGTGGCCTCTGCCGCGCGTGATCTGCTCATAGATCTCGCTGCCAAGGAATGGAAGGCCGACAGTCAGGAGTTGAGCGCAGGCGATGGCAAGGTGACCGACGGCAAAACCAAGCGCTCGATTGAATACGCTGCCCTGGTCAAAGGCCAGCAGTTGAGCCAAACCATTCCCCCGGAAGACCCGCTGATGCCGGCGGCAAATTGGGAGGTATTAGGTAAGGCGCAACCCAAAGTGGGCGGTCGTGATTTTGTGACCGGAAAGCACCGCTATCCCTCCGACCAGACACTGCCTGGCATGTGGTACGGCAAGGTCCTTCGCCCACCTGCGTTCGGAGCGACCCTGGTTTCTATTGACACCACCAAAGCTGAACAGCTAGGAGCAGTTGTCGTCCGCGACGCCAACTTTGTCGGCGTAGCGGCTCCAAGTTCAGCAGCTGTGTCGTCCGCGCTCGCTGCGCTTCACGCCGAATGGAAGTCCGAGCCTCAGCCTTCGGGCAAAGATCTTTTTACTTATCTCAAGCAGAGCCCGAAGGAAGGCAAGGACCCGACTGGGGACGGTGATCGTCAGGAAAGCGGGAATGTAGAGCAGGCACTGGCGACTGCAGCGATGCGCCTGCAGCAGAGCTATACCGTCTCCTATATTGCGCACGTTCCGCTCGAACCCCGTGCTGCACTGGCGAAGTGGGAGGGCGAGAGCTTGACGGTTTGGACCGGAACCCAACGTCCGTTTGGCGTTCGCGGGGAACTTGCCGAAGCCTTCCACATTCCCGAAGACAAAGTCCGGGTGCTGATGCCCGACACCGGTTCTGCCTACGGGGGCAAACATACGGGGGAGACCGCGATCGAAGCCGCCCGTATGGCGAAGGCTGCCAAGCGTCCGGTGAAGGTGACCTGGAGCCGCGAAGAGGAATTCACCTGGGCCTACTTTCGTCCCGCGGGCGTAATTGAAGTCACCAGTGGCGTCCAGAAAGACGGCACCATCACTGCCTGGGAGTTCCACAACTACAACTCCGGCTCTGCCGGAATCAAGCCGTACTATGAAATTTCCAACCAGCGGATCGTCTTCCACGAATCGAATTCTCCGTTGCGGCAGGGGTCGTATCGCGCCCTCGCCTCTACCGCCAACCATTTCGCCCGCGAGTCGCACATGGACGAATTGGCTAACGGATTGAACATGGACCCGCTGCAGTTCCGGCTCAAGAACCTCAAGAACGAACGATTGCGTGACGTATTCCAGGCTGCGGCGGAGAAATTTGGTTGGGGGAATCGAAAGGCCGTATCTGGACAAGGCTTCGGCATGGGCGGCGGCTATGAAAAGCTCGGAAACATCGCCACTTTCGTTGAGGTAAACGTCGACAGTAAGACCGGCGTCGTGAAAGTAGTTCGCGTAATATCGGCATTCGAATGCGGCGCTATCGTCAATCCCGACAACCTTCGTAGCCAGGTCGAAGGTGCGAACGTGCAAGGGCTCGGGGGAGCACTATTTGAGGTGATCCAGTTCGAGAATGGAAAAATCCTTAATCCTCGACTGTCCCAGTACCGCGTCCCGCGGTTTAAAGATCTCCCCGTGACCGAGACTATATTGCTGGATCGCAAAGATTTGCCGTCCGCTGGCGCAGGGGAATGCCCGATGATCGGCCTCGCCCCGGCCATCGCCAATGCAATCTTCGACGCCACGAAGGTTCGCTTGCGATCCCTGCCGTTGGTACCGCAGGGCTTGAAGATGTTCGCCTAATAGCCGCTGCCTCAACCAGTTACGAGGTATATGCGATATCGAGGGGAATGCTTGAATCATTATCGTTATGACGATCATCTGTATAACAGGAGGTTACATCCGATGAGCACCCGCACAGCGCCGGTCCAAGAGAGAACGGCTACGACGACCTGGAAAACAGACCCTATCCATTCCAGCGCGCAGTTCAAAGTCAAACACATGATGATTTCAAACGTGAAAGGCGAATTCGGTGCCATCACCGGATCATTGCAATTTGACAGCAATGACCCGACCAAGTCGAAGGTTGAGGCCTCGATCGACGCGGCAACTATCACCACCGGAGATACGCAACGCGACGCTCACTTAAAGAGTCCCGACTTTTTCGACGCGGAGAAGTTTCCCACCTTAGCCTTCCAGTCGACCAGTGTCTCGAAGAACGGCAAAGATGAACTTACCGTGGCCGGAGATTTGACCATCCACGGTGTCACCCGTCCAGTGGTATTCGTCGTGGAAGGTCCGAGCGAGCCAGCGAAAGATCCTTGGGGGAATACCCGGATAGGACTGGCCGCTACCACTCGAATAAATCGCAAGGATTTCGGTTTGACTTGGAACGCAGCCTTGGAGACCGGGGGCATTTTGGTCGGGGAAGAGGTCACTATTAATCTGGAGGTCCAGTTCATCAAGGCGTAAGCCCTTCCAATAACCTTTCATCTCGAGCGAAGTGGCTGCTTCGCAAGGCGAAGCAGCCATGAAGTCGAGAGAACCTTGCCTCTCCTGAGCAGCCTTACAAACAAGCGTGGCCAGTCGCCGGAACCACATGCTCCACCACGGGCCGAAGTTCAATCCGATCATTCGGCTGTCCTGCCAGCGGCGTTGCCACCGACAGCAGAAGCTTGGCCACCAGCATTCCCCACACTCTTGGCCGAATCCATCGTGTCAGATTATTCTTGGTCATGGCTGCCGCTCTTTCCAGTTGCAGATTTGCTCTCACCTGGTAACGCGCAAACACGACCAGAATTGGCTCACGCGGCAGCTTGGTTACCGAACGGACCGCCTGAAGCGGTCCAAACCGACAGGGAGATTTTCCGACGATGATGAAGCCCGTTGCCTGGACTGCTCGCAACTTCTCATTCGATCGGCCAGTCGGTACGTTTTCTGAGGTGCTGAAGCGGCTGCGGGGAACGCCTACCAGGCCAGCAGAGCTGGTCCACGGATACTCCGATGAAACACTAGGTCGGCGACCGAAAGCGAAATGGTCGGCCAAAGAGCATCTGTGCCAGCTTACCGATCTCGCGACACTGGATGAGCAGCGGCGGAAAGAGTTTGTTTCCGGCACCGCGGTGCTTCAGCCGCAGACATGAGCAACCGCGCCACCGAAACCGCCGGCCATCACCAGACGCCTATTACCACCATCCTGACGAATTTGCGCAGCCGTCGCTCGGCATGGGTAAGCAAGCTTGACTCTGTGACGGAAGCCGACGTTGCCCGTATCGCCCTGCATCCCCGGCTCCCACAAAGGATGCGCTTGGTGGACTGGGCCTATTTCGTCGCTGAACACGACGATCATCACCTGGCGGCGGTTCGTTCTGTTCTGGTCAACTCGGTGGAGAGGAAGTGAGCATGCAGAGAAGCGTCGGGATCGACTTCGGGACTACCAATAGCACAATCGCAGTGACCGGGCAGAACCGCAATATCATCACGGCAAAGTTTCAGTTCGGCGATGAGCTGACGGAAACCTTTCGCTCCGTGCTGTATTTCGAGCAAAATCGCACCGGCGACCGAAAACATCTTTCTGCATTGGCAGGTCCGAAAGCGATCCTGCAATATCTGCGATCCGAGCAGAAGGGCCGTTTGATCCAGTCGCTGAAATCCTATCTGGCAAGTAGGCTGCTGACTTCAACCACTGTTCTGGGACGACCTTACCTGCTGGAAGACTTAATCGCATTTCTGATCCGGTCCCTACGCGAGGAAGCCGAGGCTACTCTCGGCAGGCTTGGTGGGACCGTAGTGGTTGGCCGTCCGGTGCGCTTTCTAAGCGCGGAATCCAAAGAAGACGATGACTGGGCAGTCACCCGGCTGCGCAAAGCCTTGCTGACCGCAGGCTTCGACAACGTTGTCTTCGAATACGAACCGGTAGGGGCGGCTTATTACTATGAGATACGACTCGATCACGACGAACTGGTTCTGGTCGCAGACTTCGGCGGCGGCACTAGTGATTTCTCGTTGCTGCGAGTCGGGCCAACCTATCGCAAAAGCAAGAACCAAAGAAAAATTCTCGGAACCGAAGGCGTTGCCCTCGCGGGAGACGCCTTCGATGCCCGTTTCATCCGCCACGTGGTGTCACCGCTTCTGGGACGCGAGTCCTATTACGAATCGATGGAGAGCCTTTACCAGCCACCGGCCTGGATCTATGCCAAACTGGAGCGCTGGCATCACCTTTCGTTCTTGAAGTCCAAAGAAACGATGGACATTCTCCGCTCCATCCGCGCCCAATCGCTTGACGCAGGAAAGATCGACTCGCTCATACAGCTGATACAGGAAGATCTCGGCTTCTATCTGCACAGCGCGGTGCAACGCACCAAGCTGGAACTTTCCTCACGTGAGGCCACGATCTTTTCATTTCAAGTGCCGGGTATCTCGATCTCGCAATTGGTTACCCGCCGCCAATTCGAGAATTGGATCGAAGAAGAATTGCATTCGATCGCTAACTGTGTAGACCGCCTGCTGACACGGGTAGGCGTTACCTCCGCCGAGGTAGACAAGGTATTCCTCACCGGAGGCTCTTCGTTTGTCCCTGCAGTGAGGAAGATTTTTGAAGCTCGTTTCGGCGCCGGCCGTCTGGTGGTTGGCGGGGAGTTTACCTCCGTAGCCATGGGGCTCGCCCTGCGGTCCTTGGACCTAACCGCGCCGCGCCGAAAGCGCGAGGCTACTCCAGTGTAGAAACATTGCTTTGCAACGGGTGGCCCACATTTCAGGGCCACTGCGCCCAACATGCAAAGATTCAACTGCGACTCCAAAATCGGCTCAACCCAGGCCTCTCCCACCACCCGAAACCGACCGTCAACTCGGCAGTTCCCTCAACCGTCCCCCAGCGGCAACTTAAAACCGTCTAAGCACATCTAGTGTCGGTCTCGGAGAACTAGCTTTAGGGGTGCTTCCGAAAAACCATGAGATATTTCCGCCTGTTCGTCGCTTTGTTGGGCCTTTCCGTGTTGCTATTCATCGTTTCCTGTGGCGGTGATTCCTCAACGTCGACTCCTCCGCCGCCACCGCCGGCCTCCGTCACGATTGATGTAGCTCCCGCCACCTCGTCCGTGATCATTACCCAGACTCAACAGTTCACGGCCACAGTAGCAAATGCAAGCAACACGGCGGTGACGTGGAAGGTGAATGGAACCACTGGCGGCGACGCTACGGTGGGAACGATCTCTGCTACAGGCCTGTACACCGCGCCAGCAAAGTTACCAAACCCGGCACAGATCAGCATTACCGCGACCAGCGCCGCGGATACGACCAAGTCTGCCAGCGGAGCTATCACCGTCAATCCTTACACCGGTATTTTCACGTTCCATGCTGACAACGGCCGCACCGGGCAGAATCTAAACGAGACCACGCTCACGACCGCTAACGTGAACTCGACGAAATTCGGAAAGATTTTCAGCGCGACCGTGGACGGCCAAGTCTACGCCCAGCCCTTGTATCTGTCGCACGCCTCTATTGGTGGCCAGTTTCACAACGTAGCCTATGTCGCCACCGAACATGACACGGTTTATGCGTTTGATGCCGATGGATCGAGCCCAACGCCGCTGTGGACTAAGAGTCTTCTTGTTAATGGCGGTATACCGGTCCCGGCCACGGATTACGTGGCCGAGGGTTCTCCGGTCTCCCCTGAAATCGGCATTACCAGCACGCCGGTAATCGATGGCACCACGGGGACAATTTACGTAGTTGCGGCGACGAAAGAGGGTACAAATTACTTTCATCGCCTACATGCCCTGGATGTGGCAACCGGCGCCGAGAAGTTCGGTGGGCCAGTGGTTATTCAAGCCACGGTTCCGGGAACGGGATCAGGAGCCAGCGGTGGCCAGATTGCGTTCCAGTCCTTTCTGCAATTGCAGCGGCCAGCATTGCTTCTCTCCAATGGCTCCGTTTTCATTGCGTTTGCGTCCTACAACGACTGGGGGCTCTACCACGGTTGGGTGATGGCATATGACGCTGCTACACTGCACCAGACGGGGGTCTGGAACGCCACGCCCAACGGCGCCGCTGGCGGAATCTGGCTGGCGGATTGCGGCCTCTCAGCCGATGCGGACGGAAACATTTACGTTCTGACCGGCAACGGAACCTTCGACGCCGACACCGTCGGCGGGTTGGATTATGGCGATTCGTTCGTGAAGCTGAATCTCACCAGCGGTGGACTGGTGGTCGTCGACTCCTTCACCCCCTTCAATCAGGACGCACTCAATACCGGAGATATCGATCTGGGCGCGAGCGGATTGGTGTTGCTGCCTGATATGAACGGTCCGGTTACCCACGTCGGAATAACTGCCGGCAAGGAAGGCAAAATTTATGTGGTCAACCTCGATGACCTGGGCAAATATCATACCGGGGACGACAGTCAGATAGTGCAGTCGATCCCAAATGCCCTGGGGACTACCGCCAATGGACGCAATTTGAGTACGGCCGTCTACTGGCAAGGGAATGTCTACTACACCGGCCATAACGACGTGATGAAGCAATACAAGGTCGCCAACGGCTTGCTCACCTTCAACACGCAGACTGCACACACGTTCGGTTACAGCGCTGCGAGTTCTCTTTCGGCGAATGGCGCGAGCGAGGGAATTATCTGGACACTGGAGTCGGGCGCGGACGTGCTGCACGCCTTTGACGCCAACAATGTCACTCTCGAGCTTTGGAGTACGACTCTCAATACCGCGGGGGGCTTTGGCCGCGTGGTGCGCTTCAATCCCCCTACCATTGCAAATGGCAAAGTCTACATCGCGGGGCAAGTTAGCACCCCAGGGCAGTCTAACTTCGCAATCTTTGGCTTGTTACCGTAATTTCATTTATTCAAGCCCAAAAAGCTATGGCCATCGAAAGGGGTAACGCCCGAACGCGATGGCCATAGCTTTTGTGAACCTTTTAAGAGCCAAACTAGTTGGTGCAGTTGCCTCCGCTTTGGGTGGTGCAGGGCGTGAAGTTCTGCCAGTAAGTAAGGTTTTCGATGTCCTGCAGCATGGGGGTCCCGGGCGGCAAATTCGACGGCGTGAGAAAGTCCACGTCGAACGAATATTTACGGTTGGGCGGACTGTAGACCAGGGTGCAACACTTGAAGACACCGGTCGCGTATTGGGAATAGTACAAGCTCACCAAAGAGCCCCGATAGTAGAGGGTTGCCGGTCCCCAGTCTTCGATATAACGAAGGAAGTTGTGCACCCCGCCATCCGTGCCAAAATCGTTTCCACCCCCCGCTGGCCGAGGGAAGTTGATGTTCTTGCCCGCGGCAATTGCCATGCGGTAGTAAGTGGTGCCGGCGTTACGCGAGTTACGATCGTTTGGTAAAGCGACACTACTTAGATCGGTCCAATTTCCCGAAAGTAGAGTAACTGCATCGGCAATAACCGCAGCGGCAGAATGGCCCCGCGCATCATCGGGGAAGGGTGATGTCCACACGGTGTCCGCTGCATCGCTGTTGTAATTTCCCTGCACGTAGACTGGATTTTCGGCGGCGACCGTGAAGCCGGGCGTGGGTAGGTTGCCCAGCGTCCCGTCCACAAGCTTCAATGCATGACGTGCACCAGTCACACGATTCTTCCGGCCCTGCGCGAAACAGTCGAGTGCCTTATAGGGATTGTGGTCGGTCGTGTTAAGCGGCGGAAAGCCATCGCCAACGTTGTCGGCCCCCGTATTGTCGAGGAGCCCGTCCTGATCGACGTCCTCGGGGGATGGCGCAACCGACGCATCGAGTGCCCCGTCTGGCATACCGTTGGCGTTGCCTGAGTTGATTATGTCCTCGAATCCATATTTGCCGGTCTTGGGCAGGATATTTTGTTGGCCGCGGCGGTCAGAAAAATAGACCAAATACCCGTTCTGAGGGCTTGGGTCAACCAGCGTACCGCTTGCCCCGATGTTTCCCTTCAGCCATTGGTTCAAGTTGCCGACATCAAGTTCCACACCTTCCATGACGCCGTTTGCATAGCACATGGTTCCGGCGGTCGGTGCCGAGTCGCGGGGAAACCCTTCACGTGGGTCATAAAAATTAATCGGATACCAGCTGTACGCGCTAGCCCATCCCGCGCCGAAAACTGCCGTGGGCGCATCCAAAGGATCGATGCCGGGTGGAACGCCATTGCCGTTGCGGTCTGCAAGTTCCTGCAAGATCAAGATTGCATCAGGGTGTACTGGATTGCCAGTAATGGCGGTCAAGGGAGGATTTAGGCTGCGGGCGAAGCCAAGCCTGAGCCATTCGTTGGTGATGCCATGCCATGCGCCCGCGTTATCGAGATATTCCACCCGCAGATAGCCCTTAATTAAAGGCCATCCGTTGGCGGTCGCGGCCTCGAGGCGAGGTGGGGCGGTCCATCCTGTCTCATTGGCGGATAGTCCTGTCTTCGCCCAGGCCACGGTGGTGGTGCCGATTGCCGCGCCCGCGGAAGTGACTGGAATCGAAAGTCCGGCGCCTCCACCGGTCAAGTCCACATCGTCAACGTCTTGCGCCGATCCATCGGGGTGCAACGCCACCGGGTTATCTGCAAGCAAAATGCGGATGTTAGCTTTGTTGAATTCCCGTGATGCACCCAATGGGGAAGTTTTCAGTTCCGCAACGGTTGCAGGCTCGCGGACGATCTCAATCTGTTGGGCCGAGTTGCTGAGGTTGCTGCCCTGAACGAAAGGTAGCAACAAAGGCTTCACATGATTGGTAATAAACCCATTAAATCGGTCTTCGATTTTCGGGGTGTTCACGTCCCATTGCAAATTCGCGAAGCCCGCAGGGGGAACTCCACCGGTCCAGCTTCCCTCGGTTGTCGCTAAATTCAAACAGGTGCTGTTTGCGGCGCCCGCAGCTGAGGCACAGCCGCCGGTTGCATTCGGCAGCAACACATTACCCTGATAGTTAGAGCCGTTGCTGAAGCCATTGGCCAGGCGGTCGCGAATGACTTCTTTGACGGCGGTTACGTTCGAGTCCATCTGCAGCGGCCCGGAATCCGCCGCCAGATAGAGATTGCCGTTGGTGTGTACCCGGCCTCTAAAGTCAAAGTAGGG
>Ga0097621_100001945_pt1 | contig 14088 bp, 14 predicted proteins | sample KBSMisM72_FD_73165 | JGI IMG/M metagenome (GOLD analysis project Ga0097621, IMG submission 73165) | Miscanthus rhizosphere microbial communities from Kellogg Biological Station, Michigan, USA - KBS Miscanthus M7-2 (version 2) (version 2) | ecosystem: Host-associated > Plants > Roots >... | reverse complement strand
TCACGATCGACGTGCTCCGCGAAATGCTCTCGACGGTCGATGCGGCCTGTCCGGTGAGCGCCGCCCTCGACGACGCGAAGGACGCGAGGGCGCTCGAGCGCCTCGTGCGCGCACGTGCGGTCGAAGGCGTCGCGTTCGTGAAAGTTGGATTCGCTGGCATTACCGACGCCGCTCGCGTGAGCGATCTCATCGCGTCCGCGGTCGGTGCAGCACGCGCGCACGCCTGCGCGGTTGTCGCCGTCGGCTATGCGGACGCCGGGCGCGTCGGCGGCCTTGGGTGCGACGCCCTCTTCGCCGCCGCGACCCGCGGCGGCGCCGCCGGCGTGCTGATAGACACCGCCGACAAGGCCGGCCCTGGGCTTCTGCAGCTCTCGTCGCCGGCAGCGCTCCGGCGATACGTGTCGGCTGCGCACGATCGTGGTCTGTCGATCGCTCTGGCGGGAAAGCTTTCGCCCGTGGATCTCGCCGTTGTTCGCGACGTGGGCGCCGACATCGCCGGCGTGCGCGGCGCCGCCTGTCACGCTGGCCGAGAGAGTGCGATTTCAGAGGCGCGCGTTCGAGTCCTGGCGCAAATCGCGCGCGGCGAGCAGGCAGTCGATCTCGTCAGCGGGCACGCACGCTGACGAGACGCCTGGCGGAAGCGCCCGAGAGAAATACCGATCGACGACGTCGCCTCCTGAAGCGCCGCTCGGCTTGATCAGCACCAGCTGCGACGCGCCGACCGCGTGCGCGCACCAAGCGGCGATGCTGTCGCTCGTCACGTCCCACGAATGCGGAAGCGGGTCGGCCTCGCGGAGCCATCGATACGGCGCCAGCACGGGAATTCGCGCGCTCGATTGCGCGCGGGCGATCTCCGTTGCGCTCGTCACGAGCGCGCTGTGAACAAGGCGCTGCACGATGAGATGCGCGTGTTGGTCCATCCCCAGGATCGCCATCCAATGCGCCGCGTCATCCGACAGGCGAACGCGCGCGTCGACCGCACGCACAGCGTCGGCGAACGGACCGCCGCCGGGCACGATCAGCAGTCGGCGTGCGCGCCCGACCTCTGCGAGCACGCCGAGAACGCGATCGCACTCCTCGACGTACTTCAGCAGGCTTCCCCCGAGCTTGACGACGAGTTCGACGTTCACGGCTCGGCGTCCAGCAAAAGGGCGACGGCCGCAGCGGGAGCGTAACGGGCCGCATGCGCGCCAAGATCATTCGCGAGTGAGGCGACGGACAGTCCGGCGCGACAGGCGGCAGTCTTCGCGATGAACGCACCGAGTCCGGTCACCACGGCGGTCCGGAGCGACCCGTGGCGCGCGCAGACACGGCGAATGGCCCCCGCGACCTGGTCGATTTGCGCCTCAGCGATCGCGTCCGCGATCGCCGACACGCCGGCGTCGTCGAGTATCTCGCGATCGGCGCAGATGACCCGCGCCAGCCGCTCGCCCGCGAACTCTCGCGTGGCAGGACGTCTGTCCGGCGTCGGCGCCGTGTAGTCCGCTGCTGCGAGATCTCCACGCCAGACGTGCACGTCACCAGCCAGCGCAAAACCTTCCGCGGAAACACCGACAAGTTCGCCGTCGACCATCACGTGGCGCACGATGGCTTCGGCTGGGGTTCGGAGCGCGCCCGTGTACACCAGTTCGCCTGACGCAAGCCGCTCGGGGTCGGTCCGGCCGCGAGCGACGACCATGCCGCCGACGATCGGAATCACGTCCGCCGTGGTCGTCCCGATGTCGACGAGCACGGCGTCCCGATATTGCCGCGCCACGAACGCGGCGGTTGCCGCCCAGTTGGCCGCGGCGACCAAGAGCGGGCTGGAGCGGGCGTCAGCCGGGCTGACGAATCGGCCGTCGATGGCGAACACACGAACGGCCAAAGATGGAACTGCCGACGGAAATGCGGCCTCTACGGCATCGAGCACGAACGCGACCCCCTCTCGCTTCGTTCGAAACATCTGCGAGAGTTCGGCCGTCATCGTGACGGCGTGGACGAGGGAATGCGAGTCGGCTTGTGCGCCGATCTCCGACGCAAGCTCGCGCAGGATTGTGACGAGCGTGTCAGGTGCGCGCTGAAGCTCGAAGGGTCGCGCGCACGCCAGGACGAGGCGGCGCTGTTCAACAAGAGCGACTTTGGTGTTGACACCGCCGATGTCCCAGCCGAGAACCGTTTTTCCCTGCATGCAAAGGTCAGCGAGAATAGCACGGCGATGCGAGTGATCGGCGTGATTGACGTTCGCGACGGCGTGGCGGTGCACGCGCGCGGCGGCGTTCGCGAACGTTACCAGGCGATCGGCGACCCGCTCGAGCTCGCGCGCAAGTATCTCGACGACTGCGGCGTCGCCGAGCTGTACGTCGCTGATCTCGACGCCATTGAGAACCCGGCACACGCGCTCCGATATCCACACGTGCGGACGATCTGCGAGCGCGCTGCCGTCTGGCTCGATGCCGGGATCTCCTCGGTCGTCCGCGCGCGCGAGGCCGTCGCGCTCGGTGCGGCACACGCGGTGGTCGGCCTCGAAACGCTGCCGTCGTTCGACGTGCTCACGGCCATCTGCGAAGCCGTTGGCAGCGATCGCGTTGCGTTCAGCCTCGACATGCGACGCGGCCGACCGCTCGGTATCGGCGAAGGCGAGCATCCTGCGGTCGTCGCGGCGCGGGCCGTCCGTTGCGGGGCGTCGGCAATCATCGTGCTGGATCTCGCGCGTGTGGGGATGCGAGCCGGACTCGACGTGGACCTGCTCACGCACGTGCGACACGCCGCTCGCGGCGTGGAGCTGATCGTCGGGGGCGGCGTGCGCGGCCAGGACGACCTGGACCGTCTCGCCGGCGTCGGCGGCGACGGCGCACTGGTCGCAACGGCACTGCTGGATGGAACGTTGGCGCGGTTTTACAACCGGACGCGGTAGACAGCGGTTTGGCCGAAGTTCTCTTCCACTTCCATCTCAATCATCGTCAGGCCGCGCGCGCCCATCGCGTCGATCTCGGCGCGCAGCCGATTGGTCAGCAGTTCGGCGAGCATCTCCACCGTCGTGTTCGGCACTGGGAGCAGTGCGCAGTCGGCTTTCGGGAAGACGTAGCGCGGCCGGCCTTCGTACGCGACGGTCAACGAGTCGTCGACCTCGCTCAGCTGGATCTTCGGGTTCTCGAGCGGCAGCAGCACCTTGTGATCGATTTCGTCGCACAACCGCCTCATGATTTTCTTGAGGATGACGAAGTCGAAGACGAACCAGGCCTCCTCGTCGAGCGCGCCGGCGATCGTCACGCGCACGCGGTAATTGTGGCCATGGAGCCCCTCGCACCTGTGGCCGGCGAACGTGATGAAATGCGCCGAGGCGAAGACCAGGTAGTCCTTCGTCACCGACACGCTGAACTCACCCTGCCGCTGCATGGCGTCCTCCGTCTCGCCTCGTCCACCCGCCGCCGGCAAGCACGACGAAAATCGCCGCCGCCGTCAAGTCCGCGGTCGTGCCGGGATTGGCGCGAGAGCCCTCGTCGCGCAGCCGACGATCGAACGCCTCCAGCGCTCGGCGGCCTTCGGCCGTTCGTACGCCGCCCGCCGCCAGCACAGCGCGCGCCCCGTCCGTGACGTCGGCCGCGACGGCTGCCCCCGCCTTGCGCGCGATGTGCGTGTCTTCATGAGCGGCCAGCAACGTCAAGAACGTCTCCACAATCGCATCGTCCCACTCCAGCGCGTCGCTGCGGGCGCGCTCGAGCGCGGGCGCGCCCGCCAGAAACGTCGTCTCGAACGCAGTCGCGTATTCGCGCGCGATGGCGTCGCGATCCGCGGCCAGCCGCATCGCCTCGACCAGCGTGACCGTCGGCTCGCCGGACACGTCTTGCTCGTCGACCTGTCCAAGTCCGCCCGGTGACGCTCGTCGAATCGCCGCGTATGCATCTCGCGCGTCGTCGCACGTGGTGGTCGCAAGGACCAACCGCAGCGAATCGCGCAGCCGCCCGGCGCGAGACTCGAGCGCAGCCGCGCGCGCAAGCGGCGCGAGCACCAGCACGAGGCCGAGGTTTGTATTCGATGCAGTCCAGTTCCCCGTCGATTCAATCGCAAGGCGAATGGTCGCGCCCAGCGGACGCGTGCCTGCGCCCGCCAACGGCCCCCCAATCGCCGCGGCGCTCGCAAGGAAATCCTCGTACCTCGCGTCGGCGAAGTGACGCCCAGGGCACACGTTCCCGGGCTTCGGGGCGCTGACTTCGAGCAGGCACGCGAGCTGCGCCATGACGCCGACGTCGAGCGCTGTGGCGGATGTCATCGCACCGCGGCCGCCAGCACGCGCGATTCGACATGCGCGGCGAGCGCGCCGGCCACGTCGAGCCCGGTCGCACGCTGCAGCCCTTCCCATCCGGGAATGCCGTTGACCTCGAGCACGAACACACGGCCATCCGGCGACGGTAACAGATCGACGCCCGCATAGTCGGCGCCAATTGCCGCGGCGGCGCGCACGGCCATCTGCGCCCAGGCCTCCGGCAGCTCGAACGGCACAGCATCGGCACCGCGGGCGACGTTCGTACGCCAGTCGCCCGGCAGTGCGCGGCGTTCGATCGCGCCGAGCACGCGTCCGTCGATGACGAACACGCGGATGTCGCGGCCGTCGTGTTCGATGTAGCGCTGCACGTAGAAGACGCTTCTCACCTGGTCGAGCGCACGGACGATTCGAAACGCGACGTCGGGATCGCCGACGCGAACCAGCCCGCAACCCATCGACCCGAAGATCGGCTTGATGACCGCGTCGCCGAACCGGCGAACCGCGGCGAGCGCGTCGGCCGTCGTCTCGCAGACGACTGTTTCTGGCGTGTCGAGCCCGGCCTCGTGCAGCAGCGCGTCGGTGTAGAACTTGTCCACCGATCGTTCGATGGCGCGAGGCGAATTGACGACGAGCACGCCGTGATCTTCGATCCAGTGCAACGCGTCGACGCGGAAGATGATCTGTTCGAGCGAGCCGCTCGGGATGATGCGCGCGAGCACCGCGTCGGCGTGGAAGAGGGCCGCCTGCTCGTTCGTGAGGCCGGCAGCGGAGCGCGGTCCGCCAAGCCGCCCGACCAGCGACTCGTAGCGCAGCACGATCGCGACGTGGCCGCGTGCCGCCAACGCGCGGCACAACTCGTCCGTGTGCCATCCGGTACGCGCGCTCAGAATGACGAACTGCACGCGGTCTCTAAGCCTCGAAGAGTGATTTCCGGAGCACGTCGGGGTTCACACGGCCGCCGTGAAACGTTTTTCCGCTCGTGGCGCTCGCGAGCCAGACTTCGGCGGGGCTGAACAGCATCGGATCGATCTTATAGAAGTCGTTGTCGTAGCGTTTGAAGATGTCGTAGAACGGCGTGCCGTAGTCCTTCGACGCGGATGCCGGCAGCCGCTCGATAAGCGCTTTGAGCTCGTCGTCGTCAGCGCGGACGACGTAGCGAGCCTGGCTGCCGTACAGCACGCAGTCGTTGGTGCGGCCGATGGCGCGCATGTCGCTGCGCGCCGTCGGGGCGAGCGGTGCGGTGCCAATCGCGCTGACCACACGCGTGATGTCGAACCCGAGCGTATCCATCTTGTGGAGTCCGGTCTCGATCATCCGCGCGACGATCTGCACGCCTCCGGCGAGACTCGCCGTCGGGGCGATCGCCAGTGTCAGAGCGCCTGGCGCGACATCCGCCTTTCGCGCGACCCACGACGCGACCTCGTCGGTCGGCGTTGTGCGCCCTTCGAGAACAAGCACGCCACGCGAGCCGTCTTCCGCGTAGCCGAGCTTGCCAAACAACTCGTGCTCGACACGGGCCTTCGCGCGAAGCGGACCAGACCCCATCGCGAAATACCCGTCGGGATTGATGGCCCATCCGGCGTACTGCGAAGCCATACACGCGTGGGCAGGATGATCGGTCCACACTTGCAGCCCTGGCCAGGTGTCGCCAGCGATGACGATCGGCACGTACGAGACGTGACCGAGTCCGCCCATGCACAGTTCCGCGAGCATGGCCCCAGCGGCAAGGCCGCCGGGGACGTCGATGCCCGCGTCGATCACGCGCGTGCCCGACGCCAGCGTGTGCACCGCGAGGCGCAACTCCGATGCGCGCCCGGCGGCGTCATCCGCAATCGCCCACGCGCGTTCGTTCATGCGGAGTTCGATCACGACGCCACCCATTCGAGAATCTCGCCGCGGCCAGGCGTACCGGAGTCGCCGCAGTACCGGCGGTACCGGCCATCGATCAGGCGCCCGTCGACTGAAAGCCCGTACTGCCGACGCAGGTACGTCAGCGTCAACCGCACGTGCGGCGGCTGATACGTACACGCGTACCAATACGTCGCTGGCGGTGCGACCCCGCCGAGCGCGATGACACTTCCGCGTTTGCTCGCTCGGCCCGGATCCGGTCCCGTGCGTCCGAACACGACCAGCGTGCCCGCGATGGTCGCACGCGCCGCGTCGCGTCCAGCGTCGCCGCCAACGACGATGAGCCCGCGGCGAGCGCGCGCACCCGCATCCGTGCCGGCAGAGCCGCCGACGACAATTTCTCCACCGGTCATGCCTTTGGACGCACCTGGCGCAGCCGCACCGAGTCGATCCCCCGCCCCTCTTCGGACGTTCAGCACGCCGCCGCCCATGGCCATCCCCGCGTCATCGCCCACATTGCCCAGCACGTCCACGCGGCCGCCCGTCATTCGTGCGCCGACGCGCGCGCCGGCGTCGCCGTCGATCGTCAGTTCGCCGGCCGACATGCCTGCGCCGAGGCCATCGACGCGCGCAAGAGCGCCGACGACGCGTATGGTCGACGAGCGCTCGCCGGTGATATCGAAGAAATCACCCAATCGGGCGGTGCGTGCACCGAGCCAGACAGGGAGGGCCGCGATCTCGCCCTCCGACAGCGTCGCAAAACGATCGCCGGCAACGCCGTCGACCTCGAGCGCGCCGTCGAGCGCTCCGCGCCACGTCAACGTCACGTGTTCGCTCATGACGTGCCGTTCATGATCGCGTGCAGATGAAACTTGTGTTTGCCGAGATTCCCGCCGTAGTTGCCGGCCGTAATCGCCCGCACGCCAGGGCGGCACGCCGCGTCGATGCCGGCGCGCATCGCGCGACGAATCGCGTCAGCGTCCACGCCGTCGAGCACGAGCTCGAGCACCGAGTTCACGCCATCAGGAAGCGCCGAGTCGGTCGACGCGCGAAGCGTCGGACAGTACGCGTCGTTGGTCGACGCGATGAGCGACGCGTACCCGCGCGCGCCGATCTTGCTGCCGCTGCGCGCGACGCCGCCCGGAAACGGCAGAATCACGCCTGGCACTCCGGAGATCGCCGCTACGGCGGCCTCGGCAGCGGCAAGCGCGCTGGCTTCGTCCTCCGCGAGAATCAGGAAGTTGCCGCCCCCGACGCCGTTCTTGAGCACGCCGAAGCTTTCCTGAACGAGAAACTCGCCTTCCATGACAGGGACGCGCCAGTATCTGCGGCCGCCGACGACTTTGCTGATCTGAAACCGATCGCCGAACACTCGCAGCGCGCGGCCGGGCGTGACGCGCTCCACCGCATCCGGCAGCCCGTCGAAGCAGCTCGTCGTCGGACACGTCAGCACTGTGTGCCCGATACGCTCGACAAGGCGCTTGCCGAGACCGACCGGCTCCATCGCGAAGAAGAGCGCCGAGATGCCCGGCCGGCCATCGGGCGTCTCCGCCGGCGTCAGGTCGCGCTCGATCGCCGCTTCGCACTTGCAGGCGATGATCGACGTCGCAAACCCGGTCAACGCCTGCGCGGCCGCGCGCGCCCAGCGCGCGTTGACCGCGGTGACAACCACTCGCGCGGCCGACATGTTGAACGCCTCGGCGAACGTGTCCTCGATGAGCACGCCGCGCAGGTTCATAGCGGTTGCGGTGCGTCGGCGAGCACACCGACGGGATAGTTGTCGAACGACACGGTCGCGTACTGATCGAAGTACCGGCGGAGATCACGCTCCACCGACGCGTCGCACGCCGGCCTCACATGCAATCGCCGCCCTGCAGGCGCGCGACGGAGCTGTCCTTCTTCGACGACGAGCGTGCCGCCCTTCACCACATATCGCGGCGTCGCGAACATACGCGAGGGATCGGAGTCCGGCAGGTACACCGTGACGTCCGCATCCGCGCCGACGCCGAGATGCCCCTTGCCGCGCAGCCCAAGCAGCCGTGCCGGACCGGCACGCGTGACGATGGCGATTTCGTTCAAGGTGTATTGGCGTGACAGCCCGTCGGCGAGCGCACTGCCGGCCAGGAACTTCTGATTGACACGCTTCAGCTGATCGTCGCGGTAAGTTCGATCCATCAGCAGGCGAATGAGCTCCGGATATGCGGCGAACGAACCGCCGTTGGGATGATCGGTCGACAGCACCGCCCGCCACGGATCAGCCGACAGCAGGAACAACTCGAGACCAATCACCCATTGCAACGCCGAGACGGCGGACTTCTCCTCGTAAGTGTACGGCACGACGCCGCAGCCGGTTTCGAGCTCGATGTCGACGTTCACCCACTTGCGGCCCGTGCTCTTGTACAGCATGTACTCGACGGGACCGTCGGCGGTCAGCGTCGTCGCCGGCCCGAAAAGCACCTGACCGACATCGCAGCTCGTTTCTTGATGCGCGTTGATGTACTCAATCAGCTCGCGTGCGCCGGATCGCCACCCGCCAGTCTTGCCCGACTGGGTCGCGTAGCTGTGAAACTGCAGGTGCGTGAAGTGCGCGCGGCGCCCCGACGTGGCACGCATGCTCTCGAGTGTCGTCGCGACGTTGCCAGGAATGCCAAGGTTGTTGCAGTGAATGTGCGCGGCATGCGGCAATCGAAGGGCGTTGGCGGTGTCGACCAGGGTCTCGAGGATCGCGCGCGGCGTGACGCGGCTCGATCCGATTGGCGTGTCGAGCTCTGTGCGATCGCGATCCCCGCGCTTCCATCGCTCGATGCCGCCGGGATTCACGATCTTGATCGCGTAGGCGCCCGCTGCGCCGAGCATCCAGGCGGCGTACTCACGCGCGCGCTCCCGCTCGCCGGCGTCGATCTGCCGAATCAGATATTCGTCGTTCCCCAGCAGCAGGAAGAATCCCCCGTCGACGATTGGAGTGTCGTCGAACTCAGCGTGCGAGGCGCGCGCGTGAAGCGGCGCAACCGCCGCGTCGAACACGGTCGTGTAGCCGAGGCCTGCGTACCGGTAGCCGGTCGAGAACGAGGTCGGCACTGTGCCGCCCGTCCCCGATCTCGCCACTCCTTCGTCGAGGCTCGGCGCATGGACTGGATCGCGGTCGTGGTCTTCGGGCAGCAGCCGGCGGGCCACGTTGACGCTGCTGCTGGCGACATGCGCATGGATGTCGACGCCTCCCGGCATCACGGCCATCCCGCGCGCGTCGATCGTCTTCGCGCCGGGCGGTACGTCGTCGACCACGCGGCCGTCGGCGATGCAGACGTCGCGCACCTCGCCGTCGATTCCATTGGCGGGATCGTAGACAGCGCCGCCCGCGATGCGAAGAATCGTCATCGCGCCGACGCCTCCCGGAGCGCACGCACCAGTGGCGCCGCCGCACGCGGCCCGGACAGCACGCCGCGCAGTCCGAGCGCGACGTCGTCCATCCGGACCGCCGTGCCGTCCTCGTGAATGCCAGCGACGCCGGTGTCGATGACGATGCCGCGCTCGGCGAACACGCTCTCGCTCGCGCGCGGGCCAATCACCACCGAGGCCACGCCCGACATCGTCGCCCGCAGATCCGGCGTCACGCTCGCGGGGGCGCCGACGATCGCGAGCGCGTCCACATCACCGCGTGATAAGCAGGCCCCGGCGGTGCCGTCGTGCGGCTGGTACCGTGGATAACCACGTCCAAAATCCAACGCGATCGGATATCCGGTCTGCCACGTGAGCACCGCGTCCGCGCCCGATCGATTGCCGCCGCCGCGCAACGTGCTGAGCGCTGCCCGCGTCGGCCCGTTCAGCGTCTGCGCGAGCATGACAAGTGCGCTCGCCCGCGCGGGATCGGGACGCGCGCCTGCCGCGTCGTCGCGCTCGGCGTCGGCCACGATGACCGCGTAGCGCGCAGCCACGAGTATCGGCGCGAGTTCGCGCGCGAGTTGCCACGGCGGCGCTTGGGATGTCGACGCGCGTCCGTCGGTGACGCGACCCGACGCGATCGCCGCCATCGCCGTGAGCGTCGCGACTTCGTCGGCGGCGGTGAGGCGCACACGTCGGTCGGCGTCTTCCGGTCCACGTCCGTTCGGCGCACCGTCGATGTCGACGGCGATGACTGTTCGTGAGCGCCGGCCGCCCGGAAGGTGCATGCCCGCCGGCTCCGGCGCGTAGCGGCTCCAATAGCGAGGGTAACGGAGGGCAGGATCGACGCCCCAGAACACGACGACGTCGGCGCGATTGCGGATTTCACCCAGCGTCGCGGAGGCGCGTCCGCATTCCTGTGCCGCAAGGATCGACTCGCGGGCCGTCGCCGATGTGACGCTGTCGAGCCTGGCGCGCAGCGCGTCGGCGAGCGCGACCGCCTCGCGCTGTGTTTCCCACGAGATGTCGGACGCGAGATACACGAGAGGCCGGTTGGCGCGCGACAGCAGCTCGCCGGCAGCGTGGACCGCGGCTTCCACGCTCACATCGCGGCCGGCGTGGATCGACCGCTGCGGCACCACGCCGTCGCCAAACCATTCGACGCCGATCGCGCACGCATGCGCCGCCTCGGCAATTCGGCTCGATCGAACGATCACGTGAATGTCGTCGCAGCTGCAGCCGCAGCCGAGGCACGTGACGTGCGCGACGTCGCGGTTGATACTCACGCGATCCGCTGCTCCCACACGCGCGTGCGCTCATAAATCCACGTCGCCGCGGTCACGAGGCCTGCTTCACACTCCTTCGAGTCGCGTCCGTCGGCGAAGACGGTACAGATTGGATGCCCTGCGCGGATGCGGTCGCCCGTGTTGGGCACGTCGCGCACGTCGCCGCGGAACAGCCAGTCAGACGTGTCGCCGACGACCAGATCCTCGTGGGCGAACACGACTGCTTTGCCGACGGCACGCGACAGACGACGGAATGCGGCGCGCAGGTCGAAGCGCGGCAAGACTCCGTCCACGCAGGCCTGTGCGTGCGCGGCAAATGTCCCCACGCCAAACGCGCGTTCGACGAGTTCCATCGACGCCGACCACCGGGGGTTCACTTCGATCGGATGCACAACGCCGTCGCCAGCGATGAAGTCGATGGCGTTGAGGCCAACGAGGTCAAACTCGCGTGCGACGAACCCCGCGATCGCACAGGCGCGCTGCAGCAAGCGAGCGCCCCGCGCGAACTGCAGATCGCCAATGGGCGCGAGGACGCTGCCACAATATCGAAACCCCGCGGCGCCGAACCGTTTGTCGCCGACGAGCTGTCGCGACATGCCGAGCGGCACCGCGCGCCGCCGAGCCGCGACGAAGACGACCGATCCAGGGATCCCGTCCAGGAACTGCTGCAGATAGCGCCCACGCGGCAGATGCGCGCCGCCACGCCAGCGCCGCACGCGATGGCCGCCCCCGGACGCAAATGGCTTGACCAACCAGTGGCCCCGCGCGGCAGGACCGACGCGCACGGCTGGCGCGGCGAGGCCGTGTCGGCGAAGCGTCGTGGCGAGCCGGACGGGGTCGCGGACCGCGCGCAGCGTGGACGGCGCGTTGCCCCACAACCTGCGACCGCGTGCGAGCGCTTCCACGGCGCGGGGGTGATTCTCGAAAGGTGATGCGAAGGCGACGGCGTCGCAGTCGAGCGTGTGCGCCGCACGAGCGGCTGCCGTCGCGCTGAAGGCGAGATGAAAATCGCGCGAGACCGAAAGCGCGCGAACCGCCGGATGCTGATCGCGATCGGCGAACGCGTCAAGGGCCATCACGTCGAAGCCGGCACGTGCCGCCGACTCGGCGATCGCTCTGGCGGACACTCCCGCGACGAGAACGCGGACGCTCATCGGCGGCCTCTGCGGCTACGCCCGCGTGGGTGGCGCAATCTCGCTGGAAATGTCGGCAATCGTCTCCGCGTCGAGCACCAGATCGTTGCGCTCGAACAGCCGGGCGATGCACGCCTTGTGGATCTTCATCTTCAGCTTGCCGACGCCCAGCGCGCCGAACACCGTCACGCCTTCCCGCTGCGCGCCGTCGTCGGTCACCTCAATGCCGTCGATGCCGACCGGCGGCACGGCGTTGAGATCCGCGGCGGCGCGAAGCCCGGCTCTCCCAGCCCACCCCGCGCGCTCGACGAGGCGAACGCCGGCGGGTCCGGTGTTCAGGATGAGGTCAGCGCCGTCGAGGACCGCCGGCGCCTGCGAGCTGTCTGCCATTGCCGTCGCGCGGACGCTGCCGCCGAAGCGCTTCACGATCGCGTCGAGACGCTCCGGCGCCGCGGGCTTGCGCGAGGTCAACGTCACGTCGGCGCCGGCTTTGGCGAGCAGCCCGGCCGCGCGCATCCCGACCGGCCCTGTCCCTGCCAGGATGACAGCGCGTCTTCCATGCACGTCACCGCCGGCCGCCTGCCGCAGCTTTGTCACGGCGGCGACAGCCGTCGTGTTCGATCCGTTCGAATCGAGCATCACGGATACGCGCATCGGCCCAAAGAAGGATTTGGTCACGGCGGCGAGCAGTTGCTCGCCCAACGCCATGTCGGTGCCGCCGATGAAAATCGCGGTGTGCTTCAGATCCTGCGGACCGCGAGTGAAGATGCAGCCGTGCACCAGATCGCGGACGGCGTCCGGCATGACGCCGCCGTAGCTCATCACCTCGTCCGCCCCGCCGTCGAACGCGACGACGCGGTCGAACACGCTTGGATGCGGAGCGCTGTCGATTTGCAGCAGGAGTTTTCGCACGGCGACGATGGCGCGGCCGACTGACGTCGGACGCGCCGTTTGGGTTTACTTCGGGCTGAACGGGTGTTTCGCGGTCTTCGAGCCGGCGACCACTTCCTGCACCGTCGGCTTCTTGGCCAGCGCGCGCTGGATGGATTCCTTCGTGGCCTGGTAGTTGTAGTCGTAGATCTTCTTGTCGTCGGCCGCTTCCCAGTGGATGAACACGCCGACGAGCACGCAAAGGTCGTCCGCTTTGTCGCGCGGGATGATCCCGCTCTCGACCGAGTCCACGACCGCGCGCGCGACAGCGGCCTGCGCGGGCCCGAACATCTGGACCGCCTGCTTGGCGCCCTTGATCGTCACCTTATTGAACAACAGTGTATCGGGCTTCGCGGGCAAGTTCGGCGCCACGACCGCGAGCAGGGTCGTGAACCCGTCCTTGTTGTTCGCGAGCGCATTGCAGAACGCCGTGCCCGCCGGGCCGGTCTTCGATCCGATAATCAGGTCGATGTGCGCGACCTCATTGCCGTCACCTACCAGGGACTCACCAAGGAAAAAGTCGGCCATATCAGCAGATCCTTTCTGAAGATCTTTTGGGATATGTGGAACGCGCAGTTTACATACTGAACGTATTCAGAGGCAAGGCTGGGCTTCGCGGCGCAATTATGCCACAGCAGATGCGCTGGGAGGGCGCGGGGGAATCGGCGACAATACCGAACAAACATAGGACTCACTTCCATGGCCGAAGAACTCTCTGAACAGATCAAAGAAGCCGTCGAGCGTGCCGAACACAAGGCGTCCGGCCTTGGGAACGCCGTCGCGATCCTCGTGGCGCTCGCCGCGACGTTCGTCGCGCTCATCAGCGTCAAGGATCGCAACATCACGCTGCGAATGGATCAGGCGCAGGCGAAGGCGATCGATACCTGGAACTACTACCAGTCGAAGAGCATGAAGCAGAACCTCGCCGAAGCGACGCTCGACCAGTTGATGGCCGCACGCGGGTCGGCGGCCGCCGTGGCGACCGCGGACCTCGACAAACGCATCGCGAACTACGAGAAGCAGGTCAAGCGCTACGACCACGAAAAGGGCGAGGTCAAGGAAGAAGCCGAAGGGTACGAGAAGCGGTACGAAGAGCTCAACTCGCGGCACGACCTCTTCGACTTGTGCGAGGCGGCGATGTCGGTCGCGATCGCGCTCCTCGGCGTCACGGCGTTGACGCGCAAGCGCTGGCTGCTCGGCGTCGCGGCCGTGTTCCTGCTCCTTGGCGTCTTCTTCGGGGTCGCTGGATTCGCGGGTCTGCCGATCCATC
>Ga0097621_100001942_pt1 | contig 14100 bp, 14 predicted proteins | sample KBSMisM72_FD_73165 | JGI IMG/M metagenome (GOLD analysis project Ga0097621, IMG submission 73165) | Miscanthus rhizosphere microbial communities from Kellogg Biological Station, Michigan, USA - KBS Miscanthus M7-2 (version 2) (version 2) | ecosystem: Host-associated > Plants > Roots >... | reverse complement strand
CGCGCCCTGGCGGGGCCTGTCCGCGAACAGCCCACTCGGGTGCTCGGCGAAACGCTCTCGAACCACCGCTAAATCGCCTGCGCGCCCGAGTGGGCGCCCGTTCGCGGCCACCCGCGAGCGGCGCTGAATCATGACGTATTGGTGACTTGGCGGATTGGCGAATCGTGCCCGACGTTCGTAGTGCAGGCCTTTAGGCCTGCTTTTCGTGATGGTCCGTCAGCATGCAGAGCGCGCCCTGGAGGGCCTGTCCGCGAACGGCGCGCTTGAATCTCGACGAGTCCCCGACTAGTCGTCCGCCGTCAGCCGTCCGACCACGCGCGCAGCCGTCAGCGCGCGGACTTCCTTGATGCCTACCCGCTTCAATACCTGCGCGCACGCATCGAGCGTCGCGCCGGTGGTGCTCACATCGTCGATCAGCACGACCACCGCGCCGGTCAAGGCTGCCGCCGCGCGCGTCGGCGCGAACGCATCGCGCACGTTGCGGTGACGCTGGCCTGCGGGCAGGCCCGTCTGCGTCGCTGTGGCGCGCACGCGACGCAGGGCGGTGGCCACAGGGATCCGCATCTGACGCGCGAGATCGGCCGCCTGGTTGAATCCTCGATGGCGCCGGCGAGAGGGATGGAGCGGCACCGGGATCGCGCACACCGCGCCGTCGAGGATGTCGGCGCCGCGGTCGCGCATCATCCGGCCCAGCGGCCTGGCGAGCGATCGCCGTCCCTCGTACTTCAACGCATGAACAATCGCGCGCAGGGCGCCGTCGTACGCGCCGATCGCCCTGGCGCGATCGATCGGGCGAGGCACGCGCCTGCAGCGCACGCAATGCGCCAGCGGGAGGCTGAGGATCCGCCACGTCGGGAGCGGGTCGCCGCAGCGCTCGCAGAGTGGAGGGGTCAAGGGAAGGATCGACGCCCAGCAGGCGTCGCAGACCGGTCCGCGGGTCGGGTAGAGGAGCAGTTCGCCGCACGCGGCGCAGGACGGGGAAAGAACGACGGAGAGAACCGCGTCGGAGGAAGCGCGAATGGCAAGATGCACATGGCCAATCACGCGTGCGATTCGCGTTTTGCGATCAGCGATCGCTACGTCATCTCCAGCCGATCGGCGCTCCCCCATAGCCGTTCGAGATCGTAGAAGGTCCGCGTTTCCTTGCCGAAGACGTGGACGATGAAGTCGAAGTAGTCGAGCAGGATCCAGTCGGATCGGTCGTAGCCCTCGACGTACGCCGGCTTGGCGCCCTTGGCCGCCAGCGATTCCATCACCGCGTCGGCGATGGCCCGGACCTGCCGCGTGTTGGTGCCCGAGGCGATCAGGAAGAAATCGGTGAAGCCTCCGGTCTTGCGCAGATCCAGCACCACGACGTCGGCGGCCTGCTTGCTTTCGGCCGCGGCGATCGCGAGATCGACCTGCGCCGGAAGCTTCGTCGCCTTCTTCTTCTTGGTGGTCTTCAGCTCACTCTTTGTCATGCAACCTGCCTGCCGTCCAGGTCTGGGTCACGCCCGACCCGCGCCGATCCGGCGTCATCGACGCGTAAAGTCCGTGGTGTTCAATATGTTGCTGCACCGGCGGCGGCACCAGCCCGGTGATCTGCTCGCGGTTGGCCAGACGCTGCCGGATCGCCGTGGATGAAACATCCGCGGTCGGCGCATCGAGCAAAATAATCAACGGTGCGCGCTGCACCTCGTCGAGCGGCGGCCGCGCCATCCGGTCCGCCAGCGCCGGCAGCCGCAGCGGCAGCTCCTTCACCGAAAACCCGGGACGCGAGACGACCACGAAGTTCGCGGCGTCGAGAATCTTCGGGTAATCGTGCCAGCTCGCAATCTCCAGAAACGCGTCTGCGCCGATGACGAAGAACAGATCGGACGGCAGGTAGCCGCGCGCGTGAAACAGTTCCAGGGTGTGCGAGGTGTAGGACGGCGCCTCGTGCCGCAGCTCGACGTCGACCGCGCGCCAGGTATTGGGACGATCCAGCAGGGCGAGCGACACCATCGCGAACCGGTGGAACGATGAGGCGAGCGGCTGAGGCCGGTGCGGCGGGACGTTCGAGGTGATGATGAACAGCCGCGACAGCTTCAGCTCGCTGACCGCGGCCGCGGCGACGTCGAGATGCCCCCAATGAATCGGATCGAATGTGCCGCCGAGAATACCGGTGCGGCGCGCGGCGCTCATCGGGCTAGGCAGCCGGCTGGCGCGAGGACGCCAGTCCCTTCCACATCGCTTCCAGCAGCTCGGGCACGCCGCGTCCGCTGACGCCGGACACGCGGAGGAACGGCAGGCCGAGCTCGGACGCCCGGCGCTCGAGCGCGACGATGTCGTCGTCGTTCGACGGATCGACGGCGTCCATCTTGTTCGCGACGACGATCTGCGGCTTTGCCGCGAGGGTGGGCTGGAACAGCTCGAGCTCCTTGCGCACGGTGTCGAGATCCTCGACCGGGTTGCGGCCGGTGGCGCCGGACACGTCGACCAGGTGCACCAGCACTTTGGTGCGCTCGAGGTGGCGAAGGAACTGGTGACCGAGGCCCTGGCCGCGATGCGCGCCTTCGATCAGCCCGGGCACGTCGGCGACCACGAAGCTGCGGTCGTTGCTGATCTTGACGACGCCCAGGTTCGGCACGAGCGTGGTGAACGGGTAGTCGGCGATCTTGGGCCGAGCCGCCGAGATGCGCGCGATCATCGTCGACTTGCCGGCGTTGGGGAAGCCGACCAGCCCGACGTCGGCGAGCAGCTTCAGCTCGAGCCGGAGATCCTTGATCTCGCCCGGCTCGCCGGGCTGTACCTTCCGAGGTGCGCGATTGGTCGCGGTCGCGAACCGCGCGTTGCCCATGCCGCCGCGCCCGCCCTTGGCGACGAGGACACGCTCTCCCTCTACCGAGAGATCGGCGAGCAGCGCGTAGGACTTGTGTTCGGGGTTTTCGGGGTCGACGATCTTTTCGTAGACCAGGGTGCCGATCGGGACCGCGAGCTCGAGATCCTTGCCGCCGGCGCCGGTACAGTTCGAGCCCATGCCATGCTCGCCGCGCTCGGCGTCGAACAGCGGGTGGAACCGGAAATTGATGAGGGTGTTGATGTGCGGGCTGGCGACGACGTACACCGACCCGCCGTGACCGCCGTCGCCGCCGCTCGGGCCGCCGCGCGGCACAAACTTCTCGCGGCGGAACGCGAGACAACCGCGTCCGCCCGCACCTGCTTCGACGTGGATGTCGACTTCGTCGACGAACAAGTTATTCGAGTGGTTGGATGCTGATGACCCGGCCGCGCGCGCCGTGGTCCTCGAACTTCACACGCCCGGCGGTCTTGGCAAAGATGGTGTCGTCCTTGCCGAGGCCCGCGTTCAGGCCGGCCTGAAACCGACGTCCGCGCTGCCGCACGATGATGGTGCCGCCGGTCACGACGTTGCCGTCGTGTGCTTTCACGCCGAGCCGCTGCGAGTTGGAGTCGCGGCCGTTACGTGAGCTGCCTTGTCCTTTTTTGTGAGCCATTTCTGTGTCCCGTCGATCCTACAGGAGGATGTCCTTGATGCGCACCTGCGTGAAGAACGCGCGGTGCCCGTTGGTCCGGCGCATGCCCTTGCGGCGCTTCTTCTTGAAGACGCGGATCTTCGGCCCGCGGGTTTCCCCGTCCACGACCGCGATGACCCGCGCGTTGGCGACAAACGGCGCACCCGCCAGGACCTCGCCGCCGTCTTTTTCGACGATCAGCACCTGTTCGAGGGTGAGCTCCGCGCCGGGCTCGCCAGCGGTTCCATACAGCGTCGCGACGCCGCCCGGCGTCACCTTGACCTGATGGCCGCCTGTCTGAATGATTGCGTACATTATCGGCACCTGTGCAAAGGGGATAGTTTACTATCGAAGTCGCTCAGGTGTAAAGAGTTACCGTAGAATCATCCATATGGAACAGGTTTCCGATCGCCCGTCGCTGAATACCGTCCTGACCGAAGCGGCCAAGATCACACCCGAAGAGCGGCGCGCCCGCATTGCCCGATGCATCGCTGCCGGGCGGCACGATCCGGACACGCTGCCGTTCTGCGTCGTCCCGGCCGACCGGGAGCTGGTGCGATATTGCGATCACTGCTGGAGCGTGATTGACCTGCATGGCCTGACCTGGAGCTGGGCGCCCCAGCAGGCCTGAGCCGCGCTGACGGGTCGCCTACTTGAGCAGCACGCGCGTGCCGCGGATCTTCTGGCTGCTCAGCGCGCTGAGGAAGTTCGGCACCAGGCGATCCATGAGCTCGAAGTACGACGACAGCGCCGGCGTGTTCTGCTGCGCGTTGTAGAGAATCTCTTCCCGATAGCTCTCCGAGTACATCGTCGCGCCGGTGCGGCCGTCGATGAACACGAACTTCGGCCGCAGGATGAAGCCTTTGCGCTCCATGTACTGGCGCACGGGGCGCACGATGCGGCGGCCGAGGCTGTCGTAGGTCTCCTGATCGCGCTGGACGAAGCCCGACGTCGAGCGGCTGGAGAAGAGCACCGTGCCCGTGACGATCAGCGGGTTCTGAAACTCCTCGCCGATGCGCTTCCAGTAGGCGGTGTTGGCGAAGAGCCGCTCGTACGGCTCCAGATCCTTTTCTTCCTTGATGTCCTTGGGCAGCGTCAGCGTCGGGCTGGCGGAGCGGACCGACGGCGTTGCGCCGGACGTGACGTCGTCGGGCGCGTTCCCGGTCGTGGCCTGACTCTGTTCCTTCGCGATGTCGATCAGCGGCAGGATGTCGGCGTCGATCACCTTGAGGGATGATTTCGTCCGCAGCTGACTGCGGAGCAGCCGGACCGTCTCCTGGTTCGCGTCCACGTCCTCGCTGCCGCCGGCGACGAAGCCGACCACCAGGACGCGCTGGAACGGCGAGACGTCCATTTTGGGCTGGATGGGCGTTTCGATCGGGATTTCGTAGTAGTCGGGACCGCACGCGAGCGCGAACGCCGCGCAGCAAGCCGCGATGACCGCAAGCGCGAGACTACTTCTCTTTGGCCTGGCTGGTCCGGTCATTGATTTCCTTGAAGAGCTCGTAGTTCTGACGGACCTGGGAGTTGTTCGGATCCAGCTCGATCGCTTTCTCGTACGCCTTGCGCGCCTTCTCGAGCTGGCCTTCGTGTTCGTACGCGACCGCGAGGTCGTTGTAGGCCGCCGCGTAGGACGGATCGAGCTCCGTCGCCTTTTCCCAGCGGTAAATCGCCTCACGCCAGAGGCCGCGCTGGGCGACGTTGATGCCGAATTCCACCTGGGATTTGGCCTCGCTCTTCGCGTCGGCAAACGACGGCGACGCAACCACAGTCGCGGCGCACGCGACGAGAGCAACAGTAGGCACTTTCATGAGTGTTTCCTCGCCACTATAGCGTACTCCCAGGGTGAACCGAGCAAGCCATATGCCACAGCTAGCGTGAGGAAACGGCGTATTTTCGAGCGATCCTCTCACCGCGATTTACGAAACACGGTCGATGTTGTCCCCGGATGTCGTCATCGCCGGACGACGCTACAATACCGGGCAGGGAGGTCGAGGCCCCGCGCGCAACGGCGCGAGGCGGCGACCTCTTTTCGTTTCGTTCCCGCCGCCGCGCCAGCATGAGGTGCGGTCATGACCGATCTGCTCGATTTCGTTTCGCTCTCGCTGCTGCCGCCGTGGTGCTGGCGGGTGGCGGCCGAATGGCTGCGCCGGGGCGACCCCGCGGCGGTAGTGGTCCGGCGGCTTCTCGCGGGGAATCCGCGCGACGATGCGGCAGAAGCCGTAGACGTCCGGTCGCTCGCCGGGGACGCCATCCGCCGCGCCGACGCCGGCTCGATTGCCGCCATCCCGTGGAGTGCCGCGGCCTATCCCGCCGCGCTGACGACGATTGCGGATCCGCCGCCGGTGCTGTGGACGCGCGGCCGCCTCGACGCGCTCGCGAGACCCGCCGTCGCCATCGTCGGATCGCGCGCCGCGTCGCCCTACGGATTGGCGGTGGCTGAACGCCTCGCGGCCGATCTCGCGGCCTCCGGGCTGGTGATCATCAGCGGCCTGGCACGAGGCGTCGACTCCGCCGCGCATCGGGGTGCGCTCTCGGCCGGCGGTGTGACCGTCGCGGTGCTGGGATCGGGCGTCGACGTCATCTATCCCTCGGAGCACGCGCCGCTCGCCAGCGCGATCGACGCGACCGGCGCCGTGGTCAGCGAGCTGGTGCCGGGCACCCGTCCGCAGCAGTTTTTCTTTCCGCTGCGCAACCGGATCATCAGCGGGTTGTCGCGCGCCGTCGTCGTCATCGAGGCGAGCGAGAAGAGCGGGTCGTTGATCACCGCGCGCTGCGCGCTCGACCAGGGACGCGACGTGCTCGCGGTGCCCGGCAACGTCTTGAGCGGAAAGAACCGCGGCGCCCACGCCCTCCTTCGGGATGGTGCAAAGATTGTGGAATCCGCGGACGATATCCTTGAGGAGCTGGGCATGCCGCCGAAGGGCGCTGCCCAGGGTCGGGGCGAACGAGAGGGTGCCGCGGCCGGTATCGCAGGCAGCCGCGACCCCGTGCTCGACTCCCTGGTGGCGGGCGAGGCCTCCGATCTCGACGAGATTTCCGAGCGATCGGGGCTGCAGGCCTCCCGTTTGCTGCCGCGGCTCTTCGAGCTCGAGTTGCACGGTCTTGTGCGCCGTGTGGGTGGCGGACGGTTCGTACGGATCGACAGAACGTGTTAGGGTGAAGCGGGACTATGGCAAAAACCCTCGTAATCGTGGAATCGCCGACCAAGGCGCGGACGCTGGAGCGATTCCTCGGCGATCGATATACCGTGAAATCGAGCTTCGGGCACGTGCGCGATCTTCCCGATTCGGCGAGCGAAGTGCCCGCGGAGATCAAGAAGGAGAAGTGGGGCCGTATCGGCGTCGACACCGACGGCGACTTCAAGCCGTACTACGTCGTGCCGGACGACAAGCGCAAGAACGTGGCGGATCTCAGAGCGGCGTTGAAGGGCGCATCGGCAGTGATGCTGGCGACCGACCCCGATCGCGAAGGCGAGTCGATCAGCTGGCACCTGCTCGAGGTCTTGAAACCGAAAGTCCCGGTCAAGCGGATCGTCTTCCACGAGATCACGAAGAGGGCCGTGGAGCAGGCGATCGCGGAAGCGCACGAGCTCGACGACAACCTGGTGCGTGCCCAGGAGAGCCGGCGCATTCTCGATCGTCTCTACGGCTACACGCTGTCGCCGGTCTTGTGGAAGAAAGTGCAGACCGGTTTGAGCGCCGGCCGCGTGCAGAGCGTCGCCGTGCGCCTCATCGTCGATCGCGAGGAAGAACGCCTCGCGTTTCGCGCCGCGCGTTATTCCGATCTCAACGCGCAGTTCACGGCCGAAGGCCGGACGTTCGGCGGCACCCTGACGCGCCTCGGCGACGTCCGCGTCGCCAGCGGCAAGGACTTCGATCAGCAGGGCGTGCTCACCGGCAAGAACGTGCGCCTGCTGTCGGACGAGGAGGCCGCGTCGCTGGCGCAGGTGATCGATCGCAACCTGCCGTGGTCGGTCACGAGCGTCGAGGCGAAGCCGGGTGTCGAGCGCCCTGCCGCGCCGTTCACCACCTCCACGCTCACGCAGGAGGCCAGCCGCAAACTCGGCTTCTCGACCCAGCGAACGATGCAGGCGGCGCAGCGGCTGTTCCAGGACGGCCACATCTCCTATCACCGCACCGATTCGACCACGCTCAGCGACGAAGCGCTCGCGGCGTCGGCCAGCGCGATCCGCGAGATGTTCGGCAACGACTACTACGCCGGGCCGCGCCGCTATGCGACCAAGGTCAAGAACGCGCAGGAAGCGCACGAGGCGATCCGCCCGACCGCGTTCACCAGCGCCGCCGCGGCGCTCGAAGGCGTGCTGAGCGGCGACGATCTGCGGGTCTACGAGCTGATCTGGAAGCGCACGATGGCGTCGCAGATGGTGGACGCGCGCGTGCTGCGGACCAACATCGAGATCTCCGCCGACGCAGGCAACGGCCAGCAGGCAGTGTTTTCCGCGTCCGGCAAGGCCATCGAGTTCGCGGGCTTCCGCCGCGCCTACGTCGAGGGCAGCGACGATCCGTCGGCCGAGCTCGAAGAGCAGGAGACGGTGCTGCCGACGCTCACCGTCGGCGAGCCGATCGATCGGGACAAGGCGCGCGTGCGGCTGTCGGGCCTCGAGCCGGTGGGACACGAGACCAACCCCCCGGCGCGCTACACCGAGGCGTCGCTCATCAAGGAGCTCGAACGGATCGGCGTCGGCCGGCCGTCGACCTTTGCCGCGACGATCGGCACGATCGAGCGCCGCGGCTACGTGTTCCGGCAGGGCAAGGCGCTGGTGCCGAGCTTCACCGCCTTCGCGGTCACGCGGCTGCTGCGCGAGCATTTCGGCGACCTGATCGACGTCGAGTTCACGGCGGAGATGGAGGAAGACCTCGATCAGATCTCGCGCGGCGAGCGCGAATGGCTCGACTTCATCAAGCAGTTCTATCGCGGCGACAAGCATCACCGCGGGCTCGAGGAGGCCGTCAAGCAGGCGCAGGAGAACGCGGAGTATCCGCTGATTGACGTCGGCGTCGATCCGGAATCGGGTGAGAAGGTTCGCGTCCGCATCGGGCGCTACGGTCCGTTCATCCAGCTCGGCGAGGGCGGCCCCGGCAAGACCGCGGGCCTGCCGCCGACGCAGGCGCCGGCGGACCTGTCGGTCGAGAAAGCGATGACGCTGGTTCGCGCCAAGGCGGCCGGCCCACGTACGCTCGGCGTCGATCCGAACAGCGGCATGAACGTCTACGCGATCAACGGCCGCTTCGGCGCCTACGTGCAGCTGGGCGAGATGCCGGAGAAGGGCAGCAAGGAAAAGCCCAAGCGGTCGTCGCTGATTGGCAGCATGACCGAATCGACGGTGACGCTCGAGGATGCGCTCAAGCTGCTGGCGCTGCCGCGCGATCTCGGCGCCGACCCGACCTCGGGCGAGGTGATCGTCGCCGGGCTGGGACGTTTCGGCCCGTACATCAAGAAGGGCGACGAATACCGCTCGCTGGAAGAATCAGACGACCTGTTCACCGTCGATCTCGAACGCGCGCTTGCGCTGCTGGCCGCGCCGAAACGCTCCAGGCGTCAGGCCGCGAAGCGGGTGATCCGGAAGATCGAAGTGCCCAACGGCGGCAACGCGCTGCAGGTGCTCGAGGGACGGTTCGGTCCGTACGTCACCGACGGGGAGACCAACGCGTCGATCCCGCGCGGCGCGGATCCGGCGACGATTTCCCTCGAAGAGGCGCAGGGGCTGCTCGAGGCGCGCCGAGGCGCGCCGCCGCGCGAGAAGCGTCGCGGCCGCCGCGGCGCCGGCGGTGCCGCGCCACGTGGCCGCGCGCGTCGCGCCGCCAAGACGCCCGAGGTGGTGGCCGTCAAGCCCGCTGCTGCCGCGAAGGTGAAGGCCAAGGGCAAGACCAAGTCGAAACCGAAGGCCGCGGCTGGAAAGCGAGCGGCCCGCAAGCGCGCGAGCTGATGACCATCCGGATCGTCGGCGGTGGCCTCGCGGGTTCCGAGGCCGCCTGGCAGGCGGCCTCACGCGGCGTGCCGGTCACGCTGTATGAAATGCGGCCGGTCCGCGCGACCGCGGTTCACAAGACCGACCGGTTGGCCGAGCTGGTGTGCAGCAACTCCTTCCGCGGCGACAAGCTCGATAACGCGGTCGGCCTCCTGAAGGAAGAGATGCGTCGTCTCGACTCGCTGGTCATGCGAGCCGCCGAGGCGAGCCGGGTGCCTGCGGGCGCGGCGCTCGCCGTCGATCGCGAGCGCTTCGCCGAGATCATCACGCAGACGCTGTCGACCCACCCGCTGATCACCATCGTTCGTGAAGAAATCGGGTCGATTCCAGCATCGAGCGAGAGCGAGCCGGTGATTGTCGCCACCGGCCCGTTGACCTCGGATGCCTTGTCGGCGGATCTTGCATCGCTGGTCGGCCAGGCGCACCTCTACTTCTACGATGCGATCAGCCCAATCGTCCTCGCCGAGACGATTGATCGGTCGAAGGTGTTCCGTCAGTCGCGATGGGATCGGAGCTTGCGAGGCTCGTCCTTCGACACGCTCAGGACGAGCGAGGGAACGAGCGACACCGCTCGTGGTGAGCCCGTCGAACCACGAGCGCCTGCGTGCGGCGTGGACGATGGTGAAGGCGATTACCTGAACTGCCCGCTGACGCGCGACGAGTACGAGGCCTTCTATCGAGCGCTGATCAGCGCGGAATCGGCGACCGTCCACGATTTCGACAAGGAGCGCTTCTTCGAGGGGTGTCTGCCGATCGAGGTGATGGCGCACCGCGGGCCGGACACGCTGCGCTTCGGGCCGATGAAACCGGTCGGACTGACCGATCCCCGCACCGGACGCGAGCCCTACGCCGCCGTGCAGCTGCGTCAGGACAACCTCGCCGGCGACCACTTCAGCCTCGTCGGCTTCCAGACGCAGATCAAGTGGGGCGATCAGGCGCGCGTGCTGCGGATGATCCCCGGGCTCGAAGCGGCCGAGTTCGTCCGCTTCGGGATGGTGCACCGCAACACCTATGTGAACGGACCGACGGTGCTCGCCGAGACGTGGCAGGTGCGGGCGCGCCCCACCGTCTTCTTCGCCGGCCAGATGTCCGGGGTCGAGGGTTACGTCGAGTCGGCGGCGTCGGGGCTGCTGGCGGGCATCAACGCGGCGGCGCTCGCGAAAGGCGAGCCGGTGTCGTCGCCCCCGCGCACCACCGCGATCGGAGCGCTTGCCTACTACGTGTCGCACGCCAACCCGGCGCACTACGAGCCGTCGAACATCACCTTCGGGATCATCCAGGCGCTCGACCCCGGCAAGGCGCCGCGCGGCAAGAAGCTCCGCAACCTCGCGCTCTCCGAGCGCGCGCTCGCGGATCTGGCGGTCTGGATGGGGGCAGTTCTGACCCCATGACCGCGCACCTCAAGGCCTTCCTGCAGCATCTCGCGCTCAATCGCAACGCGTCGGCCCACACGGTGCGCGCCTACGACAGCGATCTCACCCAGTTTCTCGCCCACGCGGCGGCGGGCGCGGGGGTGAAGGTGCGCGATCTGGCGCCGGCGCAGCTCGATCGTCTGGCGCTGCGCGGCTTCCTGGGTGACCTGCACAAGCAGGGGCTGGCGCGCGCGACCGCGGCGCGCAAGCTCGCGGCCGCGCGGACATTCCTCCGCTACCTGCGCCGCGAAGGCCTGATCGACGACGACCCGGGCTCGCTGGTAGCGACGCCGAAGCGCGACGTCCGCATGCCGGCTCACCTCTCCGAAGACGAGATGTCGGCCTTGATCGACGGCCCGGCCGGCGGCGCGCCGCTGGTGCGGCGTGATCGCGCGATCCTCGAGCTGTTCTATGCTTCGGGTCTGCGTCTGAGCGAGCTCGCCGGCCTCGATGTCGATGACGTGAACCTCGGCGCCAAGATGGTGCGCGTGCTGGGCAAGGGCGGCAAGGAGCGGATCATCCCGTTCAACGCCAGTGCGGCGAAGGCGATGCGTGAGTATCTGAAAGAACGGGACGCACTGGTTCAGGGGAGGGAGGTGCCGTCCCGCCACTCCAGCCCGTCGCGGCATTCCCGCCAAAGAGATCCACTCTTCGTGAACTACCGCGGCGGACGGCTGACGACGCGCAGCATCGATCGTCTCGTGCGGCGGTACGTCGCCGCCACCAGCAGCAGAATGGGGATCAGCCCTCACGCGCTGCGGCACTCCTTTGCGACCCATCTGCTGCAGCGCGGCGCTGACCTGCGCGTGATCCAGGAACTCCTCGGCCACGCGCGACTCAGCACGACGCAGCGCTACACGCATGTGAACGCGAGCCAGCTGCTCGAGGTCTACAAGAAGTCCCACCCGCGCGCTCGGAGCAAACAGCCAAACGATCTGCCTTAACCACGAAGACACGAAGGGCACCAAGACGCACGAACGTCTTCGTGTGCTTCGTGCCTTCGTGGTCAGGGTAGTTCTGCTACCCTGTGGCGGAAAAAGGAGCTCCCACATGAGCATCGATCGACGCCAGTTCGTCCAGACCGTCGGCGGCGCGGGGATGTTTGCGGCCCTCGGGCAGGCGGGCGCGGCGCAGCAGGGAACGGCCGCGACAGACTTCGAGAAGCCGGCCGGTCTTCGGCCAGGCGCGCAGCTGGACTCACGCTTTCCAGTGAGCTTCGCCAAGCCGGTCTCGGAAGGCTTCCGGTTGATGACCGAGTATTTCACCGCGCTCAGCCAGCGCGATGTGCAGGGGCTCTCGCGGCTGCTCCATTTTCCGTTCGCGATTTACGAAACCATCGAGCCGATCGTCGTGCAGAGCGCGGCGGACTTCGTCGCCGCGCCGCCGCCGAGCCTCAACGCCACCGGCAAGGGCGAGAGCCGCATCCTTCGCGGATCGTACGACCTGCTCGAGAGCATCAACGTCCACCTCTACTGTCCGGTGGGCGCCGCCTTCTCGCTGTCCTTCACGCGCTACACGCCCGACGGCCAGAAGCTGCTGCTGTGCGACGGCGTCTACTCGGTCACCAACAACGACGGCCGCTGGGGCATCCAACTCGCCTCGACCATCGTCCACGAAGTCGACTTCATCGGCGTCACCTATCCCGACGCCGAAGCGGCGACGACGCGCGCGGAGCAGAACTACCTCGGGGCGTTCGGCTACAAGAACGAGGCGATTCTCAACGATCCGACCACGAGCCGCGGCACCTACGAGCCGCCCTGGCCGGCCGGGACGAAGACCGCGAGCGTGAACTTCGGCTACGGGCCGCGCGAGCGATCGCGCGACGCGCGAGAAGGGCACCCGATGTCAGGCTGGAAGACGAAGGGGGTGAAGAGCCGGCTGGCGGTGACCGTGCGCGGCGATCAGAACCGCGAGATCAACACCAACCTCGCGGAGTTCAACGCGCTGGCCGGCGGCGCGGTGGGCGAGTATGCCTACACCCGGGACCGGCCGGTCCGGCCGGTGGTGATTCACGCGACCCACGACAAGGCGCACACGCTGGCTGGTTACTTCCGCTACACCGCGGACGGCACGCTGATCTCGGAAACCCGCAGCGTCGGGATCAGGATCTACAAGGTCGGCCACTGGGGAAGCGCCGGCTCGCTCGGCCAGGTGACGCACCACGACCGATCGAACAGCAAAGCGTGAGGCCCTACCGGGACCACGAAGACACGAAGGCCACGAAGACACACGAAGAAAACCAGTCAGGTCTTCTTCGTGTTCCTTTGTGCTCTTCGTGACTTCGTGGTTAATGTAGCGTTCAGCTCGCCGCGGCGACGAGCGGGGCGGCGCGACGGCCTCTCGGGAACTCGATCCCCAGCGTCTTGATCTTGTAGTTCATCACCCGCGGGCTGATCGACAGCAGTTCCGCCGCGTCCTTCTGCACCCAGTTGGACATCTTCAATGCCTCGACCAGCGCATGCCGTTCGATGTCCTCCAGCGGGATGCCGGTCGGCGGAATCTTGACGACCGACGAGTGTTCGCGCGAGCCGGCAGAGGTCGGCACTTCGCCGAGCCGGAGGTCGCCGGACGCGATCGCGCGCCCTTCGGCAAGCAGAATCGCGCGCTCAATCGTGTTCTCGAGCTCACGGATGTTGCCGGGCCAGTTGTAGCGCATCAGCAGCTTCTGCGCGTCGGGCTCCAGCCCGTCGATCTTCTTCTTCAACTCGCCCGCGAAGCGGCGGATGAAGGTCAGCGCCAGGGGGACGATGTCGTCCTTGCGCTCGCGCAGCGGCGGCATCTCGATCGAGACGACGTTGAGGCGGTAGTAGAGGTCTTCGCGGAACTGGCCGGCCTGCACCATCCCCGGCAGGTCGCGGTTGGTGGCGGCGATCAGCCGCACGTCGACCCGCAGCGTCCGGGTGCCGCCCAGCCGCTCGAACTCGTGCTCCTGCAGCACGCGGAGGATCTTCGCCTGCGTGCTCGGGCTCATGTCGCCGATTTCGTCGAGGAACAGCGTGCCGCCGTCCGCCTGCTCGAAGCGGCCGATGCGCTGCTTGTCGGCGCCGGTGAACGCCCCCTTCTCGTGCCCGAACAATTCGGACTCCAGCAGGTTCTCCTGCAGCGCGGCGCAGTTGACCTTGACGAAGTTGCGGTTGTTGCGCAGCGAGTTGTGGTGCGTCGCGCCGGCGATCAGCTCCTTGCCGGTGCCCGTTTCGCCGCGAAT
>Ga0097621_100001941_pt1 | contig 14102 bp, 10 predicted proteins | sample KBSMisM72_FD_73165 | JGI IMG/M metagenome (GOLD analysis project Ga0097621, IMG submission 73165) | Miscanthus rhizosphere microbial communities from Kellogg Biological Station, Michigan, USA - KBS Miscanthus M7-2 (version 2) (version 2) | ecosystem: Host-associated > Plants > Roots >... | reverse complement strand
GCGCCGCCAAGCGCGATCTTTCCGCATCCGCCTGGGCCGCGGAGAGTGCGCTTGCCGACGACGCCTGGCTGGCTTCCATATCAGATTTCGCCTTGTCCGCGTCCATCTGGGCCTTGCTCGCATCAGCCTGTGCTCTTGCCGTATCAGACTCAGCTTGGACCTTGGCAGCCTGTGCCCTTGCAGTGTCGGATTCTGCCTGAGCTTTGGCCAGTTCCGCCCGCGCCTGCTCAGACTGCGCTTGTTCCTTCATGCGAGTCGCATCGTCGGCCTGGTCCTGAGCTTTCGCCTGGGCATCGGCAGCATTCTGGCGTTCATTCGCCAGACGTTCTTCGTCGATCTTCTTCACCGCAATTGCGCGCGCATCTTCCGCGGTCTGCACTGCCTCGCGGGAAACTGCGATCAGCGGCTTCTTGTCGATGTGCTTCCGGGTCGCATATCCGTCGGCCTGGTCCATCAACTTCTTGGCTTTCTGATAGCTGTCGCCACCGTAGGCCTCTGCTCCCTCGGATTGCGCGATGCGCATGGCATTGCGCGCCTCAAAAAATTCCAGCGGTAAATTCGAATTCAGAACTACCGGATCAAACTTGTAGCCGGTCGGAATGTATCCGCCGCGCTCCAGAAGTTCATACTTGGCCTCGACCGCCTCGGTGGTTCCCTTGGTCTCTCGTCGAACCACGTTCTCGATCACCACGACGTTGCTCGGTTGCCGTACAGCATAGTAAGGCTCTGCCGTAACCACCAACGCGAAAGCCTGAAGATCGGTCGTGACATCGACCTTGCTTCGGTTGTTATCGCCCACCAGAATTTCGCCGAGGTTCACCGCGCGCCCCTCGGGCGAAATCGCCCACAGGATGTAGGTCAGATACTCCCCACCAAAACTGGTCGGCTTTTCCAGGTTGCCAAATTCCACTTCGATTTCCGTGTAGCCCTTTTTACTTTCAACTTTCGCCTGGCCGTTGGCGGCGGGCATCAGCGCAGTGCCGATAAAGTCTACCTTGCTGGCTCCACTGCGATGTTTGTAGTTCACCGCCTGCACACTGCGGCTGACCACAGTGACGCGAAATGTTGGAGTGTGAGCCATGGGCTCAACCTTCAGTTCTTGATAATTGTTTTGCGCCAATGCGTTAAAACTCAGCGCGATGACTGCGGCTAATAGCAATTTTCTGGTCAATGGTTCTCCTTGTGCGGATGTCCGGCGTGCAAACTCCGGCTGTACTCCCCATCCACCAGGAGATTCCAGCTTCATTTACTAATTCCAAAAGACTCTTAGGGTCGTAGTGCTCGCCCGAGGTCGGGCGGCATGAGCACGGATAAGAGTGCGAAGGGCGACGTGCGGCCTTTGATTAACCGGCCTACCACCTTACAAGTCACTCAGGAGACTTAAGAATGACAGCTATGAACTTCTGTGTCTGAGCAAGATAGCTCACATGGGGCAGAGCGCGGCTTGCCTGCATCAGTCTCGAGATAGTTAGTCGCCGGATCGCCGCCCATGGTCGACACTTCCGTTCGTGTCCAACCACTCTAGTAGCGACCGCACGCTGGCGCGGGCTAGCGCGATCGAGCAATCAGCCGCTCCGTAGTAAATATTGAGCATGTCGCCATCCGGGTCCGTTGTGTATCCGCACGGAAATACAACATCATTGACGTCGCCATTGCGCTCGTATTCTGCCTCCGGCCCAAACATCCACGAGTCTCCTCGCAGCAGGCACTTTTCCGGATTCTCCAGATCGAACAGAGCCAAGCCCAATCGGTACAGACAGCCAGATGGCGTGTGCCGCACTCCGTGATAAATCACCAGCCAGCCTCGGGACGTCTCAATAGGTGGCGGCGACAGGCCAATCTTGTTGGCATCCCACCAGGCGCCACGGCGTGCTTCCAGCATGAGCCTGTGTCTACCCCAATGACGTAGATCGGGCGAGTAGGAAATCCACATGTGCGATCCCAGCGGCGTCATGGGACGATGAATCAGCGCCCAATAGCCATCGATCCGGCGCGGCAAAAGGGCTGAATCTTTGTCGTCGGGCGGCATGATCACGCCATAGCGCTCGAAACTCCTGAAGTCTTTCGTGAGCGCAAGAGAGACTCCGGGGCCGCCGCGCGAATAAGAAGTGTAAGTAATCGCATATTGCTGCAACTCTGGCACGAAAGTGATGCGAGGGTCTTCGATGCCCCAGATTTCCTCGGGATATTTGTCGGGACTGGGCATCAGTGTCGGTTCCCTATCAATCTGCCATCCGCTGACACCATCGGCAGAGCGCGCTGCGCAAAGGTGTGACAGACCGCGCCGGTCTTCGATACGGCACAACAGAAGCGTGGTGCCGTCGGGCAACAGAGTGGCACCCGCATTGAACACGCTGTTGATGGAGTAGGGCCAGTGGCTGCGAGTCAGAATAGGGTTGGCAGGGTGACGCACTAGTAGCGGCGGATAGTGGGAGCTTTCCACATTTACAAGCGTGGTCTCTGGAGCGGTCATGAGTGGTCCTCAGGAATTTCAAATGTAGGCAGGGAGCGCATTTCCAGCGCTGCCATCAGGTAAGACAATGTGGATTCAGCGCCCTGATTCTGATTGGCGCGCTCCGGATGTAAGCCGTCCCGGCAACCGCCGGTTTCCGAATCGTAAAGCGGGAGTTGCAGATCGTTGTCCCCCAGAAACCAATTGAAGGCCGACCAGGCTTGCTTCTGCCACCGGTGGTCATGCGTTACTGCAAACGCCTGTAAACAAGCTGACACCGCCCCGGCTGCCTCAATGGGTTGCTGGTCGAACCGGGCCTGTTCACCCCCCGGGTGATAAAACCCCTGGGAACCGATGGGCACGAAATGGCCGTCGGTTTTGCAATGCTGTTTGTCCATTAACCATTCCAGCGAATCGAGCCCAGCGGAAATCATTCGTTCATTTTTGCAGGCCGATCCCACCAGCAACATGGCTTGCGGCAGCCTTGCATTTCCATAAGCCACAACGTCCTCAAACCATTTCCAGTCTGAACGGTGAATCGACTCATACATGGCAAGTAATCTTTGGGCCAGCACTAGTCGCACTCCCTTAGCGTGGCGGTCTCCCGGGTAGGCATCGAGATATTCCTGAATCCCCAGGATGGCGTATGCGCATGCCCGTGGACTATGGAACTCAATGACGGCCGGCACGGACAGCTCATACAAACGCCCCGCTGCCCCCCTTAATCCGGCATTTGAGGAACGCGCTAGAAGAGTACCGAGGGCCCACAAGGCACGGCCGTGAGCATCTTCCGATCCTTGCTCCTCTTGCCAGCGATGGTTGTAACCAAGAAAGTTTCGAAACCTCTTCTTATCGGAATTAAAGGCATGCTCCAGAAAGGCCATATAGCGGAAGACCCAATCGGGGTTGGGAGATTCCGCTTTGTCCAGCGTAGCGGGCGCCAGTTCGTCCAGCAGGACCGCGAAGATCAGTGCCCGCGCATTGTCGTCGGTGGTATATCCCTCTCCACGATTGGGAATGGTGAAGATCGCGTGCTGCAATATTCCGGTATCGTCGGTCAGTGCATTTACGTGATTAAGTCTTAGCCTGGGCACTCTGTTTAACACTTGCGGGTTAGCGCGAGCAGAGAACTGCACTCGAGGGCTTTTCGTGCGGTCGGCCCGCACCCGGGCAAAACTTCCCATATAGCCTTGCGCCACTTTCTGCCAAACCATGTCACGCGCAAACAAATAAGCTCGTTTACGCATGGCGTGGCGCAACGCCGGCGTGGACAGTAGTTCAATCGTTTTCTGCGCTACCGCGCCGGGATTCTGAAACGGAACCAGGGCCCCTCGGCGGTCATCCAGCAATTCAATTGCGTGCCAATACGGAGTTGAAATGATCGCCTTGCCAGCTCCAAGCGCATAGGCAAGCGTGCCCGAAACCACTTGAGCCTCAAAGCGATAAGGGGTGATGTATATGTCGGCGGCGCCAATGAATTCAGCCATCTCCGCAGGAGTGGCAAAGCGGTCGTGGAAGATGACCTGCGATTCCACTCCCACTTCCTTGGCTAATGCCTTTAAGCTGTCTCGATACTTGTCACCCTCGCGGCGAAGAATATGCGGATGAGTTGCGCCGGCGACGATATAGACCACATTCTTGTGCTCCACAAGAATCTGCGGCAGTGCCTGAATTACATTCTCGATTCCCTTATTCGGCGAGAGCAGGCCGAAAGTTAGCAGCACCGCCTTTCCCTCGACACCAAACCGGTCCTTGTAGAAGTTCGGATCTAGAAACGGCAAATCTGGAACCCCGTGCGGCACCATGTCGATCTTGCTGCCCGGCACTTTGTATATCTCCTGCAGGAACTGCGACGAGAGCTGGCTCATAACGATCAGCCGGTCTGAACGTTCGGCGATCTCCTGCATGACCATCAGTTGGTCAGGGTCGGGTTCGCGCAGAACCGTATGCAGCGTGGTCACGACCGGCATCTTCAGCGCGCGCAGCAGTTGCAGGACATAGCTTCCGGCCGGCCCGCCAAAAATTCCATACTCATGCTGCAAGCACACCATGTCGATGTTGTGAAAATTCAGGAACTCCGCCGCTGTTTGATACGACCCCAGATCTTCCTGGTTGAGCGACCACCGCACGCGCGAGGGATAGTCATAACCCTCTTCGGTGTCATTGATCGGAAGCGCCAACAGTTGAGCTGCGTCATATTCTGCAGAAATGGCGTCGCAAAGGTCGGTGGTGAAGGTAGCGATACCGCACTGTCGGGGAAGATAGTTCCCGATCACCGCGATTCGGCTGGGCAGCGATGGTTTGGGCTCCAACCGCGGGCGACGCACCGCGGGCCGGGGGCTGACTACCTCAAGCACGGTCCTCGGAATTATTGTTTTTGGCAGCGACATTTGTCCCTAAGCAGGTGAGCCAGCGGAAGCGATCACTTTTTCGGGCACGCCGCGCGCGATCAGCGGCGTCGTTAAGAACCAGGATGGCAAATCTATTCGTTCTAGCTGGCGTTCACCAATGCAACGCTTGTCTTCAGTATTCAACGAATGGGCATTCAGCGGCTGGTCAAAATTGCTCAGCAATTCGGTCGGGGACACCTCACGAGATCAACTCCACCCCGAAATAGGAGCCGGCTGTTCAGCCTGCCGTAATGGCTCCGGGCCTCTGCGGCCGGTCTAAGAATGCTCAAAATTGACCATCAATTCCCGCAGCCTTGCTGCACTATGCACTCATGAGAGTCAAGAAGGAGCAGGCATTGGCCGTACGCTGTATCACCTGCGGAGCCAAGCCAGGAGAGAGATGCGAGCTTAGCACCGGTTTGCCTCGGACCAATCCGCACCGCGACCGGCGGCTGACAGCTTCGGAGAAGTTCTGTGCCAAAGATGTCGGCAAGTAGGCGCCACGCCTCTCACTGTTGAGACGCTTGTCGTTGCTCAATGCCATCCAGGTTGCACCCTTGTTGGACGTGCCGGGAATGCGCCGTAACCACGGTGTAAGGGATTCCCAAAATATGCTTGGTGACGATTCCCGTCACTTCAAGTCCATTGAAGTGCAGGTGCTCGACCTTGCCAACGATCTTCTTCACGGCATCCCGAATCTTGTTAACTCCCCGGGCGCCGAAGAACGTTGCTTTAACCTCTGCCGCCATAAAAAAGAATGTCCATCCCGCGGCACGCATTTTGCGATCAAACTCAAAACCGTTCAACAGTTTGACCAGGCTCCAACTCGCGGCATAGGGTTCGCGGTCAAGACCTATAAGTTTGGTCATTAACGGCCCCTCCTTCATCAGGATTGTGCCGACTTGAATGCTATTTTGCATAGAGATTCCCCCACCCACCACAAGTGCCCGGGATCCAAGACTCGTTCATCCCAGCCCAAAAAACTGAGCACAACTGCTCACTTGAGCAAACCTGCCGCGGTAGTAACTCGCCGGCAGATAAATAATGTCGGCTAGGCAACGTAAGGACTAGAATCGTACTAACGATGCGAGCAGCAGCGATCAAGCAAAAAGCCGAGTTCGACCCCAAGACTTTCCTGGCCACCATTGGCGCTGGCAGACAGCGCCTGACGGTTGCGGGAAAACAGTCAATATTCGCCCAGGGCGAAAATGCTGACGCTGTCTTTTACATTCAGAAAGGCAAAGTAAGGCTTACTGTCGTTTCCAAAATCGGCAAGGAAGCGACTATCGGCATATTGGGGGAAGGAAGTTTCTTTGGCGAAGGCGCGCTGGCCGGACAGCTCCTGCGCATGGGCTCCGCTGCCGCCATGACCAATTGTGAACTTCTCCGGGTGGACAAGAAGGCAATGATGGACGCGCTTCACCGCGAACAATCGCTTTCCGACTTGTTCGTGGCCTATTTGCTGGCCCGCAACATCCGCTACGAAGAAGACCTGGTAGACCAACTGTTTAATTCCAGCGAGAAACGGCTGGCCCGCGTCCTGCTATTGCTGGCTCACTTTGGCAAAGAAGGCATTCCCGAAACCGTAGTCCCCAAAATTAGCCAGGAAACGCTCGCCGAAATGGTTGGCACCACTCGCTCGCGGGTCAGCTTCTTCATGAACCGCTTTCGGAAGCTAGGCTTCATCGACTACTCGGGAGGCGTCGAGGGTGGCCTCCAGGTCCACAGCTCCCTGCTGAACGTAGTCCTCCACGACTGAAGAAATCTCCCAGCCGCGAAGCGGCGGCAAAAATTTAGCCCGGGGCGCTAGCCCCGGTCAAAAAGCAAACGAACCAGCCCCACCGAGGCGAAAGAACCTGCTATCACGCCGGCTTCAACGCCCTTCCGCACTCCAGACAACATGCCTTCCGCCGAGGTGTGATCAGCCCGCAAAACGGACAAATCCTCGGCGCGCTGAAATCTGTTACATCAACCCCAGACAGCTTCTTGTAACAATTTCCAATAACCGCAAAAAGGGCGCGAACCCGGACATAAAGCGAATGCGCAATCCGATGCATGACACCTTCCATCATCACCCGTTTGCATATAACAATCTGTGCAAGATTGCTCGCATCAAGCGAATCCCGAAAGTGAGCAGTTCAGATCAGACATTCCCCGCCTCTACGACCATCATGAAGTAGAGAGAAGATTTCTCTCTCTTTCAGGTCTTCTGAACTAAGTCAGCCCATCTGAAGTTCTTTCCTCTTAGTTTCGCGCAGCTCGCGAAGGGACAATTCATGAAGAAAATTATGTCAGTGCTGTTGATGGGCTTTCTCGGTTTGATCGGGACTTTCGCTTGGGCCGGCTCGGCTCGCGAAGATACTGTCGATCGCCTGCAGAAGTCTGTAGGAGTGCTTCAGGCCGTCATGGCGACTCCGGACAAAGGCATTCCAGAAGAAGTGTTAAGCAGCGCAAAATGCATTTTGGTCGTACCTGATCTCATTAAAGGTGGCTTCGTCTTTGGTGGCAAGCACGGACGCGGCATCGCCAGCTGCCGTACGGCAACCGGTTGGAGCGCTCCTGCATTCGTCTCAGTCGGTGGCGGTAGCTGGGGTTTGCAAATCGGCATCGAAGGCGTCGACCTGGTCATGCTGGTCATGAACGATAAAGGCCTCCAGCATCTGCTCTCCAGCAAGTTCCAACTTACCGGTGAAGGATCAGTCGCCGCCGGCCCGGTTGGCCGTCACGCTTCCGCCGGAACCGATTGGAAGATGAACACAGAAACGCTGACCTACTCGCGTTCCAAAGGCGTGTTTGCCGGGCTGACCCTGGAAGGCGCCGTAGTCCAGCAGGACGACGACTCGACGATCGCCATCTACAACAAGAAGGTCCCATTCCGCCGCGTCCTCTCAGGCAAGATCGCCGCACCAGAAGTAACCGCGGAATTCATGCAGGCCGTTGCCGCCGCAAGTCACCAGGCCCAAGTAGCAGAAGCGAAAAACTAAGGAGCCAGCGATCTCAACGATTAAAAGGGTGCCCCGTTCAAGCTGCCGCTTGGGCGGGGATTTTGGCCGTTCCAGTAACTGTCATCCCAATCGAAACAGTCTTTTCCGCGAAGCGGATCCGTTCGTGGAGTGGAGGGATCTTGTGTTCTTGCAAAGAAAAGGAGTTCCACACTCCTAGGGACACGTCTTGACCGTCAAGGTAACCTGTTGCGAATCCCCATGCAACGTTGCGTCATTGGCCCCGATCGAACCGGGGAATGTTCCGGTGTTCCACGGTGATCCGCTGAAGGTTCCTGTTCGTTTGGTCGAAACCGAGAAGGATCCAAGAGTTGGAGATGAAGGTCCAAACCACGGGAGGCACACCGCCCGAAGATGTGGGAGTAAAGCTGTGCGGTGTGCCCGAATCGGTCGCATTGACGGTGAACGCATACGTGCCGTTCGTGGTTGCGCTTCCGGTGATTGCACCAGATGCACTCAGATTGAGGTTCGGCGGTAAACTCCCGCTCGCCAGACTCCAGGACCGCCCCAATATGGTTCTGGGTGCACGGCCGATCAACTGCAATTCATCCTCTACAATGACCGTGCTCGTGCTCACGGATCGCATTGTCGACTTGCTGAAGTCCTTTGAACTTGCGCTGGACGATTCGCGCTTAAGTCTTATATCGACGTACATCGATCTTCTTATTCGCTGGAACGCCCGCATCAACCTGACCGCAATTCGCGACCCCGAAGAAATCGTGACCCGCCACTTCGGCGAATCCCTTTTCACCGCCAAATGCCTATTTCCCGCCGCACCGGATGTAGGGGAGGGCGCCCTCGCCCGCCCCACCACCCATGCGGGAACGGCCGCGCGCCTGATCGACGTGGGCTCCGGTCCCGGGTTCCCCGGTCTCCCAATCAAGATATGGAATCTTGATCTCCAGGTAACCCTAATCGAGTCGAATCAGAAGAAGGCAACCTTCCTTCGGGAAGTCGTCCGGACTCTTACATTGACGGATGTTAATGTTTTCGCCGCTCGAGCTGAGACCCGCCCCCCAGCCACTGCGGACTTGGTAACCCTCCGCGCTGTAGAACGCTTTGACGAGTCCTTAACCGTGGCAGCCAATCTGGTGGTTCCCGGAGGCCGCTTGGCCCTCCTCATCGGTTCAGCCCAAGTGGAGCAGACAAGCCATTTGAGCCCCCATTTTGACTGGAGGCCTCCAATCTCTATCCCAAACTCCAGCGCCAGAGTTCTTCTCCTCGGCGACAAGAATCTACGTCCTCACTAGAACCTGGATAGTCATAAGTGGATCGGTATGCCAGGTTTGAAGCCTGAAAATCATCATCTCCCTCGGGCCCGAGCTAGAAACTGGCGTAAAGTGGGAGATATCGGAAAACTCCCTAGTTCGTACCCGAGAGAAGAAACCAAGCTGGTAACCCCCGAACCTGACTGATAACAGTGGGCTCTTGGCCCTTGGCCCCCACACAGTGGTTAGTATTGGGCCTTCGAGGTCTTTACAAATCTTTACAAAACGTTCCGCACGGAACGTTTTGTAAAAATGGCTTCGTCAGACTATTACATAGTCGATTTCTTTCGTGCGAACCGAAGCTCCCTCCGGTTTTACCCAAGAAGTGCTCCGTACGGAACACTTCGTAGGACCGGCTAACCCTCAATCTAGTATGGCGACGGCGACAAGCCGGGCAGCGCCCGCTTGGTTTAGCAAGAGAGAAGGAAACGGACTACGAAATAAGGAAGTGTTCCGCACGGAACGTCGGACTGAATCCAAATGAAGTTGTGTTCCCCCAGGAACGTCTTGCAAGTTCGCCAACGTTCCGCGCGGAACACTTTGTGGAAAGCGCGTCCAAGGCATTAAAAACAAAAGCGCAAATCTCTCATTGCGTTCACACAACGTGCGGACGTATCCTGCGAACACTCTCGGTTCTCCAAGACATCCATGGGACGTGTAATCGCTGTTGCCAATCAGAAGGGCGGCGTGGGGAAGACTACGACTGCCATTAATTTAGCCGCATCGTTAGCAGCGGCCGAAGTCAACACCTTACTTATAGATTGCGATCCGCAATCGAATGCCACCAGCGGCCTGGGCCTTGTTAAAGATCCCGACCGTATCAACACCTACCACCTACTGATGGCGGCTGCGAATCCAGACGATGCAGTGCAGCCAACGGGCGTCGACCAGCTCTGGATTGTGCCTGCGCACAAGAACCTCATCGGTGCCAACATCGAACTGGTCGAGGCGGAGGGCCGCGAATTTCGTTTACGTGACGCGATAAGCACTTTGCGCGAACGTTTTCAATTCATCGTGCTCGACTGCCCGCCAGCTCTCGATTTGCTGACGCTTAATGCGTTGGTGGCTGCCGATGCGGTTCTGATCCCCATGCAGGCGGAGTACTTTGCGCTCGAAGGCATCTCGGAGCTGCTCGACACTGTGGAGCGGATACGTTCCGGGCTAAACCCTTCGCTGGAGATCGAGGGCGTTGTGCTGACCATGTTTGACGAGCGCACCAACCTGGCGCAGCAGGTGACGGCGGAACTGAAGCGCTTCTTTGGGCCGAAACTTTGTGCCACGACCATCCCGCGGAACATTCGGTTGGCGGAGGCGCCCAGTCATGGCAAGCCGGCGCTGGTTTATGACATCCGGTCCAAGGGGGCGGAGAGCTATATACGGTTGGCTAAGGAGATTATTGCGCGGAGCTTGCCGGTGGCGGAAGAAGCCGCGCCTGCGGAGGTTGCGGTGGCAGAGGAGCCTGGAAGGACTGAGATGGTTGGGCAAGAAGAGGAGAAGCCAGCGGAGGAGCTGGACAAGTCCGCTTAGATCGATTCGCATCTATATTTATGCTCATCGATATATGTGCCAGCCTCCCGGATCGCAAGGTCCCTCGGCTTCGCACGGGCTGACAATCCTGTGCCGTCCGCGACTCAAAGGCGTTACCCTAGAGCGTAGGGATTACAAAGAGTTACGCGACTTAGATTGATCGACATCTATTTTGGAAAGAGCTTATGACTAACCTAGCGGAGAAAGTTGTGGCGCCGACCGCGGCGGCAAAGCCTGCCGACAACGTGGCGGATAAACCGAGCGGCGACAAGGTGGTTGCAGCCCATCCGGCGATCAAAGCCAAGGCTTTGGGGCGGGGGCTTGATTCGCTTCTGCCTTCCGGGCCACGTTTAGCGGTGGGGGCTTCTCCCACGCCCGGGGTTGTGCCTGAGATTCAGGCGGCTGCGGCGCGCTCTGCTTCCGGCGATGCGGTGATGACGCTCGCGCTGGATTTGATTGATGACAATCCTTATCAGACGCGGCGGCACTTCGATCAGCAGATGCTGGGGGACCTGGCGGACTCGATCAAAGTGAACGGGGTGGTCCAGCCGATTGTGGTGCGTCCCAGCACGGCGGGGCGGTATGTGCTGGTGCTGGGCGAGCGGCGGTGCCGGGCTTCGAAGCTGGCGGGGAAGACGACAATCCCGGCGATTGTGCGGCGGGTTTCCGAGCAGCAGGCGGCAGAGATGACCATCGTCGAAAACCTGCAGCGCGAGGACCTGAACTGCATGGAGCAGGCGACGGCGTTTTCGCAGTTGAGCAAAGAATTTGGGCTGACGCAGGAGCAGATCGGGCACCGGGTGGGGATGTCGCGCGAGTCGGTATCGAACTACATGCGGCTGCTGCGGCTGCCGGGATCGGTAATGCAGTATCTGCTGGACGGGGTGCTGGGATTCAGCGAGGCGCGGGCGCTGTTGCGCCTGGAAGACAATAAAGAGATTGCGCGCGTTGCCGACGAAGCGCTGAGCAAGAAGATGTCACTGGCCGGCCTGGAAGAGATGATCGAAGAGATCACGATCAAGCAGTTTGAGCATCCGCGGGAGAAGCAGCCGGGGACGGCGCGCTGGGTCGATCCAAATGTAAGGGCGGCGCAGAACGAGTTGCAGCGGATTCTGGGGGTGAAGGTGAAGATCCGCGATCGCAAGGGAAAGGGCAAGATTGTGATCGAGTATTCGACGGTGGATGATTATGAGCGGGTAGTGGAGATGATTCGGGGGAAGTAGGGATTGGACGAGTAGTTTTCAGAAGTCAGCAATTTTGGATGACCATTTTTAAGTCGATGCCAACCCCAGCCACCCGATGGTCAAGGTCTGCGGCGACCTCGCGAGATTTCCTAAAATCAGAACATATCATAAGCTTTTGTTCCCATGTCTAACGAGCGCGGTGCAGCTTTTAACCTGGAAGGTCAGACTCTTTCAGGTGGGTGGAGGGTAACGGCCCGCCATTACCGAACCGATGACTCGACAGGAATGAAGTATTCCGTCTGTTATCACCTCGTGCGCAATGGCCAGAAGGGTTTCCTTAAGGCGCTCGATTTATCCCGAGCAGACAAAGCGGACGACTTCGCCCTTGCTTTGGAAATGCTGACAAACGCCTTCAAGACATCCTTCGAGAATGCGGGGCCAAGAGAATGGATAGGGTGTTTGCGCCAATAGACGAAGGCGAAGTGCGCCGGTCCCCGACAATCCAACAGTGAGCAGCCTGGTTGGAGTCGACTACTTTCCAGATGAAGGCCTGATGAACCATTCGTTGCCTACCTCGATTATTGACCGGCGCGGAAAATTGGCTGCCAATATCGAAGGCAATCAATTCACTGCGAATCCATTGGCCGACCTGGTGCAGTCGGAACTCACCCGCGGAAGAGAGGGACGTAAAAGCCAAACTTGGCTGGCTCGCAATCAAGGATTGTCTAGCGCTTCCCCCCGCTAGAGTGAAGCCATGCATTTCTTATCTATGATCGCCGGCCCCTTCCCGGATTGGTTTGGGCGGCGTGGTTCTTTGGAACACAAGGTCTCTCGGTTTCGCTCGGGATGACAGAGCTGGGATGGGGAGAGTAGTTTCCTGCTTCGTTGGAATGACAGGAATTCTTTTGATTAGGGCGGGTGAGAGGTAGTCTCGCGCTGCCCCGGAAACTTCAAAACCTCAGCACGATGCCGGTGGAGTAGCGCATAGTGTTCTGGCGATTGTCCAGGCTGGTGGAAAGGCCGCTGGAGAGAGCATCCAGTGTGTTGAGTTGGGTGCGAAGGTAGTCGATCTGCACCGCCCGGAACGCCAGATGCCGCGTTATTCCGATATCGACTCCGCCACCAAACTCCATAGCGAATCCAGTCCCGCTGGTTACACCGGTTGAGATCCCGCCAATGATCGGAACAGAGAAGCCTGCACCCAGGCTGGAACGGGCTATGCCAAATAGAGCGTGCCCAAAGACGGCGTTTCTGCCGAGATTCGCAGTGACTGTGGGACCGACCAGATAGCTGGTGAGACGCTGGTTGGCGCCGACCGAGAATCCGAGAGCTGAAAAGCCGAAGGGCGACATGCTGGCGCTATTTACGTCGGCGGTGATGCCGAGATTGCGAGTGAAATTGAATGTGCCCTGTCCTTCCCATCCGCTGAACCCGTTGCCGGCATTTCTGCCGTAGGAATAGCCGCCGAAAAATGAAGCCCGGGTTGCTTCTTCGCCGAAGGATGGTCGGGCTCCAGGATATTGGGCCATAAGACTCAGGGGGGAAAACAAAATCAGAAAAACAAAAAATAAATCTTTGCGCATTCATTCTCCTCGATGCATTGCCTTCACTAACCAGAACCCATCTCTCTAAATTCGGATGCCCATCACTCCTCGATTTGCTGCTCGAAGTCGAAGAAAGAAATACCTGCGTAAAAAGGCCACTTGACGCAACTTTTGCCAAAAGAAGTGTTGCCTCGCTTTGTAAGCTCTCGGACATCTCGGTGGCAGAGGAGAAAATGGGAAAGGAGAAACCGATTTCTTCTTCCCCGGAATGACGCGATTCGTTGGGAACACTCCGCGCTTTGCTGGCTTGCTTGTGTTGTTTTCGTGAAACAGATAGGAGACCTTCTCTTACGTGGTTTGCGGTGGTTGAGCGGGCACTCGAAGTGGGTCAAAAAGCGCAGGACGATACCGGTCGCTTGTGTCCAAGTGATCTCGTCTTGAGGACACGACTCCATGCCGTCAAGATACATTCGAGGCCAGTACTCTATTCTTTGGACACAGTGGATGACCTATGAAACGCCGGTGGCGGATCACTCCCTGTGGCAGGACATGTCCCAGGTCCCTCCAGGAGTGGCGGCCGCTTGGGAAAAGGAATTCGAGCGGAGCGTGAAGCGCAAGAGGAGTTTTGGGCTCCAGACACCCGCAACACCGCCCTGCTCCATCTGCGCGACTTTGTTTCGACCGCCGCCTCGGACTTGGCCGATGTCGCGACTGCCGCCGGCGACGTTAAGAGCT